>Ga0316195_10000195_pt1 | contig 21535 bp, 19 predicted proteins | sample Phised1_MG_FD_204937 | JGI IMG/M metagenome (GOLD analysis project Ga0316195, IMG submission 204937) | Coastal sediment microbial communities from Maine, United States - Phippsburg sediment 1 | ecosystem: Environmental > Aquatic > Marine > Coastal > Sediment | place: USA: Maine | collected...
CTGGTCTTCTGCGAAGAAGGCTGCCCGGAAAGACCGGAGCTCGAGCGCCTCCGAAGCGAACCGGCCGTCGCGGATGCAGATGTAATCGCCGGTCAGTTCCCCTCGTTCCGTACACAGTCCGGCGCGGTCCTCGGCGCCGAACCCTCCGTGGAGTGTTCGACCGGAGTGGGCGAGGTCGGTCTGATCCATTCGGACTGGCCTCGGACCGGGCAGCCCGCTGCTCGCATTGTCGCAGGCCGCCTGCCTGCCATCGGACGGATCGACGAGGTGATGCTGCCGGCGATCACGGCCGAACGAGCTGGCGTCGAGATCGGGGACACCGTGCTGCTCGTCGCCGAATGCGGGAACGAGGACGCTCGACAGCTGGAATCGCCGATCGAATTGACGGTCGTCGGGATAGCGGTCGGCTTCTTCGATGTTCGACCACCGGGCCAATCGATCAATTTCGAGTTGGCGATCGGAGACAAAGCGCTCCTCGACTTCACCGGTTTCGACAATCAGGTCCTGTTCGCCACTTGGCTGCGTCCTGGAGCAACGGCTGCAGACTTGTCTCCGTCGGTCACGCAAGCAGGCGTGTTGTTCGAGGTGACGGATCATTCGGCTCGGATCGGTGAGGGTCTGGCGTCGGATGCATCGGCGCTCCGCCTGTTCGCGCTCGCCGTCTCATTGAGCGCGATCGCCGTGCTGAGCCAGCTGATGTGGGCATCCGTTCGTTCGGCGGTCGCCACCAATCGAACGTTGACCTTGCTGGGTGCCAGGGGGTCGGATCTCGTGAAACTGGGCCTGGTGCACGGAACGGTGATCGGCGTCGGTGCGGCGATCACCGCAGGTCTCACGACGATGGTCGCCGCACCGTGGATACCGCTCGGCGCTGCGGCCCCGATCGACCAAGGGTCTCATGTCGGATTCGTGTTCGGTGCCGGCCTGCTCGCCGCGGTGGCCGCATTCTCGGTCGCCGTGGTGCTCGCCATCGCCCCGTCGGTCGTCGCCGCCCGATCGGACATCCGAGCTGCCCGATCACCTGTCCCGCACTGGTCGTCTCGGGTCACCGCAAAGCTCGGTCTCCCTCCGGCTGTGTCGCTCGGAACCCGTTTCGCAGTCGAACCGGCAGCTGGCCCGCGGCCCGCACCCATCCGCAGCGGCCTCACCGCGATCGTGGTCGCCCTCGCCGTCGTCGCCGGCGTGATCACCTTTGCCTCCGGGTTGGAACAACTTCGCGCCACACCGAGACTCGTGGGCTGGAACTGGGACTTCTTCGTGGGTCTCGACGACCGCGACATCGATGCGCTGGCCGACGAGATCGCCGACCGACCAGACGTCGAACGTTCCGGACGGGGAATCGTCTTCTCGCCGGGTCTGTCGCTGGACGACGACTTCAGCGATGAACTCAGTGTGATCGGGTTCGACGCTCGGGCGGGCGGTGTTTCGCCATCGGTCATCGAGGGTCGGTCCCCAGAGGGCGCCGACGAGATCCTGCTGGCCCCTGGATTGGCCGACCGCTACGACCTGTCCGTCGGCGACGTGACCACGCTGTACGGGTTCACGCCGCTCGCTCGGGTGGCATTGGCGTTCCGCGTCCCCGGTCGGGCGCTCGGGGACGAGGAGGTGACCGCGCTGCCGGTCGAGGTCGTCGGGATCGGGGTGATCCCGGTGTTGAGTGGCCGACTCGATGAGGGCGCAGCGCTCACACTGGAGGGTTTCGGGCGGGCGTTTCCGGTGCCGACCAGGTCGAGCATGATGAAGGTGTTCGACCTGGCTGATCCGGAGCAGGTGCTCGAGATGCTGTTCGACGACGAGGGGCCGATCGAGCTCACCGAAACCGAACAGCGGGAACTCTCCGACGCCGGACCGGATGGTGTGTCTGCGGTACTTGCCGACTGGTCGGACGAGCAGTTCGACCGCCTGATCCCTCAGGACGCGGTACGCCCCCAGGTCGTGTTCGTCGACGTGGCGGCGGGACAGAGCTTGTTCACGGTCGTGCAACGGTTCTTGGAAGATGGCCTGATCGATGACCGGTACGTTGCCGAGTGGTTCGGGAGCGCTCAAGGTTTCGACCGTTACGACGGTCAGTTGTCCCCGGAGGCGCTGGTCCAGTTGGACCTGAGCGACGTGGCCTGGATCCCCACCAGCTTCGGCTACCTCATGGCGCTCACCGCACTCGCCGCCTTGAGCTACGTGGTGGCGAGCGGGGCACGTGCCCGGCGAAGCGACCTGGCGACGATGCGTGCCCTCGGGTTGCGCCCCGCCCAGACCCGGGCAGTGGTCGCTTGGCAAAGTGTCGTCACCGCCGGCGTGAGCATCGTGATCGCGCTACCGCTCGGGACGATGGGTGGCCGTTTCGCGTGGAATCGGTATGCGGCGGGCCTCCAAGTGGTCCCCGAATCGGTGACGCCGTGGGGCTATCTGGGCACCTTCGCGGCGGCCGTCGTCGTCGTCGCACTGGTCGTGTCACTGGTGCCGGGGTGGCGCGCCGCCCGTCAGTCTCCCGTCGACCTGTTGCGCTCGGAGTAGGGACCGGGTCGTCGCCGGCTGTCGATTCCGCTGACGGCTGACACGCACGCGGATCGGGGTACCAGCCACACCCCCACAAACGGGTCAACGCCCTGGAGACCATCCGAAACTTGGCGCAACATGGACCCACGCACAAGGAGGAATGTCATGAGAATCGAACGCAGCATCACCACGGTGTCGTGGATCCCGTCGGATCTGTTGGAGGGGATGGGCAAGGTGGCGACGCGGATGAAGATGGCGCACCACGATCCGCCCCCGCCCGACCCGCTCGGTTCGGACATCCCGGCTGCGATCGAGGAGTTGCGCGTCAACGACCGGTTCAGGTTCGCCAATCAGCTGCGGGCCTACATCGAGATCGATGACGCCGGAACGATCGTCGACTCCGGCTACTGCGGCGGTGGGGTGATCGGGGCGACCACGGTCGGTCTCGGTGTCGGCTCGATCACGGTTCCGGCTGTGAAACTCGACGACCTCCAGGCTGAACCCGAGCTGTCGGGGTCGTCGGTGAAGTTCATCCAGACCGTCGGTGGCCGGACCGGGGCGCCGATGCCGAGGGCGGTCAAGCACCCGCCGTTCATCCAATACTTCGCCCCGACCGTGTGGACCACGCTCGAGCTGACGATCCACGCCGACGGCACCCACGAGGCGGCGATGACCGGTGCCTCGGGGTTCCCCCGCCACTGGGTGTTCGACGACAGCGGTGCGCTGGTCGCGAAGAGCAGCGTCGCCGAATACAAGAAGTGGATGAACAACTCGTTCGGGCGCCGTACGCCGTGGGGCGACGAGGACTCGCCGGCGATGGTCACCGCTGTCGAATCACAACTGGAGCGTCAGCTCCAGGAGGGCATCATGCGCGGCGGCTCCAAGCCCGACATCCGCCGAGTCAAGGCGGGCAAGACCCTGGTCGAGCAGGGCTCCGAGAGCGACGAACTGTTCCTGTTGCTCAACGGGGTGCTCGTGGTGGAGGTCGACGGCGAACCACTGGCCGAGGTCGGTCCGGGTGCCGTACTCGGTGAACGGGCGATGCTCGAAGGCGGCCTCCGCACCGCCACCCTGCGCGCTGTCACCGAGTGCAAGGTCGCCGCCGCCGATCACGATCACATCGATCCCGCCAAGCTCGCCCAACTGGCCGAAGGACATCGGCGGGAGGAAGCCCGATCCAAGTGAGGGACCGGTTGTTGCGCAGCAACCGCGTACGGTGGCAGCCGTGATCGGTGTCACTCGGCCGGCGGAGTCGTTGTGGGCGAGCAGCGTCGTCCGGCAGAGCTGGAAATCGCTCGTCGTGCTCGGACTCCTCGCCGGTGTGACCGCCGCTTTCGCGGTGCCAGCAGTTGCGGGAGCTCGTCGCACCGACACGGCGTTGACGCGACTGCGGGCCGACACGAACGCAGCTGACGCCGTCGTGTTCGCCAGCCAGGTCGGGGTATTCCACCCCGACTGGTCGGCGCTGGCAGCACGACCCGAGGTGACCGACGTCGCGGTGTGGGATCTGATGTTCGGCATCGAGGACGGTGAGCCTCCCGCTATCTGCTGCAGGTAGACGGGGTCGGCGTTCCGGCACTGACGAGGGTTCCGTACGGAACGGCGGCAGCGCCCGAACTGGCCGTCATCCGCGGCCGCCGACCCACCCGGGACGGGGAGGCGGCGAACGGTCCGAAGACGGCAGACGAGATCGGCGTGCGGATCGGCGACACGGTCGCGATCGGTGACGAGTCGACACCCGTCACGATCGTCGGCGAGGCGTTGTTCCCGAACGACGTCCACGCAGAGTTCGACCAGGGCATCTGGCTGACACCGACGCGCTTCGCATCCATGGTTCCCGAGGTCGGTTCCGACGATATGTTTGCCGGCCCGACGCGCATGATCTTCCTGGACTTCGTTAAGGGCACCGACGTGCCGGCGGCGATCGATGGGCTCGGCCAGGCGTTGGCGGACGACGTCCAGAACGTCCTTCCCGCCGACGTACCGGTCGAGCTGACCAATCTCAGCAACGTCCAAACCCTCCCCTGGTGCTCGCGCTGTTCCTCGGATTACTGGCGCTCGCAGCGGTCAGCCACGTGCTCGTCAATTCATCCCATCGCCGAGCCCGCGATCTGGCAGTCATCCGCGCGCTCGGGCTGACGCGTCGATCATCTCGGTTAGTCGTCAACGCGCAAGCCACGATCATCGCCGCCGTCGGTCTGGCCGTCGGCATCCCACTGGGCATCGTGGCGGGGCGGATCGGCTGGCGCATCGTCGCGGAACGTGTTCCCCTGCAGGACGTTGGACCGGTCCCGGTGATCGCTCTCGTATTGGTGGCACCAGCCGCATTGGTTCTGTTGAACGCGCTCGCGTTCTGGCCGACGCGTTCCGTCGCCCGTCTCCGCCCCGCCGAACTGCTCCGCGACGAGTGAGAGCGGCCGGTCGATCGGTCGGTAATCCATCGTCGAGCACTGGCTACGCTGCTCGGATGGCGCTGCGTCTCGTTCTCGCCGAGGACAGCTTTCTGATGCGTGAAGGGATCAGCGCCCTCCTGGCGCTCGACGACGAACTCGAACTCGTCGCGGCGTGCGAGTCGTACGACGAGCTGCTCGCTGCGGTCGAACAGCACCGGCCCGACGTGGTGCTGACCGACATCCGCATGCCGCCCACGCAGTCCGACGAGGGCATCAGGGCTGCCATCGTGATTCGAGCCGAGTATCCGCAGATCGGCGTCGTCGTGCTCAGCCAGTACGTCGAGCCCGAGTATGCGATGCGGCTGTTCGAGAACGGTTCCGACGGCCTGGCCTACCTGCTGAAGGAACGCGTTGGCGATCTCGACGAGTTGGGCGCCGCGATCCGGCGAGTGGCAGACGGTGGCTCGGTCGTCGATCCGAAGGTGGTCGAGTCGCTGATCGGCGTGGGTTCGAAGCACGAGTCGAGCGTGGTCGATCGGCTCACCGAGCGCGAGCGCGACGTGCTCTCGGAGATGGCTGCCGGCAAGAGCAACGCGGCGATCGGTGAAGCGTTGTTCATCTCGGCCCGATCGGTCGAGAAGCACATCAATGCGATCTTCACCAAGCTCGACCTGGTGCAGACCGACGACGTCCATCGACGCGTGCGCGCGGTGCTCGTCCACCTCGGCCTTGGGCCGGCAGCCGCCTAGTCCGACCTGGCCGATTCGACCGAGCTCATTGGAAGGGAGTCCCCACCACCCCACGATGCGGGTCAACCCGGTGGGTTCGCCCTGGCGGCGGCGCGATGATTCTGGTATGGCTGATATCCGTGTATTGATCGTCGACGATCAGGTGCCGTTCCGCGAGGCCTCGTGCATGGTGGTCGAGATGACCGACGGCTTCGAGGTTGCCGGCGAGGCAGAAAACGGTGAACAGGCTGTCGAGATGGCGGCCGCGTTGCGTCCGGATCTGGTGTTGATGGACGTGCAGATGCCGGGGATCGACGGGCTCGAGGCGACTCGCAGGATCATGGCCTTGGCGAACCCGCCGCGTGTGTTGGTGATGTCGACCCACGAGTCGGGGAGCTACGAGGAGCCGGCGCTCGCCGCCGGCGCGATCGGGTTCCTTCCGAAGTCGTCGTTCAGCATGGACGCGCTCGAGGATGCCTGGGCCCAGGTCGGTTCGAGCGAATAGACGATCGGTCAGCTCGACGAATACCTGGCGACGGCCGCCGGATCGAACGTGAATCCGGTGCCGGGACGCTCGGGCACGACGAGTTTGCCGTCGTGTAGCTCGACGTCCTCGACGAACAACGGCGCGAACCAGTCGACGTGCTCGACCGAGATGCAGTTCGGCAACGAGCCGGCCATGGCGAGACTGTGTTCGGTGAAGAAGTGGCTCGACACCGGCAGGTTGTTGGACGCCGCGGTGGCGGCGGCCCGGCGGAACTCGGTGTAGCCACCGATCCGTTGCAGGTCGGGCATCAGGATGTCGGCAGCACGTGCATCGATCATCGCCTGCATGCCGAATCGGGTGTACTCGGTCTCGCCCGACGCGATCGGGGTGTCGAGCGTCGCTCGCACCTCGGCATGGCCTGTCAAGTCGTAGGCGGCGACGGGCTCTTCGATCCACACCAGCGAGAACTGCTCGAGACTGCGCCCCAGCCGGATCGCCTGCTTCGGGTTGAACTTCTGGTTGGCATCGACCAGCAGCCCGATGTCATCGCCGATCGCGTCGCGAACGGTACGGACCCTGGCGACGTCGTCGTCGGGGTGCTCGCTCCCGATCCGCAACTTCACCGCCCGGAAACCCTGGGCCACGAACGCGGCCGCCTCGGCGGCCAGTTCGTCGAGGCTCGCCGACAACCACAGCCCCGAGCTGGCATAGGTGGCGACCTCCGACCGGCAGGCGCCGAACACGCGGTGCAACGGCAGCCCGACCGTGCGACCGAACGCATCCCAGCAGGCGACGTCGATCGCCGACAGCGCCGAGATCGTCACGCCCTTGTGGCCGGTGGGGTTGATCTCGAGCCAGATCGCTTCCCAGATGCCCGCGGTCTCGGTGACGCCGCGCCCGACGGCGAACGGCGCCAGGCCGCGGATCATCTCGTCGAAGGCGCCCAGTCGGTTGGCGTTGATCGTGAACACCAACGACTGGCCGACCGCGCCGTCGGTCGTGTGCACGTCGACGAGTACGCAGCCGACGGAGTGGATGGCGTGGATGGCGGTGCCGATCGGGGCGCGCAGCGGTACCTCGACGAGGGTCGTGTCGACGCGCTCGATCAGCATCGGGGCCTATTGCCGATAGCTCGGATCGCTCTGATCGAGCAGTCGCAGCAGCGCCGGCCATTCGTAGAGGCCGAGCGGGAAATGGTCGTATTGACGCTTCGACAACTCCCAGATGTCGGTCGGGCCGGGATCGACCTCGAGCCCGCTGCCGTACGCCTGGAGCAGGGCGCGGCAGCCACGTATCAGGTAGTGCATCACCATGAACGCCTCGCCGGCGGTCTCGCCGACGGTGAGGAAGCCGTGGTTGCGCATGATCAGGGCGCGGTTGCCGTCCATGTTCTTGGCGAGCCGCTCGCGCTCCTCGAGCGTGAGCGACAGGCCCTCCCAGTCGTGGTAGCCGATCTCGCCGTACAGCATCGACGTGTCCTGCACGATGTGTTCGAAGCCATGCCTGAGCGCGGTCACCGCCAGCGCATCGGGCACATGGGCGTGGAACACGACCTTCCACTGCGGGAAGTCGTTGTGGATCGCCGAATGGATCACGAACCCGGCGGTGTTGACGTCGGCCGGCCCCTCGAGCACGTTGCCGTCGCTGTCGACCTTGATCAGGTTGGAGGCCGTGACTTCGTTGTAGAGCAGGCCGAACTTGTTGAGGAAGAAGCTGTGATCGGAACCGGGCACCCGCATGCTGATGTGGTTCCACACGAGGTCGTCGTATCCGAAGTGGGCCGCCAGGCGGTACATCGCTGCGAGGTCGACGCGCGCCGCCCACTCGTCGCCGGTGAAGCTTCCGGCATTGCTGGCGCGGAAATCGTCCGCCGTGACTTCTCGGTTGCCGGTCGTCGGTTCGCTCATGATGGGTTCGCTCCCTCGCTCTGGGACTGCTGGACCTCGTGGAGCACGAGGTCGTTGACCTCTTCGATCGCCCGCATCGCCATCAGATGCGGCGCGTGTGCACCGAACTCGGCTTCGGCTCGTGCATAGAAGTCGGTGACGTCGGCGGTGAACGCCAGCTTGGCATCCACGTCGCCGGCCAGCTCCATCGCGAGGCGGAGGTCCTTGGCAGCGAGCGTGAGGTCGAACGTGTCGTCGTAGCCACCGTTCAGGATCTCGGGCCCGTATCGGTCGGCGACGTAGCTGCGGCCGGTGCTGTGGCGGATGATGTCGAGCATCTTGTCGGGGGCGACACCACCCTTCACGCCGAGGATCAGGGCTTCGGTCAGGCAGACCGAGTTGAGGTAGCACAGCATCACCTGGGCGATCTTGGCGACGTACCCGGCACCGTGCGGGCCGAGCAGGTCGTGGCGGCTGCCGATCGCCTCGAACACCGGCAGGCAGCGGGCGTGGGCGGCTGGGTCACCGCCGACGAGCACGCTCAGCGTGCCGGCTTCGGCCCCTTCGGCACCGCCGCTGACGGGTGCGTCGAGCACGGTCACGCCATGGGTGGCGGCGAGCGCGCCGATCTGCTTGGCGCACGTGAGGTCGTTGGTGCTCAGGTCGATCCAGGTCGCGCCAGGAGTCATCGCAGGAACGATCTGCCGGCCGACGGCAAGCACTTGCTTCGGGCCGGGCAGCGACGTCAGCACGACCTCGGCATCGGCCACGGCGGCGACTGCGTTCGGGGCGGCGGTCGCGCCGACCGCCACGATCGAGGCGATCTTGGTTTCGTCGAGGTCGGTGACGATCGTGTCGAACCCGGCGGCGACGATGTTGCGGGCCATCGGGCCGCCCATGTTGCCGAGCCCGATGAAGGCGACCCGCATCAGTCGACCAGTCCGTCGACCAGCACCAGGTCGCGTTGGTGGTGTTGATCGGTGGTGCGGCCGTAGAGCGTCGTCGAGTGGAACGACCGGTTCATGCGGTACGGGTCGTGCACGTACGACGGCAGCCCGATGTAGCGGGGGAGCGATCCCTCGACCGGTGTGACCCGGTGCAGCGAGTAGCGCCCGGCGAACAGCTGCAGGTCACCCGGAACCAGGTCGAGCTGGCGCACGCCGTCACGTCCGCCGGCGAGGATGTGGGCGACGTGCTCGTAGTTCTCGACCTCGGGCCGCCGGATGTTCGGCACGTACTCGAAGATGCCACCACACTCGGCTCTCTGGGCGAGGATGCTGACCGTGAACTCGTTGCCGTCGAAGTGCCATGGCAACCACTGACCCGGGTCGGTGACGCCGTACGGGTTTCGCGCCAGCGGATCGGCCCACCGGTAGATCGGCTTGGTCGTGCCGAGGCATTCCCAGATGAAATGCAGCAGCACGTCCGAGTCGTACAGCTGTCGGAGGACCGAGCCGGCCGACAGCAGATCGGAACTGATGAACCCGGTCTCGCGGTGCTGGAACGTGCGCCGCGGGTGCCCGGCAGGGTACGACTCGTCGTCGGGCGAGAAGTACGGGTTGTGGTCCTGGACCGACCAGTACGTCTGGGTGTGCAGGGCGGTCGCTTCGGCCCGCATCCGTTCGACGGCCTCGAGCCGGACGAAGCCCGACAGGCGGCAGCAGCCGTCGGCTTCCATCTGGCTGCGAGCCTCGACGACGAGCTCGGCCCGAGCCGTGCTGGTCAGCTCGTGGATCGGGTAGGCGTCGAGGTCGATCAGTTCGTCGAGGTCGATCTCGAAGGCCGCAAACGCTGACGGCATGGTTCTCCCTGCGTGATGTTCGCCAGCCCGGGATGGTCCTGGACGTTCGTTCAGCAGAACATATTCTGTGACTGGACGTTTGTCCAGTCATCGGCTAGACCGGTGACTGCCATGGAGTTGACGGACACCCAGGAGCAGATTCTCGACGCCGCCATGTCGTGCATCGGACGTGACGGCATCGACGGAGCCAGCATGCGCAACGTCGCCCGCGAGGCCGACGTCTCGCTCGGCCTGCTGAGCTACCACTTCGACGACAAACGCTCGCTGATCGTCGCTGCATTCGAACTCTCGACGTCGCGGTTGTTCGACGCGTCGGTCAGCTCGCTGGTCGACGTCGAGGGTGCCGACGATCGCGTGCGGGCCTATGTGCGAGGGGCGTTCCACGGCGAGTTCCTCGATCCGCAGTACCTCGCCCTACGGCTGGCCCTGTGGGCGATCTCGCGAACCGATCCCGAGATCGCGGTGGTCGAACGCAACCTCTACGAGCGCTACGCCGAACAGATGGCGCAGCTGATCGCAGCCGCCCGGCCCGAGCTGCCGGCCCATGAGGCGCGCAACCGCGCGACCGACGTGATCGTCACCCAGAACGGCCTGTGGCTCAACTGGGCCCGCCACGGTGATCGCGACGACCTCGAACGTGGCCTGGCCCGGTGCGACGAGATCGCCCTCGGAGCGCTGGCACGATGAACGTCAGGCCCTGACCGGCGCAGTGATCGGCAGTGTGCCCCTGATCGTGGTCCCGTGTCCGGGCGTGGAGTCGATGTGGACGGTTCCGCCGACGGTGTCGAGGCGGTCGGTGATGCCGTTGAGTCCGGCGCCTTTGGTCACGATGGCGGCGTCGAAGCCGTTGCCATCGTCGGTGACCTCGAACGCGAGGGCGCCGTTGGTGGCGGTGAGGGTGACGGTGGCAGTTCTGGCGTCGGCGTATTTGGAGGTGTTCTGGAGGGCTTCGAGCACGGAAAAGTAGACGGCGGCTTCGATCTCACGGGCGTACCTGGCGATGCCGTCGCTACGGACCGAAACAGGGATCGCCGCGGTGCGGGCTTGTTGTCCGATCGCCACGGCGAGTCCTTCGGCTTCGAGCAGCGGCGGGTAGATCCCGCCCGCGAAGTCGCGCACCGCTTTGATCGCGTCGCCGGCTTGCTGTTCGAGCTGGGCGAGCAGCCCAGCGGTCTTGGTGGCGCCGAGCTGCTCGGCGCGTTTGCGGGTCGGGCCGAGCTTCACCTTCAACGCCACGAGCTGTTGTTGGGGGCCGCTGTCGAGGGTGTTCTCCAACTCCCGCCGAGCCGCGTCCGCGGCGGCGAGGACGCGTTCCCGGGACGCTTCGAGTTCGGAGACCTGGCGGCGAAGTTGTTCGGTCAGTCGGGTGTTGCGCAACGCCAACCCCAACCCGGCGGCGAGATCTGCCAGTAGCGCCTCTTCGGTCGGCGTGACCGTTTCACCCTGTTCCTTGATGAGCGAGAGTCCTCCCAGCAGTTCACCGTCGTGGAGCACCGGCAACGACCGATCCGCCTCCGGATCGGCGAACTGATCGGGGTCAGGGAGGCGCCGGACCGCAGTGTCCGCCGGCCACGTCGACACGGTGCGGAACCCATCGCGGGAGCGGATCCACAACGAGGCTGCCCTGGCGCCGGTGCCATCCACGACCAGTTGTGGGATGCGTTCCATGAGTTCCTCGTCGGACAGCTCCGATGACCGGTGTGAGAATCGCACCAGGATCTCGTGCGGTGTCGCCCGCTCGCCGTACACCAACCGGTTCGCCCATTTCGACACCTTGCGGCGGACCGGTTGGAAGGCGATCGCGACCAGCACGGTCGCCGCGATCGAGAGCCCGAAGCCGGCGTCGCCGCCGAACAACTGACCGAGCCCGACGACGATCGCGATGTACACCCCGCCGATGAAGACCACCAACGCGCCGTAGGTCATCGAACGGCTGATGATCCGGTCGATCTCGTACAACCGATACCGCATGATCGCCACGCCGACCGCCAGTGGGATCAGCACGATGGCGACAGCGTCGATCAGCAGGAAGGAGCTGTCCTCGGTGCCGAGCGGTGCGATGGCGACGTTGCCGAGGAGGATGGTGATGTTCAGAAAGACGGCGACGGCGATCCAGCCGGCCTGTCGACGTTCGATGGGGTCGCCGTGACGCTTCCTGATGACGAGCCTCGCTGCCGCCACATAGCCGAAGCAGAAGAGTGCTACGCCGCCGCCGATCCCGACGTCGAAGAACTTCTGAGCGACCGAGTCGTCGACGAAGGGATGCGGATAGGCCTTGCTCTCCGGAAGCGCCTGAGGTGTGCCGAAGAACGCTGTGACCGTCAGGGCCATCGCTACGAGGCCACTCCCACGAAGGAGCATCCGGTCGAGCGGCGTGCTCGTCCGACCGTCGGGGAACAGCAACCAGATGGCAGCGATGAGCCAGATGGTCGGCGCGCCGAGGACAGAGACGACGAGCGTCACCCAGGAGGCCGCGTCGATGTGCCCCGCCTCGTCGAGGGTTCTCGCTGTGACGATGCCGGCGCTGTTCATGCTCCAGAGCGACCCGTATGCGACGAGTGCCAGACCGATCAGGTTGCCGGGCCGGCGAACGGCGATGAGTCCGCCGACGGCCACGTAGGCGCCGAAGGCCGTGAGCGTTGCGATCTCGTAGCTGCGCGACTGCACGAGGACGACGATGACCCCCGTGACGTACATCGCGACGCCGACGACGAGGAGGCGCATCGGCCACGTGCGGACACCGTCGGGGTTCATGCCGGAGTCACCTCGAGGTCGGCAACGGGGAGCCGCGTCGTGATCCGTCGACTGCCGTTCGGCTGTACCTCGACGAGCAGCGTTCCGCCGGCCGCGTCGACCCGATCGGACACCGCCGTGAGGTCCATTTCGTCGCCATCCGTGACGTCGAACTCGATGACCAGATCGCCGTTGCGGCCCGCGACATCGATGTGAGCACCACTCGCACCGGTCATTCGTGCCCGCTCCACGAGGTCGAGCACACAGAAGTAGGTGGTCTCCTCGATCGGCCGCGGGTAGCGGGACAGTCCCGACGTCGCGATCGCCAGCGGCATCGAGGACGACCGCTCGACGGCCCGCAGTGCCGACTCCAGCCCCTCGGATTCGAGTAGCGGTGGGTAGATGCCGTGGGCCACTGACCGGAGCGCGTCGACGGCATTCTGCGTCTCTTCCGCCAGGGCGATGACGCGGGTCGCGATCTCGTCGGCGCCTTCGCGTTCGGCGATCGTCCTGGCGATCCCGAGCTTGACCTTGAGCGCGACCACCTGCTGCTGGGCGCCATCGTGGAGATCGCGTTCGAGCCGGTGGCGTTCCGAGTCCTGGGCGGCGATCAGCCGTTGCCGTGAAACTCTCACCTCGTGCGCTCGTTGCTCGAGTTCGCGGGTGAGGCGGATGTTGCGCAACAGCAGACCGGCGCCGGCGGCGACGTCGGTGAGGAGCTCTCGGTCGGCCGGTGTGATCTGGTCGTTGCGGGGCTTCGTGATGCTCAGCGCCCCGATCTGCTCGTCGCGATGGTGCACCGGCTTCGATGCGGTGAACTCGTCGTCGACCAGACCGTCGACCGGCACCGGCTGGATCGCCTCCGACCGATCCGCGTGGAAGGCACCCGCGGGATGGAGGTCGTCGCCGCGGCGGAGCCAGACGATGGCACGTTCGGCGCCGGTTCCCTGGGCGAGGAGTCGGGCGAGGTCGTCGGTGCCGCTGCCGGCAGTGGTGTCCGAGAGGCTGGACGTGACCTTCGACAGCACCTCGTACGGGCTCGCACGGTCGCCGTACACGAGTCGGTTGGCCGTGGCCTGCAAGCGCCTGCGAATCGGCTCGAACACCACCGCCACCAGCGCCGCGGCCACGATCGGGAGCACGAGACCCGGGCCGTCGCCGTCGGACCGTCCGATCACCAGCAGCGGCGCAATCACGACGGCCGCGTAGAGCGCCGCAATCACGGCCGCCAAGCCCAGGTAGGTGACCGACTTCGAGATGATCGAATCGATCTCGTACAACCGGTACTTGGTGATCGCCACCCAGAATGAGCCGATCAGCAGTGCGAGTGGCACGAGATAGGTCAGGTTCTCCACGGTCGACCCATCCGAACCCTCGAATCTGAACCGTAGGACCAAGCTGACGACCACCAGCGTGCCGCCGAGCGCGATCCACCGGATCTGACGGTGGACCACCACATCGCCGTTCCGGTATCGCACCACCAGCGACGCCACCCCGAACACGGCGCCGAACACGGCGAGGTTGATCACGATCTCGACGATGGTCCCGAACGTTCCGGTCGGCTGCGGCGCGGGCTCGGTGCTCCAGCGATTGTTGAGCGCGATGGTCCCGACGAACGACAGAGCCAGTGTCGCCACCTGGTACCAGCCCACCCAACGCCATCTCGGTGAGTTCAGCCGGCCGTCGGGGAACAACAGCAGCCCCAACGTGAGCGGGAGGAACAGACAGGGCAGCCAGCCCGCAGCCATCGTTCCGACGGCGATCGCGGCCGGCCACGGAAGCTCCGCCGGGATCAGCGCACCGTCGGGCCCCCGGTTGTCGAGCACCGCAGCCGGAGCCGACAACACCAGGATCGCGGTGGATGCCGAGTACAACGCGCCGAAGAGCGCCGCCCACGTGTACGCCCAGACCGATCCGTTCCGGGGCTGCCTCGGGAGCACCGTCCACGCCAATGCCCCGAACCCGGCCCCGACGAGGGCGTTGACGGGAGCGAGCACCTCCCACGCGATCTCCCATCGGCCGGCCGCGGCTGTCACGACCAGGCCGCCGATGGCAACGATGACCGACGAGCCGGCCAGGCCTCTGCCGAAGCGGATCCGTTGTCCGTCGGTCAGGTTCATCGATGCCTCGGTGGGAACCGGTAGGCGCCGACCGCGGTGTCGCGGCCCTTGACCATCGCCGGCTCGAGCTTGTCGGCCGCGGGCGTGCGTCCGAGCGCCGCCCACGTCGGCTCGCTGACCACGGTCTCGCCGGGCTCGGCCCACTGCTGGAGCCGTTGGGTCAGGTTGACGGTGTCGCCCACGACGGTGTACTCGAGCCGCTCCTCCGATCCCAACAGTGCCGCTGCGACGAGGCCGGTCGACAGCCCGATGCCGATCCCGAAGACCGGTTGTCCACTTCGTTCCCACTCCTCGTTCAGCTCTCGCTGGGCGGCTTGCATCGCGACCGCGGCCGCGACCGCCCGGTCGGCGTGATCCTCGCTGGCGACCGGCGCGCCGAACACCGCCATCACGGCGTCGCCCACGAACTGCATGACCGTGCCGGTCTCGCCGAGGATCGCACGATTCATCGCGGCCCGGTGGGCGTGGAGCTGGCCGGCCAGCACGCTCGGGTCGGCGTGCTCGGCGATCGTCGTGTAGCCACGGATGTCGGACATCAGCACCGTGACCGTCAGCTCCTCGGTCTCGCCGGGCTGGCGGCCGCCCTCGAGGATCTGGGCCGCGACACCGCCCGGCAGCAACCGGCTGAGCGCCTCGCCCTGCTCCTTGCGGTCGACGATCGCCCGTTGCAGCATCTTCAGCCGATCGAGGCTGTCGCCGCGACCGGCTGCCAACCCCTCGGCCAGCTTGGCGAACAGCGCGTCGATCGCGGCGTTCACGTCGGCGGGTGTGGTCGCGCGCTGCACGGCGATCATCTTGACGGTCCTGCCCTCGGCCACGCTCTGCAGGAGCTCCTCCTCGGAGGTCGTCAGCGCCGAGTCCGACCGGACCGGTGTGGTGAGGGCCTCCACGATCTTCGGGTCCAGCATCGACCCACCGGCAGCCACCTCGCGCACGGCGCGCGCCAGCTGGTTGCCCTCGCCGACGCGGTCCTTGAGGAGATAGGCGTACCCGGCAGCACCCTCCGACAGCAGTGACACGGCGTAGTCGGGGTCGTCGAACTGCGACAGGATCACCACGCCGGTGCCCGGGTGACGCTTGCGCACCTCCTTGGCGGCGTCGATGCCCTCCCGCGAGAAGTTGGGCGGCATCCGGATGTCGGTGACGATGACGTGAGGCTGCGTCGCCTCGGCGCCGGCGACGAGCTCGCCGAAGTCGGCGCCCTGGCCGACCACCTCGATGTCGTCCTCGAGCTCGAGCAGCGACTTGACACCCTCGCGCACGATGAGGTTGTCGTCGGCGAGAAACACGGTGATGGCCATCGGTGCCCCCTGGGCGGACGAGTGGTGGACGAGTGGTGGACGAGTGGTCGTACCTGCACTGTGCCCTGTGGGCCGGTCGGCCGCCAGCGTGTGGACGCGCTTCGCAGGGTGGGGTTGGCACGTAGGGATCACCGGGCCGTCACGCTGTCCGCCGCCCCGGCCGAAGCGCACACTCGAAGCGACTCGTTCCGGAGATTCCCGATCTCGTGGAGCCGAATGTTCAACGACACCAGGAGGAACCCATGACAACCCACACCGTCCCCGTGGACACGGACACGATCCCGACCAGCACGACCTTCGACCGGATCGCTGCCGTTTCGGGCATCGTGTTCCTCGTCTGCATTCTGCTCAGCATGGTGCTCGTCGGCTCGATGCCGACCACCAGCGACGATGCGGCGAAGCTGACCGAGTACTTCGCGAACAACGCAGGGGGCCACAAGGCGGGGCTGCTGGTGATCTGCTTCGGCATCTTCCCGGCATGCCTGTTCCTCGCGGGGCTGATCGGGAACCCCCGGCGCTCCGACCGGGAGCACGGCGAGCAGTGGGGTACGGCAGTTGCCGTCTTCTTCATCGTCGGCATCGCGATGTTGGCCACCAGCGTGATGATCGACGCCGGGCTGATGCTCAGCAGGGATGCCGGTCTCAGCGACGACCTGCTGCTGGCGCTGTGGGACATCAGCATGGCCAGCACCGGACTGATGACACTCGCGTTCGGGGGCGCAACCCTCAGCGCCGGCATCCCGGCCATCCTGCACGGGACACGGCCGACTTGGTACGGATGGCTGGGCGTGGCGGCCGGCGTGTTCGGCCTGCTCGGATTGGCCGGCACCGTTTCCGACTCCGATTCGGCCGTGGCGCTGGGACTGCCGATGTTCCCGCTGTTCGCCGTCTGGATCATCGCCGGCAGCGTGTTCATGTGGAAGGACGCCTGAGTGGGGAGTTGTGCCAGGCACAACTCCCAACTCGTAGCTCGGGTCGCTCGCCAGCGTCCGATCGGCGGTCGACACCATCCTCGCCGCGCGCGACCGGATCGACATCCTCGTCAACAGCGCCGGGCTGATGGCGATGTCCGAACGGCCAACCATCACTTCGCGCTCGGTCTGCAACAGGAGTTCGAGCGGGACGGCGTGTCGGCGATCAGCCTCCTCGCTCACCCGGGTCTTTCGAACACCGACCTGCAGACGACCACGGTCGAAGAAGGTGGTGGCGGGTTGCCCGGCACGGTCTCCCACAAGCTGGTCAATCTCACCGGGATGACGCCGGCCAAGGGCGCGCTCCGGCAAATCCGGGTGGCCACCGACTCGACGGTTCGAGGTGGCGAGTTCTGTGCGCCCCGGTTTCGTCACGAGCGGTGCAGCAGTGCGCCGACCGTTCATCCGACCAGGGGCGCGACACGGCGATCGAGACGCTGTGGAAGGTGCCCGAGGCAGAAACCGGGATCGCACTGGAGGTGCCGAGGGCCTGATCTGCGGTGCCCGTCTCGCGCATGACATACAGGACGACCGGGAGGATCGCCCTCGAGACCTCCTGGTCGGTCAGGCGCATCGGGTGCAGCTAACGTCGTCGTGTATGGGCCGGACCTACGAATCCGCCGAACGGTTCGAAGCGCTCTTCACGAAGATGTTCGAACAGATCGCCACCGATGACGGAATGGACACGCTCGTCGCGGAACAGATGGTGATCCGGTTCCGGCTGCGCGAGCCCGACATCGAGCTGTGGGTCGACGGCCGGTCGAAGCCGGTCGCAGCGTCGTTCGGGCCACAAGATCTCGATGCGTCACTCACCGCCGATCTGACCGCGAACTCGATGCATGAGCTGTTGCTCGGCACGCTGCCGCTCGGCAGGGCCATGCTGTTCCGCAAGCTCAAGGTGCAGGGAGCGAAGTCCAAGGCGATGAAACTCGAGAGCCTGCTCCACGCCATGCAGGCCGTCTACCCCGACCTCGCCGACGAGATGCTCGTCTGATCGGCGGGCTGCGACTACGTGCGCTGCCGTGCAGATCTGTCCCGTCGCATCAGCGGCGACGATCGATCGGCGTCCTCCGGGCTCGGCTCGAGATGAACGTCGGGCCCGGATCGTCCGGCGTCGCGATCCAGGCGTGACGCTCGAGCAGATCGCCGCGATTTCGGAGTTCGCCCGATGACGTGTTCGCCTCGGATGCGCCGACCCGGGTGTGGTTGACGACCTCACCGAGCACCGCACTGCACCGACGAGGTTCGGCGTGTCATGATGCGCCGATGACAACCGAGACCGCGCAGGATCGTTACCGTAACGCAGCGAAGATCCTGCACGACGTGGCGAAACCGATCAAAGTGCTCTCCGCGCTCGCCTGGCCGGCAGAACTTCGTGAGGAATTCGTGGCCGGCGGCGCCGACAAGCTCCCCGAGCCGACCTACACCGGGGTCGATCCGACGACTGTGCTCGACGGCGTCGCCGCGGCCCGCCGATTGCTCCGGCCCGGCAACGTGGTCGACGACTGGCTGGAGCGCGAGGCGGGATCGATCGAGTCGACGGCGCTCATGATGTCGTCGCTCGGCACCCCTGCGTTCCACGCATACAGCCGCAAGCTCTACGGCGTACCGTCCCAACCCCTGCGCTACGACCCTGCCACTCCACTCGAACTCGCCGAAAAGGTGCACGCGTCACTCGTCGATCTGCAGGCCGCCGCCCTGGTCCCGCCGGTCGTACGGACCCGAACCGCCGAAGAGGTCGCCGCCTTCATCGAGGAGGCCGTGAACGAGCATTTCGGCGACTTGGCGCCACGGGTGCTGCTCGTCGACGAGCTGTCGGCGAACGCCGTTGCATCGACCAGCAAGATCAAGATCCGCCGCGATGCCCGGTTCACCGCGAAGGACGCGGCGCAACTGCTCAACCACGAGGCGTTCATCCACGTGGCGACCGGTCTCAATGGCCGCTCGCAAACGGACATCCCGATCCTTGCGATCGGTCACCCCGGCACGGCACGCACCCAAGAGGGCCTCGCCGTGTACTCCGAATATGTCTCCGGCACCCTCGGCATGGACCGTCTACGTCGCCTTGCGGACCGAATCGTCGCGACCCAGCTCGTGATCGACGGTGCCGACTTCATCGAGCTCTATCGGTGGTTCCTCGATCGCAGCCCGAATCCCGAACAGGCCTTCGAATCCACCCGGCGCATCTTCCGCGGCGCTCCGTTGACCGGGGGAGCACCGTTCACCAAGGACTGCTCGTATCTCTCGGGATACCTGTCGGTGGCCACGTTCATTCGGGCGGCGTTCCGCGCCGGCCGGGCCGACGCACTGGGGCTGTTGTTCTCCGGCAAGCTCGACCTGTTCGCCATACCGGCCATCGGCGAGCTCCGCAGCCAGGGCCTGGTCAAGCGGGCCCAGTTCTTGCCCCCTTGGGCCGCCGACCCGGGGTGGGTCATGGCGCACCTCACGCTCAACACGTTCATGGCCGACATCGATCTGTCGGCGGTGACCGACGCCATCGCGGACGTCCTCGACCACTGTCCACGCGTCGACGTCCAACTTCCCGACTGATCCCGTCGATGCCGACATGGTCGCCCCGGTGAACGGGCTGCTCCTAGCCTTCGATACATGAGCAATCGGGCACAACGAGCAGCGACCAAGGTCGTCCGCTCGGCGACAGGATTCGTTGCCGAGAGAGTTGCGTCGAGTGACCGCATGATGAGCGTCGTGGATGGCCTGATCAATGGCCACAACTTCGCCGGTCTCGAAGCGCACGAGGAGATGCTGAGCGACAGTGTCCGAGTCGAGGCGTACCACCGCGGGATCCGACGCAATGTGCAGGCGGGCGACGTCGTGCTCGACCTCGGCACGGGCACCGGCCTGCTGGCATTCATGGCGAGCCGAGCGGGAGCGAAGAAGGTCTACGCCCTCGAGCATTCCGATTTCATCGATGTCGCTCGCGAAATCGCCGCCCACAACGGCTTCACCAACATCGAGTTCGTCCGGGCGAACAGTCGCGACTTCACGCCGCCCGAGCCGATCGATGTCGTGCTCCATGAGCAGATGGGTGACGAACTGTTCAACGAGAACCTGCTCGCCAACGTGTTGGATCTTCGCGATCGTGCCCTCGCCCCCTCGGGGCGGATTCTCCCCGCACGGTTCCGGCTCTTCATCGAACCCATTTCGATGCGTCAGGAGTTCCGGATCCGTCGATTTTGGAACATCGACCTGCCCGACGGCATCGACCTCAGCGCCACACAGCACTCCCCGGTCGCTGCCCGATTCGATACAGGTCGCAACGACCACTTCTGGCTGCGGCCGCATTCGGTCGAATCGACCATCGGTGAACCGCAGCCGATCATCGAGTTCGACTTGAACACGCTCGAATCGCTCGGGTCACTGCCCACGCAACACCTCGTCGAGCGCACGGCGTCGGCGGACGCGGTCGTCGACGGCTGCTGTATCTGGTTCGAAGCGTTCTTCGACGACGACACGCTGCTGTCGACGTCCCCCCTTGGGCCGGTCACCAGCTGGGGGAACCGCGTCTTCCGCCTCGACCAGGAGATCACCCGTGGTGAGACGCTTCGCCTCGACGTACGGCTCGGCCGGCTCGTCGAACCGTCGACCTGGCATGTCCGGACCCTCTGAATCGTGTGCACCGCCTATCACAGCGGGGAAGTCGGCGGACCGACGGTGTCGTTCGGCGGGCGCGGCAGCGCGGATCGTTTCATGCCGGCCGCGCGGGCATCATGACGTAGCCCCGTTCGGGTCGGTCGTCGTGGTGCGGCGTTCTCGTCGGTCGAGTGCCGTGAGCGGGCCGACGGTGGTGGCGACCCAGAGGGCGAGTGGCCAGGCGACCTGGTCGGTGACGAAGATGACGCAAGCCCACGCAGCGGAGAGCGCGAGCCAGGCGAAGGGAAGAGCCCGACGCAGGGTCGTGCGAGGTGCTTCTTCAGGAGCCATGGTCGTTCGTGTCGCGGATCACGATGCTCGACTTGCCGCGTGTGCCGCCGGCTTCCATCTGGCGAATGGCGTCGGCGGTGCGTTCGAGGGGGAAGCGCTCACCGATGGCGGGGGTGACTGCGCCGGACTCCATGTAGGTGGCGAGCTGTTCGATGTACTTGTGACCTTCCTTGCTGATGAACGTGGTGAGGCGTTGGCGGATGAATGGCGACAGCAGCACGGCTCGTAGTTGGCGACCGATTCCGCCGGTCCAGTTGTCGCCGTTCTCCCCGCCGACGATCACGAGGGTGCCTCGACTGGTCAACGCACGGCGAAGGTGGCGCACGGGCGTGCGACCGCCGATGTCGAGGATCAGGTCGTACCGGTGGCCGCCGTCGGTCGCGTCGTCGGTGTTGTAGTCGATGGTGTGGTCGGCGCCGAGGGAACGGACGAGGTCGAGCTTTGCGGTGCTGGCGACACCGGTGACGTCGGCACCGAGTGCTTTGGCGAGTTGGACCGCGAATGAGCCGACGCCGCCGGAGGCGCCGATGACGAGCACGTGTTGGCCGGCTCGGACATTGCCGACTTCTGTCAACGCCTGGAGGGCGGTGATGCCGGAGATGGTTGCGGCACCGGCCTGCTCGAAGGTGGTGGTAGAGGGTTTGAGCGCCAGCTTGCTCGCTTTCGCTGCGGCATAGTCG
>Ga0316195_10000196_pt1 | contig 21503 bp, 18 predicted proteins | sample Phised1_MG_FD_204937 | JGI IMG/M metagenome (GOLD analysis project Ga0316195, IMG submission 204937) | Coastal sediment microbial communities from Maine, United States - Phippsburg sediment 1 | ecosystem: Environmental > Aquatic > Marine > Coastal > Sediment | place: USA: Maine | collected...
GCCGCTGCCGCTGCCGCGGCCCGCGAGGCCTCAGCGGCCGAGCGTCATGGTCACGGGTGCGGAGGTCCCGTCGAGGGCCACCACGCGCCGGCCTTGGGTGTCGCCAAGCGTGGCTACCACCAGGACTTCATCGACGTGAGCCGGCCACTTCAGCGACAGTGTCACCTGTCCGGACGCATCGCTGACGGCACTGTCCAGCAACGAGAGCGGAACGGGCTCCTCGAGCACAGCGCCATCCTGCGGGCTGGTACGCGACAGCGTGAACACGCGAATGCCCGCGTTGGCGGCCGGCTTGCCGTCCGCGCCTTCGAGGCCGAAGCTCAGGGTGCGCTCGGATGCGGTGTCCCACGCCATGCCGGAGCCGGGAACCATGGTGGCAACGGTGGCTTCGGCGGCGGCAGGGCTCGCCTCGGGAGCCGAGGCTTGCGCGCTGCTGCCTCCGCCTCCGCCTCCGCCGCAGGCGGCCAGCGCCGCGACCAGGAATGGGGTGAAAAGGATTCGGTTGCGCATGATGATCGTGTCGGTTTGGGTGGAAGGGGTGCCTCGGGCATCAGGGGCGTTGCGGCGCCATTTGTGCCGGGACCGTGCCGTTGATGTACCAGTCGCGTGCGTTGACGCCCGACGACTGGGCCCAGTCCTTGAACCGGGGGTATGGTTTGAGCAGGTCGGTCACCTCCAGCGGCCAGGTCCAGGCCACCGGAATGTCCAGCGCCCAGGGGCGAAGCTGCGCATCCATATAGGTGCGGCTGCCGCTGCCGCTCGCAGGCGTGCGGTCGTCCGCGGTGCCGAAGAGCGCCGCGTCAGCGCGCCGCGTCGCGGGTTTGCCGGGCAGGTGCACCTCCTGCCCGCGGCGTGAGCTGCGGAAGATGAAGGGGTTGTACGGCGAGCTGAACAGCGTGGACGCCATGGGGTTCGTCAGCGTCAGCTCCAGGCGATAAGGAACTGCCGGGATCGTCGGACAACCCGCCTTGGTGTTCGCAAAGGGGCAGTTGGCGTCGGTCGAGACCGGCATCTGCGCATGCACCGACGGCGTAACGATGAAGGTGGCCTCGGTCTGGCCCGACTCCACGGCCAGCGGCTGCGCAGCACGCCCGGCAGTCGACAGCGTGGCCGATGCCACCGCCCCGGCCGGCACGCCCGGCAGATGCAGGCCGAAGCCGCTGTCGTTCAGGCCGCCGCGGGCCTGCAGCTGGTAGTCGATGCTGAGCGCAACCACCTGACGCGAGGCGTTCATGATCTCGCGCGTGCGGTAGCGCATGACCACGTCGTTCATGTCGTAGTCACCGCGCATCGGCCACTGGTCCTCGTAGGCCAGCGTGCCCCAGCTGTCGGCGCCCGGGTAGTAGCGGCTGAAGGCGCGGGTGGCATCGTTCGGAAACTCGTCGAGCGCGTCCTTGACGCCGTCGCCGTCGCTGTCCAGATCGGTCGCGGCCACCAGCGACTGCAGCGTGTTCAGGTTCTGGATCGCGCGGCCCGGTGTCACGTGGACCGCCAGCACCACGTCGTTGAAGTCGTGGTCCCCGCCGGACTCGCGGTTGATGTCCTCGAAGCCGATCACCACGCGCTGGTAGCCCGGGCTCGCGTCGGACAGGTCCTTGAGCATGATGGTATGCACGTTCAGGTTCTGCGGACCGGCGGCTTCGGGGTTCAGGCCGCGCAGCGTGTAGAAGATCCACTTCGGCGACGCGTTGTCTTTCACGCCGCCGATGCGCGTGCCGTTGTACAGGCGCCCGGTCGTGGAGAAGCCGTCGGACACGATGACGAATCCGAGCGCCTGGCCGGCACTGAAGCGGCCCAGCTTGACGGTGTTCTGGTAGGTGCCGGCCGAGTCCAGCGGCGAGGGCATCGACGCGTTTACGAAGATGATCTTCTCCTGCACCTGCGCAGCTGAGATCGGCGGCGAGGCCGGGTCGTAGGTGAAGTACCCCACACTGTTGCGGTAGCCCGCGCCTTCGCTGACGAAGGTCACCCAAACGTCGGCATCCTCGGCAAAGCGGATGTTGGTCTTGTCGTCGCTGTCGGGCACCAGGCCCTGCGCGTTGAGGCGGATGTCGCGGCCTTCGGGCAGGGTGTAGCTGATCTTGGACTTCAGGTCAGCCGGCAGCGGTGGCAGTCCGGCGGGCAGCGAGCGCGTGTACTCGAGCATCGTCGGGGCGCCGTTGCTGGGGTTGTACGGATGCGTCGCCAGCGGCGTGCCGAAATAGGCCCACTGGATGCTGCCGTTGTTCAAGGTGTAGCCACTGAGCAGGCCTGCAGCCAGGGTCGCGGCAGCCAGTCGGGGGAGGGTTCGCTTCATGATCGACGTCCACTGGAGGAATGCGATGCATTGGAGCGCGACCCACGCGGCGAAGTGTGATCGGATCGTGAACCTGCGTGCGGCCAACGCACGGCTGCGCTGCGTCTAGCCGATGACGTGACGAAACCGCGGAGCTGCAAGCTGCTGCGACGCACCGGCCCGCGTGGGGACCGTGGCGCCGGTCCGCAGCCAGCCCTGGGCCCAGCCCAGCGTGAAGAACAGCGTCGGCAGGACCTGCTCGCCCAGGTACACCGTGCCCAGGGCCACGAAGACCGCAACGAAGATGCCCGCGAACGCAAATGCGGGGCCGTGGCTGCCTGGTGCTTCGGCCAGGCCGCGGCGCACGCATTGCACCGCGCTGCCGAGCAGCATCGTCACCAGCATCAGCATGGCCGGCACGCCGTGCATCAATGCGATCAGCAGGTAGTAGTTGTCGATGGAGGCCATGCCGCGCACCTTGGGCCAGGTGGTCAGGCCCCAGCCGAACCAGGCACTTTCCAACGCGATGTCGAAATACTTTTCGAACAGCACCTTGCGGTACAACGCCGACTCCTGACTCATGGTCATGGCAGCGCCGGGCTTGATGTCCAGATAGTCGTTCAGGGCCCACGCGCCGGCCGCGGCCCCGAGGGCAAGCACCGCGCCGGCGATCATCAGCGCGCGCCTGCGGTTGGCCGCCTGCCCCACCGCGAAGAGCGCCACCGCGACCACGGCCCCAAGCCAGGGGCCGCGCGCGACCGTCATCGCCATGCCGACGACCAGCACCGCCGTGATGACGCGGGCCTTGGGCCACGGCAGGGCCTTGAAGCGCGCAAAACGCGGTTCCCATTGGCCGGCGGTTTGCAGCCAGCGTTGCAGGATGAAGGCCACAGCCAGCATGATGCCGGCCAGGATGGCGTGCGAATACGGGCCGGCCACCCGGGCCATGCCGTAGCGGAAAGTGGTGACCCAGCCCTTGCCCTGCCCGGGGAACAGCGGGCCGATCAGCGCATGGAACGGGTTGAGGCCGAACCTGGCCTCGTACACGCCGACCAGCGCTACGCCGAAGACGACGATCACGAAGCGCCTGGCCATGGCCACGTCCAGGCCTTCGGCGCTGATCACCCAGCGGGCCACGAAGTAAGGCGCCAGCACCGAGAACAGCATTGAGAACATCAGGTTCTGCGCATCGTCGTAGCCCCGGGCCACGAAATCCGAGTAGCCGACCCAGGCCGCAAAGACGACGATCAGGGCGTCCATCGGCGCCGGTCGCCAGCGCGGCCCGTACCGCAGCAGGGCTAGCGCGGCGATAGGGATGATCGCTGCTTGACTGAAGTTGGGGTCGGGCAGCCCGGGCGTGATGGCGCGAAAGCCGTCCGGGATGAGCAGCAGCACCGGCAGGTACACCCCCAGCAAGGCACGGCCAGGCCCGTGACGTAGCGCGACCACGGCAGCGGCAACGAAGGCGAGGTAGACGACCATGCTCATGCCAGCAGTGTCGCGGCGCAGACGCTTCGCGGCTAGGCCCCCGGGCGTCGATTTCACAGTCCCGACAAGCTTCGGCCTGCGCTGCACGGCCCAATGCGCAGCACGATGAACCGCGACCAGACTTCCAACGCCCGCCGCGCTGCCGCCACCGGTACGAGCGCCGGTGACATGCTCTTCGGCACCGGCGGCAAGCTGCTCTATGCAGCCACCCGTGTGGCGCTGCCGCCGCTGGCTCTGGCGCACATTGGACTGGCCGACTACGGCTTGTGGGCCGCCTGCTTCGTGCTGGTGAGTTATGTCGGCATGGCCGCGTCCGGCTTCACGCTGGTGTACCTGCGCCGCACCGCGCTGCACCACGCCCACGGCGACGTCGCCGCCATCGGTCGACTGCTGTCAACCGGCATGCTGGCCATGGCGGCCGTTGCGCTGGTGCTGCTGGCGGCGCTGTGGTTCGCGATGCCAGGCCTGCTGGAGCTGTTCGGAGTGGCCAAGGCGCAGCGCGCGCTGGCGCGCTGGCTGTGGCTGGGCGCGCTGGCCGTGTTCCTGGCTGACATGAGCCTGGGTGCGTTCGGCAGCGTGCTGCACGCCATCGGCCGCGTGCGCCAGGAACAGAAGGTCTGGGTCCTCGCCTTCCTGTTCGAGACGGCGTTGATCGTTGGCCTGCTGCTAGCGGGCTGGGGCGTGCTGGGATTGCTGGCCGCATTCGCCGGCCGCTACCTTTTCTCGATCGCCGCCAATGCCTTGCTCGCCTGGCGCGCTCTGCCGGGTCTGCGCATCCAATGGCGTGACTTCGACCCGAAGCTGCTGCGCAGCTTCTTCGGCTACGGCGCCGGCATGCAGCTGTCGGGCCTGATCGCCACCGCGCTGCACTCGGCCGACCGCCTGTTGGCCGGCGTGCTGCTGGGACCGCAGGCCATGGCGCTGGTGGACCTGGCGGCCAAGCTGCCCACCACGGCGGGCTCGATCGGCTCCAGCGCCAGCACGGTGGCGGTGTCGTCCAGCGCGCGCCACGACGTGCAGGGCCAGCCGGCCGCGCTGCAGCAGGTGTACCGCGACGCCAGCCGTATCACGGTGGTGGCGCTGGCTCTGGCGCTGCCCTTCATGGCCTGGTTTGCCGAGCCGATCGCGCGGGCCTGGCTCGGTCAGAGCGACGCCCAGGCCGCCGTGGCACCGCTGCTCGCGATGCTGGCCGTGGGCCTGCACATGCACCTGCTGACCGGCCCCGTCAACGCGGTCAGTCGTGGCCGTGGCAGCCTGCATGCCGACTTCAGCTACCACGCGCTGCGCATTCTCGCGCTGGCCGTGGCACTGGGAGTCTGGTGGCTGGGCCCGGCGCGCTCGCTGTCGACCCTGGTGCTGGCCCTGGTGATGGCGCAGGTGCTGGCCGCGCTGACCTACCTCGCCTACGCGCACCGCCGGCTGTGCGGTGTCTGGACAGGCCTGGCCTCTCGCGTGCTCGTGCCGACGCTGGCGGCCCATGCCCTGGCGGGGGCATGGCACGCCTTACTGGCACCTGCCCCGGCAGGCGGCCGGGCAGATGCCATCGCTGCGCTGGCCTTGCCGCTGCTGCTGTGGTGCCCGTCGGTCACCGCACTACTCACGCCGCTGCTCTTGTCGGGCGAGGAACGGCGCAACCTGCTGCAGCGCCTGCTGAGCCCGCGATCCTGGAGAACCGCATGAAGCGACTGTATTCCCTGCTCCTGGGCCTCGCCTGCGTGGCGATGGGTTCCGGCTGCGCCACGCGTGAGCCGGCAGCGGTCGAGCCGCGCGTGCCGGCCTTCAAGCCGGTGGAGAAGTCCGACCATGTCGTCTTCCCCAGCACCGAGGAACTGGCTGCGCTCGAAGCGCCGGTCGACCCGGTGTTCCGGCTTGGCAGCGGCGACGTGCTGTCGCTGCAGGTCTGGGGCCGGCCCGAGCTTAGCGGGCGCCACACGGTGGGGCCGGACGGCGTCATCACCGTGCCCGTGGTGGGCCCGGTGAAGGTGGCTGCCTTCACCCGCGAGGAAGCGGCACGCCACGTCCGCGCTAGTCTGCAGCGCTTCTACACCGACCCCAGCGTGCAATTCAGCGTCGAGCAGTACGTGTCCAACCGCGTCACCGTGCTCGGCCGCGTGCAGAACCCCGGCCTGCTGAGTTTCGAGCACCCGCCCACGCTGCTGGAGGTGCTGGCCAAGGCGGGCTCGCTGCCGGTGATCGACAAGCAGGCCACGCTGACGCGCTGCGCCATCTTCCGCGGCCGCGACAAGGTCATCTGGGTGGACCTGAAGCGCCTGCTCAACGGCGGCCAGACGAATCTGAACCTGCGCATGCGTCCGGGCGATCTGGTGTACATCCCGGACTCTGCCGATACCATGGTCTACGTTTTGGGCGCCGTGCACCGGCCAGGCGCCTATCGGCTGACGCCAGACATGTCGGTGATGGATGCGCTGGCCACCGCCGGCGGGCCCAACGAGGACGGGCAGCCGAACGAGATCGGCGTGTACCGGCCGGCACGCCAGACGGTCGAGCGCATCGCGTTGCAGAATCTGATGGACGGGCGACAGCGCGTGAATTTCGCGCTCGAGGAAGGCGACGTCATCTTCGTGCCGAAGAGCAACATTGCCGAATTCGGCTACTTCATGCGGCAGATCGCCCCCGGCCTGTCGCTGCTGACCATAGGCGCGGCCTGGGGCCTCTACTAGACTGGGCACGACGATGAACCTCAGGACTCTCTGCAACCTGTTCGCTGCCAGCGTCGCCCTGGTGGTCGCAAGCTCGAGCCACGCGGGCGCCGTGCTCGACCGCGTCAAGGCAAGTGGCTCGTTGCGCGTGTGCATCTGGCCCGACTACTACGGCATCACCTATCGCAGCCCGCGCAACCAGCAGCTGACGGGCCTGGATATCGAGCTGTCCGCCGAGTTCACGCGCAAGCTCGGCGTCAAGCTCGAGTACGTCGAGTCGTCTTTCGCCAAGCTGGTCGACGACCTGAGCGGCGATCGCTGCGACATCGCGATGCATGCCGTGGGCATCACGCCTCAGCGGCAGCAGGTGCTGCGCTTCTCGCAGCCCTACCTGCGCAGCGACATCTACGGTGTCACCACGCGCACCAACCGGGCTGTGAAGAGCTGGGCCGACATCGACAAGCCGGGCGTCAACGTCGCGGTCCAGGCCGGCACCTTCATGGAACCGGTGATGGCGGCGGCACTGAAGCAGGCGAAGATGGTCGTGATCCGGCCGCCGCAGACGCGCGAGCAGGAGCTGGAGACCGGCCGGGTGGACGTGTTCATGACCGACTATCCCTACAGCCGGCGCCTGCTCGACAACGCCGATTGGGCCCGTCTGATCGCGCCGCCGCAGCCCTTCAATCCGGTACCCTACGCCTACGCGGTGAAGCCCGGCGACGACGACTGGCTGCTTGTGGTCGACGAATTCGTGGCCGAGATCAAGCGTGACGGACGGCTTGAGCGCGCGGCGAAGAAGTACGGCCTCGGCGAGATCGTTGTGACGCAATGAACGCCCGCTGCCAGGGCATGCGCCGACGTCCTGGCTCGGCCGCAGGCTACATCCCCGCAGAACTCGGGCGGCGGCCTTGAAGCAAGAGGCTGCCAACACCTCCCAAGTCACTGAAAGGCAGCTGGCCCCGCGGCGCCTCCAGCTGTGGGTCGTGCTCGCCCTGGTGGCCCTCTCGGCGATAGGTTTTGCCACCTGGTATGCCGTGCAGCAGCGCGAGGTCGTGGAGAACGAGGCCCTGGCGCGAGTCAGCCTGTATGCACGTATGCTCGAGGAGCAGACCTCACGCACCATCACCTCAGCAGCACAGATGCTGCGCTCACTGTCGGCTCGGGGCACCGTGCGCCGTGCCGAAACCGACACCAGCGCGGCCGACCGGCTGCTCGATCAGCAACTGCCCGGCCAGCCCTACCTGCGCAGCCTGGCCATCGTCGACGATACCGGCCTCGTGCTTGTGAGTACGAACGAAGCCGATGTCGGCCACCGGGTCGACCTCGCTGCGCTGGGCCGCGCATCCGCCGACGCCGACGGCCTATCCATCGGCACGGTGCTGCCAATCCGCCAGCTCGCCGATCTGGGGTCGGTGGGCACTGCATCGGCCTCGACGGCGCTGCCGCTGTTGCGCCGCGTGCCGATGGAAAACAACCTGCCCCCGCACTGGCTCGTGGCGCTGATCAATCCGGACTATTTCGCCACGCAGCACGCGCTCATCACTTCCGGCTCGAGCGTGCAGGTGCTGGTGTCCGATCTGCGCGGCCAAGTCATAAGTACCGCCGGAGAGGTCGCGCCGACCGCGCAGGTCATCGAGGCGCTGCCGCCGTTCACCCGCTTTCTGCCGCAGCGCGAGCACGGCGCCTATCTCGGAACGGGCAGCGATGGTGCCGATGCCGTGGCCGCCTTCCGCGCCTCGCGCCAGTGGCCACTGGTGCTCGTGGCCGAAGAGCCGCAGCAGCAGGTGATGGCCGTATGGCGGGCTCGCGCCGGTGGCGCAGCCTCGATCGCGTTCGGCGTGACCGCCTTACTGGCCGCGTTGGGCTGGGCCATCGACCGCAGCCTGCGACGCGAGCAAGCTGCACTGGAGCGTACGAACCAGCTGAACCGCGAACTGGCCGAGACCGAGCAGCGTTGGAAGCTCGCACTCGACGGCGCCGGCCACGTGGTCTGGGACATGGATCTGGGCAGCGGCGAGGTCACCGTCTCGCCTCGGGTCCGCGAGCTGCTGGGCTACGGCGCCGAGGACCTGCGCTGGACCGGCGAACGCCTGCGCGAATCGACACACCCCGACGATCTGGAACGTACCACTCGGCTCATCGAGAACCACTTGCGCGGCGAGCTCCAGCACTACGAGGACGAGTTGCGGCTGCGCACACGCAGCGGAGAGTGGAAGTGGGTACTGTCGCGGGCGGCAAAGGTCGGTGGCTACGGCAGCGATGACCGACGGCCGCGCCTCATCGGAACAATGACCGACATCGACACTCGCAAGGCGGCCGAGACGGCGCTGCGCGAGAGCCAGGTGCGGCAGCAGGCCGTCCTGAGCAGCGCGCTCGACGGCATCGTCATCATCGGCGAGGATGGCCGGGTGCTGCAATTCAATCCGGCGGCCGAGGCCATGTTCGGCCGCCGGCAGGAGGATGTGGCGGGACAGCCGATGCATGAATTGATCGTGCCGCCGCATCACCGCCAGGCGCATCTGGACGGCATGGTCCGCTACCGCGCCACCGGGCACGGCCCGGTGCTGAACCGACGCATCGAGATCGAGGCTATGCGCGCGGACGGGTCGCTGTTCCCGATCGAACTGACCATCGTGCCAGTCAAGACCGAGTCCGCCGAGATCTTCACTGCCACGGTGCGCGACATCACCGAGCGTCTGAGCGTGCAAGCCGCCTTGCGCGACAGCGAGACCCGCGCTCGGGCCACCTTCGACCAGGCCGCGGTAGGGGTGCTGCAACAAGCCTTCGACCGGCGCTTCCTTCGCGTCAACCAGGCACTGTGCGATCTGCTCGGCTACACGCAGGCCGAACTGCTGGCACTCGACGCTGACCGCTTGATTCACCCTGAGGACGTCGCCGAAGGGCTGACCGGCATGCGGCGGCTGTTTGCCGGAGAGACGGCCAGCTTCGCGCAGGAAAAGCGTTATCGGCACCGGGACGGCCACTTCGTCTGGGTGCGCCTGACGGCCTCGATCGCGCGCGACGCGCAGGGCCAGCCGCTCTACATGATCGGCATCGTTGAGGACATCGGCGCGCGGCGGCAGGCGCAGCAGGATCTGGCCGCCGCGAGTGCACGCGAGCTGCAGATCGGCAGCCGCATCCAGCAATCGCTGCTCGTCGCCGATGTGCCGCGGCAAACGCCGGGGCTGTGGCTGAGCAGCTTCAGCCAGGCCTCGCAGGGCATCGACGGCGACTTCGTCGAGCTCATCCAGCCCGGTGACGGCCAGCTCGACCTGATCGCCGGCGATGTCATGGGCAAGGGGGTCAACGCGGCGCTTATGGGTGCGGCCGTGAAGATGCAGTTCAGCCGCTCGCTGGTGGAGCTGATGACTTCCCGCTCGCGCACACCGGGTCCGCCGCAGCCGGCCGAGATCCTCGCAGCGGTGGACCGCGTCATGACCCCGCATCTTCAGGCACTGGAGGCCTTCGTGACGCTGTGCTACCTGCGCATCGACCTGCGGGCCGGCACGCTCACCTGGGTCGGCTGCGGCCACGAGGAAGCCGTGCTGCTGCGCGGCGACGGTCAGGTCGAGGTGCTGCACAACCAGCAGCCGCCGTTGGGCGTGCTCAGTGGTGCCGATTTCGAGCAGCAGGTTCTGCACACGCGCCGGGGCGACGCGCTGCTGCTGCACTCCGACGGCTTGTCCGACGCGGTGTTGGACAACGGCGAGCGCTTGGGCAACGAGCGGATCCGCGCGCTCTTCGCGCGCCTCGCCCGGGCGCACGCGACGCCGGCCGCGGTGCTGCACCTGTTGCGCCGCGAGCTCGTGTCACAGGCTGCCGTGCGCGACGACCTGACGCTGCTGGTCGCGCGCCTGGGCGACGGTGATGCCCCGGCGCAGCGCATTGAACTGAAGCCCGAGGTGACGGCGATCGCCGCGCTGCGCGAGTTCGTCACGGCCGCCGCTACGGCCACTCCGCTGCGCGAGTCCGAGGCGGGCTTGTTCACGGTGGCCGTGGTCGAGGCCTTCACCAACATTGTCCGGCATGGCACCGGAGGTCTGCCGGACGCTCCTGTCGAGGTGCTGGCCCGGACCGGGGCCGATGGCCTGGAGATCGAACTCGTCTACATCGGCGACGAGTATCGGCCGAGCGGCGAAGTCCCCGACACACAGTTCGACGAGTATCCCGAAGGCGGCTTCGGCCTGCAGATCATGCATGGGGCCTGCGACGAAGTGGTGCACCTCCACCACGACGACGTCAACACGATCCGCCTGCGCAAGCGTTCGGGCTGAGCTGCCGCGACCGCGCGCCCGCTTGTGGCGCGAATTGACAAAGCTGCCACACCTGCGGGCGGGTTCGGCGCTGAAATGAGGGTTTCGCATCCTGGCAGGAAGCCCCCGATGTCCCATTCCCTGATCTACGTGCTGCACAGCGGGCAGATGTTCGGCACCGAGCGCATGGCGCTTGCGACGCTCGACGCATTGCGCGAGCGATCCAGCAGCGTCATCATCGCGCCGCCGGGCCCGGTGCATGCAGCTGCGCGCGCGGCAGGCGTAACCAGCGAGGTGGCGGCCAGCCGCTGGGCCGTGCTGCGGGCCCTGTGGCGGCAACTGCACCGCCACCCTCACAGTGCCTTGCTGACCACCGGCGTGTGGCAGTCCGCGGCCGGTTGGGCGATGCAGCTCCTGACGGGCGGCCGCGGCGCGCACCTGCACATGGTGCACGGCGGCACCGACGAGAGGCTCAGCTATGGCCGCAAGCGCTGGTTGACCGGACTGCCGCTGCGCTTTGTGGCGGTGTCGGACTTCGTGCGCCAGCGGCTGCTGGCGCACGGCGTGCCGGCCGAGCGCATCGAGGTGGTTGGCAACTTCTTGCCCACGGGCCCGATCGTGCAGCGTGCCCCCTTCCGCCAGGACGGCGTGCGCCGCGTGGTGATGCTGAGTCGGCTGGACCGCATCAAGCGCGTGGGGCTGCTGTTCGATGCGCTGGAGCGTGTGCCAGGGCTCGGGGTCCTGCAGTTCGACATCTACGGCTCCGGTGAGGAAGCGGCAGTGTTGCGTGAACGCGCCCGCCACCACCCCAATGTCACGCTGCACGGTTTCGTGCCCGATGCCTCGGCGGCACTGACCAGCGCCGACCTGTTGCTGCACACCTGCCCCGAGGAGCCCTTCGGCCTGGTGCTGTTGGAAGCCTTTGCCGCCGGCGTGCCGGTGCTGGTGCCCAACAGCGGCGGCGCGGGCGACCTCGTGCAGCACGACATCAACGGCTGGCACTTCAGCGCCAATGATCCGGTCGCGCTGGGCCGCGAACTGCGGGTGCTGGCAGCAGCGCCAGCGGCCGCTCTGAATACGCTGGTCTACGGTGGACGGCGGGCGCTGGCGCGGCGGCATGACCCGCAGCGGCAGGCGCAGCGCTATGCCCGTCTGATGGGGCTACCGGCATGAACGAGGACCTCGACGTCTCGGTGGTCGTGATCGGACGCAACGAAGGCGCAAGACTGCCCCGCTGCCTGGAATCGGTGCGCCAGGCACACTGGCAATGCCTGCGCTGGGAGGTGCTGTACGTGGATTCGCACTCCAGCGACGGCAGCCCCGATGCCGCCCGGCGGCTCGGCGCGCGGGTGCTGAGCCTGGGCGATCGGCCGCCCTGTGCTGCGGCGGGCCGCAACATCGGCTGGCGCGCGGCACGCGGCGAGCTGGTGCTGTTTCTGGATGGCGACACGCAGCTCGATCCGCATTTCGTCAGGCGCGCTATCGCCGTGCTGAAGACCGAGCCGCAGGTGGTGGCCGTGTGGGGCCACCGGCGCGAGTCGCAACCCGAGCAGTCGATCTACACCCGCGTGCTCGACCTCGACTGGGTGTTTGCGCCCGGGCGGGTCGACTACTTCGGCGGCGATGCACTGGTACGGCGCCAGGCGCTGGCCGAGGTCGGCGGATTCGACGACACCCTGGTGGCCGGCGAGGAGCCCGAGTTGTGCCGCCGCCTTCGTGCTGCGGGCTGGCAGATCGAGCACATCGACGCACCGATGACGACGCACGACCTGGCCCTCACGACCGCTCGCGCGTGGTGGAAGCGCGCCGAGCGCGCCGGCCTGGCCTATGCCCAGGTGGCCGCACGCTATGCACACACGGCCGACCCGTTGTGGCAGGCCGAAGCGCGGCGCAACCGCCGGCATGCTGGCGTGCTCCTGGCCGGTTTCGCCTCGTTCATTGCGGTCGCCGGGTGGTGGCCGGCCGCTGCGGTCGCGCTGGCGCTGGCCGCATTGGGTCTATGGGCGCGCTCGGCACGGCGTTGCCGCTGGAAGTGCCCTGGGCAGCCGGCGCTGGCCTGGGCCTATGCGGCGCACTCCCACCTGCAGCAGCTGCCGATCCTGGCCGGGCAGTGGCGGTGGTGGCGGCTGCAGCGGGCGCGCCGTGCGCCCGAACTCATCGAGTACAAGGCGGCTGGCGTAGCGCGGCGCGGAGCGGGCGTATGAACACGAAGGCGCTGCTCTCGCAGGCGTTGCAGCCACTGGCCTGGCTCGTTCATGCGCTCGGTCCCGGGCTGCGCCGTCTGTGGGCTCATGCCCACCTGGCCTCGGGCCTGAAATCGCCGCTGCACCCTTCGGTGGTGATCGACGGGCCGGTCGAACTGCACGGCACGCGCCGCATTACGCTGGGCCGAAATCTGTACATCTACCCTGGCCAGTACTGGGAGACCCAGGCCGAAGGCAGCCTGCAGGTCGGCGATGGCGTAGTGCTGTCGCGCGGCGTGCACCTGGTGGCCCACGCCGGCGTGCAGATCGGGGCCGGCACCATGATCGGCGAATACGCCAGCGTGCGTGACGCCAACCACCGGCGCGGCGTCGGTGCGCTGCGCGACAGCGGCCACGATGCCGCCCCGATCACCATCGGCCGCGGCGTGTGGATCGGCCGTGGCGCAGCGGTGCTGACTGGCGTGCAAATCGGCGACGGCGCGGTGGTGGCCGCCAACGCGGTGGTGACGCGTGACGTGGCGCCCGGCGCGGTCGTCGGCGGTGTGCCGGCCCGGCCACTGCAGCAGCGCCCTCGGGAGGCAGCGTGAACATCGAACACGACGCCGACCCGTTGCTGCTGGTGGCCTACCAGTGCGGCCCCGGACTCGGCTCGGTCTCGCAATTGGGCTGGCAATGGTTCACAGGCCTCGCTGCTCGCCGTCCGGTTTGCCTGGTGACGCACGTGCGCAACCGCGCCGCCATCGAAGCGGCCGCGGACCGCCCGGTCGACGCCCGCGTGATCTACATCGACACCGAATGGTTCGCCGGCCCCCTGTACCGGGTGTCGAAGCGGCTGTTCCCGCGCAGCGAACACGCCGTGTTCATGGTCTCGCAGTTGGACTGGTTCGTGTTCGACGCGGCGGCGCTGCGCACCTTGCGGCGCGAGCGCGCGGAGGGTGCCCGCTGGCGGTTGCTGCACCTGGTGACGCCAGTCACCGTGTCGGCGCCGACCCGGCTGCACCGGCTCGGGCTGCCGGTGGTGCGCGGGCCGCTGAACTGCGGTCTGCCGGTGCCGCCGGGCTTCGAGGCGCTGATGCGCGACGATGCGATGGGTCTGTCCAGGTTGCGCGTGCTGCCCGCGCTGGTGGAAGCGCTCTTCGGCTCGCTGCGCCACAGCGCGGCCGTGCTAGTGGCCACGGCCGCCACGCGCGCGGCGCTGCCGCGCGCTGTACGAAAGCGTGCGGTGCCGATGCTGGAGAACGCGGTCGACCCCGATCGTTTCGCCCGGGCAGATCCGGTCGCGCCGCCCGGTGCGGCCCGCCCCCTGCGCGTGGCCTTCGTCGGCCGGTTGGTGCCGGTCAAGGCGCTGCCCCTGTTGCTGCAAGCCATGGCGCGCCTGCGAAAAGAAGGCGTGGCCGTGATGCTGGACGTGGTGGGCGACGGTCCGATGGCCAAACCGTGGCGTGCCGAGGCTGCCGTACTCGGGCTGGCCGACGGCGTGCACTGGCATGGCGCGCTGCCCGCGGCCGGCGTGGCCGAAGTCATGCGCCTCAGCCATGTGTTCTGCCTGCCCTCGGTGCGCGAGTCCGGTGGCGCCGTGCTGCTGGAGGCCATGGCCTGCGCCCGCCCGGTCATCGGCATGGATTTCGGCGGGCCGGCCGAGGTAGTGGACGACACGGTGGGCTGGAAGGTGCCGATGCCCGACGAGGCCGCCGCCATCGAAGGTCTCGCGCATGCCCTGCGCCAGGCCTGCCAGCAGCCGGACGACGCCGCACGGCGCGGGCAGCGGGCGCGACAGCGCGTCCTGAACGAGCACACCTGGACAGCGAGACTCGACGCAGCCGAAGCCCTCTACGACCGCTTGCTTCATGGGGCCCGTACCGCAACATGGGCTGCGCCTGACGCAGCGCGATCTGCGGTGCTGCGGGCGTAGGCCCACGCGCTGCATCGTTTGCAGTCCTGCCACAACTGCGAACGCGGGTCCGCCTGTAATGGCGTCATGCCGAGACGAAACGGCGCGACACGAAAGGACCCAGCAATGATCAAGAAGGCCGTCATCCTGGCCGCCGGCCGCGGCACCCGCCTGCAGCCTCTGACCTACGACCTACCCAAGCCGATGATCCCTCTGCTCGGCAAGCCGGTGATGGAGTACATCGTCGAGCACCTGGCAAGGCAGGGCGTGCGCGAGATCATGGTCAACACCAGCCATCTGGCGCACCGCATCGAGCAGTACTTCGGCGACGGGCGCCGCTTCGGCGTGCACATCGGCTACTCCTTCGAGGGCCACGTCGAAGGCAGCCAACTGGTCCCCGAGCCGGTGGGTTCGGCCGGTGCACTGCGCAAGATCAACGACCTGGGCGGCTTCATCGACGACACCACGGCCGTGCTGTGCGGCGATGCGGTAATCGACGTCGACCTGCAGGCCGCTGCCGCGCGCCATCGCGCCCAGCGCGCACTGGCCACCGTCATCACCAAAGAGGTGGCACTGCAGGACGTGGCCAGCTACGGCATCGTGGTGGCACGCGACGACGGCCGCGTCGCGTCGTTCCAGGAAAAGCCGGCGCCACGCGAGGCGTTGTCGCGCATGGCCAGTACCGGCATCTACCTGGTCGAGCCCGGCGTGCTAGCCCACATCCCGGCCGACCGGCCCTTCGACATCGGCGGCGAGCTGTTCCCGGCGCTGGTGCAGCAAGGTCTGCCGTTCTTCAACCAATGCCTGCACTTCGAGTGGCTAGACATCGGCCGCGTGGCCGACTACTGGCAGATCGTGCAACGGCTGATGCGCGGCGACGTGTGCGGAATCGACGTGCCGGGCACCGAAGTGCGACCCGGTGTCCGCGTCGGCTTGAACACCTCGGTGGCCTGGGATTCGGTGCGCTTCCAAGGCCCGGTGCACATTGGCTCGGGCAGCCGCATCGAAGCCGGCTGCACCTTCGACGGCCCGGTGTGGATCGGCAATGGCTGCCACATCGAAGCCGGCGCGCATGTCGAACGCAGCGTGGTCTTCGACTACGCGCATGTGGGTGCCAATGCCACGGCGCGCGAAGTCATCGTGTCCGGCGCCTACTGCGTGTCGCGCGACGGCGAGGCCGACGACGCGCCGGCAGCGCGCTGGTGGGGAGACGCCCGCCGTCGCCGGCATAGCCTGCGGGGTGTCGCATGACGACCTCCGTGAGCGGCGGCGCCGTGGCCTATCTGGTCAGCCGCTACCCCGCGGTGTCGCACACCTTCATCCTGCGCGAAGTGCAGGGCCTGCGCGCGCTGGGGCTGCGCGTGGAGGTGGCGTCGGTGAACGCCCCGGACCGTCTGCCTGAACGCATGAGCGACGGTGAGCGCGAGGAAGCCGAGGCCACCTACGGCATCAAGCGCCACGGTGTACGCGGTGCCTCGGCGGCACTGGCCTGGGCCGCCGCCACACGACCGCTTGCCCTGCTGCGCACCCTTCGCGAGGCGCTCGACTTTGGCCGGGGCGTGAAGCGCATCTACGCGCTGGCCTACGCGGTGGAAGCCGTGATGGTGACACGCTGGATGGCCCGCCGCAGCCTGCAGCACCTGCACGTGCACTTCGGCAACGAGGCGGCGGCAGTGGGAATGCTGGCCAAGTCGCTCAGCGGCGTCGGCCTGTCGCTAACCATCCACGGCCCCGACGAGTTCGACGACGTGCCCGGCCAGCGCCTGCGCCAGAAAGTGGAAGCCGCCGACCGCGTGGTGTGCATCAGCCAGTTCGCACGCAGTCAACTGATGCGGCTGACCGGCCCGGCGCAATGGGCCAAGCTGCAGCTGTGCCGGCTGGGCGTGGACCCGGCACGCTTCGTGCCGGGAACATCGGCGCGCGCCACCGGGCCGGTGCGGCTTCTCAGCGTCGGGCGCCTGGCACCGGCCAAGGGCCAGTTGCTGCTGGTACAAGCTTGCGCGCAGCTGAAGTCTGAAGGCCTGGCCTTCGATCTCAGGGTGGTGGGCGACGGGCCGGACCGGGCCCGCCTGGAACAAGCCGTGCTGCACCATCAACTGACCGACTGCGTGCACTTCACCGGCGCGCTGAACCAGGCCGAAGTGCGCGACGAACTCAACCGCGCCGATGCCTTCGTGCTGCCCAGCCTGGCCGAGGGCATCCCCGTGGTGCTGATGGAGGCCATGGCCAGCGGCGTGCCGTGCATCACCAGCCCGGTGAACGGAATCCCCGAGCTGATCGATCACGGCCACAGCGGCCTGCTCGCCATCCCAGGTGACGCCCAGGCGCTAGCCGATCAACTGCGACAGGTGATCGAAGACGCGTCGCTGCGCCGGCGCCTGGCCCTGGCGGGCCGCGCGAAGGTCGAGCGCGCGTTTCATCTCAACGATAACGTGGCCCGACTGGCGGACATCTTCCGCAGCCTGCCGGCCGTCACCACCGAGCGAGCTCCGTCATGAACCTTAGATTCCACCTGGGCGCACTGTCCCGGCGCCTGGCGCTGCGCCACGGCCGCGCGGTTGGCCTTTGGCGGCGCCTGGCCGCGCCCAACGGAGTGCAATGGGCCGAATACCTGCGCCGTCACGGCGGCCTGAACGCAATGGGCGAGCGCTGTTCGATCCAGACCAACGTCGTCATCACCGACCCGGCCTATACCCGCCTGGGTCACAACGTCAGCCTGTCCGGCTGCACGCTGTTCGGCCACGACGGTGTCGTCAACATGCTGCGCAATGCCTACGGCGGCGAACTGGACCGCGTCGGCCGAATCGACATCCGCGACAACGTATTCATCGGCCACCAGGCCATCGTCATGCCGGGCGTGACCATCGGGCCCGACGCCGTGGTGGCCGCCGGTGCCGTGGTCACAAAGGACGTGCCGCCCGGCTGCGTGGTGGGCGGTGTGCCGGCCAAGGTGATCGCCCGCACGCGGGAGCTGCACGCTACGCTGGCGGCGCAGACCAAACAACTGCCTTGGCGCGCGCTGATCATCGGCCGTGCCGATCCGCGCGCGCCGGCCAGCACCGAGCTGCACGCGCAGCGCGTGCGTCACTTCTTCGGCATGCCCTCGGGAGCCTGACATGTGGACCGAAGCCCTGGGCGCCGCCGCGCTCGCCCTCACACTTCCGGGCAGCTTCTACCTGGCCGTGCTGACCGCCGCCGCGGCCTGGCCGGTTCGCCGCAAGGATGCGCCCGCAGCCGCGTCGACCCAGGATTTGCGCTTGGTGATTGTGGTGCCTGCGCACAACGAGTCGCTCGGCCTGCTGCGCACGCTGCGCAGCCTGCAGCGCGAAGTGGCATCGGACGCGCGAACCCGCATCGTGGTGGTCGCCGACAACTGCAGCGACAACACCGCAGCGCTGGCGGTCGCAGCCGGCGTCGACGTGCTCGAGCGCCACGACACCGCGCGTCGCGGCAAGGGCCATGCGCTGCGTCATGCCTTCGACAGCTTGCACGATGCCGATGGATTCATCGTCGTCGATGCGGACACCGACGTCGAGTCCGGTTTCCTGCGTGCCATGCGTGCGGCGCTGACCGACGGCGCCGACGCGCTGCAGTGCCGTTACGGAGTGCGCGACGCGCTGGCCGACCGCCGCACTGCGCTGGCCGATGTGGCGCTGGGCGCCTGGAATGTGCTGCGACCGCGAGGTCGGGCGGCGCTGGGACTGTCGGTCGGCATTCTGGGCAACGGCTTCGCGCTGTCTCGCCGAGCATTGCAGGCCGTTCCCTACAGCGCTGACTCGATCGTCGAAGACGTGGAGTACCACCACCTGTTGGTGCGCGCCGGCCTGCGGGTGCGGTGGGTCGACGATGCTCAGGTGCGCGGCGACATGCCGGTGGCTCGTGCCGCGGCCGCACAACAACGAGCACGTTGGGAAGGTGGGCGCCTGGGTCTGCTGGCGAACCAGGGCCCGGCGCTAGCCGCCGGCATGGTGTCCGGGCAATGGCGCTTGGCTGATCCGTTGCTGGACCTGCTGCTGTGGCCGCTGGCCTGGCTTGTCAGTTTGCTGCTGCTGGCGCTGGCCCTGGGTGCGGCCCCGGTACGAATCGCCGCTGGCGCCGGCCTGACCGGGGTGGCGCTGCACGTGGGGCTGGCCCTGTGGCTGATGCCGGCACGGCGTGAGCACCTTCGTGCGTTGCTGGGCGTCCCGGCATTTGTAATGTGGAAGCTGTGTCTTGTCGCGACCACCTGGCGCGCCGCCGGCCGTCGCGCCCAATGGGTGCGCAGCGCACGACGCCCCTCTTGAAGGAGAACATCGCATGTACACCAAGGACCTTTCGATCCTCATCGTCACCTACAACTCCCGCCCCCTCATCGACCGATTGCTGAACGGCCTGGCCCGGCAGATCGACGGCCTAAATGCCGAGGTGGTGCTGGTGGACAACGCCTCGCACGACGGAACCGCGGACGCCGTTGCCGAACGCCACCCCTGGGTGAAGCTGGTGCGCAGCCCTCAGAACCTGGGCTTTGCCGCCGGCAACAACCTGGCGGCAAGCCATGCGCAGGGGCGCGTGCTGCTGCTGCTCAATCCGGATGCGCTTCCGGCACGCGGTTGCGTAGCCCGTGGCCTGGCACTGATGGACGGCGAGCCAGGCGTGGGCCTCGCCGGCGCGCGCCTGCTGGCCGAGGACGGCGCCACGCAACCCTCGGCGCGCATGTTTCCCACGCTGACGCAGGAAGCCATCGTGTTGTCGGGTCTGGCGGCTCGTTTTCCCAAGTCGCGCTGGTTCGGAAGGCTTGACCGAACCTGGGCTGATCCGGCGCGGGCTGCGCCCGTGGATTGGGTGCCCGGCGCCTTCGCGCTGGTGCGCCATGACCTGTTCGACCGCCTCGGTGGATTCGACGAGCGCTTTTTCCTGTACTACGAGGAGGTGGATCTGTGCCGCCGCATCCGCGCCGCGGGCTACCGCGTGCAGTACTGGCCGCAACTGCGGGTGCATCACATCGGCGGTGTGTCGGCGCGCACGGTGGCCGGCGCAACGGTGGCCCGCTCCGGTTCGCAGCTGACGCTGTGGCGTGCGCGCAGCGGCCTGCTGTACTACCGCAAGAACCATGGCTGGCTTACCGCTTTGGCGGTGAACCGGCTCGAGCGCGGCTGGCACGTGCTGCGCGCCTGGCGTGCCCGACTGAGCGGCCAGTTGCAGAAGTCGGCCGAATCTGCCACGCAGCTCGGCCTTCTGGAGCGCGCCTGGCGCGACACCTTGGGCGGTCGGGTCGCTCCGCCCCGCCCCTGGTGAAGCGTCGGCAGGGAGCCAACATGTTCGACATGATTCGAGAAGACTTTCGCGCCCACGGACGCGACCCTTGGCGCCAGGGCGTTTGGGCGATGGCGGTGTACCGCTTCGGCCGCTGGCGCTACCGCGTGCGCCCGGCGCTGCTGCGCAGGCCGCTGTCGCTGGTCTACAAGTTCCTGAAGATCGGCGTGCAGGTCACGGCCGGCATCGACATCCCGTGTGAAACGCAGGTCGGCCGGCGTCTGGTCATCGAACACTTCGGCGGCATCGTGATCAGCGGCGACACTGTCATCGGCGACGATGTCACGCTGCGCCACGGCGTGACGCTTGGCCTGCGGCGCACCGGCGTGCCCGGCGCACCCGTGATCGGCAACGGTGTCGACATCGGTGCCGGCGCGAAGATCCTGGGCCCGGTGCACATCGGCGCCGGCGCGGTGATTGGCGCTAACGCGGTCGTGCTGTGCGACGTGCCGGCGGGCGCCCTGGCGGTGGGTATTCCCGCCCGCATCAAGTGCCGCCGACCCGCGTTGCGGGAGGCGGCGTGAGCATGCTCGGTCGATTTAGAGAGCGCGCCGTCACTGCGGCGCAGCGGCTGGATCAAGGCTGTGGGTCGATGCGCTCGAAGCGGTAGCCGACGCCGTACACCGGCACCAGCTTCCAGCCCTTGCTGCCATCCAGCCCAAGCTTCTTGCGCAAACGACTGATGTGCGTGTCCACCGTGCGGGTGTCCACGTCGGCATTGATGCCCCAGATCTTGTTCAGCAGGTGATCGCGCGAGAGCAGCTTGCCCGGGTTCTGGAACAGGTAGGCGGAGAGATCGAATTCCTTCTGCGTGAGCACCACCGGTTCACCGTCGAGCACCAGGCGCTGGCGCTGGATGTCGATCTCGAACGCCCCCAGGCGCAACACCGGCAGGCCGCCCGAGCGCACGCGCCGGCCTAGCGCCGCCACGCGCGCCAGCAGTTCCATCGGCTTAGGCGGCTTGACCACGTAGTCATCCGCACCTGCCTGCAGTGCTGCGACCACGGTCGCCTCATCGTCACGCGAGGTCACCACCAGCACGGGGATTTCCCAGCCCAGGTTGTTGCGCGCCCATTGCAGCAGGTCGGCGCCGGTGCCATCCGGCAGCATCCAGTCGATGAGCAGCAGGTCGAAACGTTCCTTCTTCAGGGCATCGATGTAGGCCGCAGCTGTGCCGAAGGTGCGCGCGCTGTGACCGGCGCCTTCAAGCCACAAACCGATGAGGGCCGCTTGATCCGGATCGTCTTCTGCAATGCCGATGTGCATCTTGAGTTGGTGTGGTTGCAATGCAGCAGTCGAACACACGCTGCCAGGTATGCTACCCCCAGTTGGGTCTTGTCTGGCGGCCCGCCCTTGGCAGTCGCGCACACTGACCTTCGGCATCCAACTGAGCTTGGCCGTGCCCCTTGTGCGCCGACAAGCTGGGGCTTGATTCTCAAG
>Ga0316195_10000197_pt1 | contig 21498 bp, 15 predicted proteins | sample Phised1_MG_FD_204937 | JGI IMG/M metagenome (GOLD analysis project Ga0316195, IMG submission 204937) | Coastal sediment microbial communities from Maine, United States - Phippsburg sediment 1 | ecosystem: Environmental > Aquatic > Marine > Coastal > Sediment | place: USA: Maine | collected...
ACATCCTGAAAAGGCAGGATAAACGTCACGCCCGAAAATTATTGAAGGCAGCCGCGTTGACCTACGTTTCCGCGTCGCTCATGAGCCTTCTGAACATTGCCCGATGGTTCGCGATTTTGCGACGCTAACTGTTCGCGACGAACTTTAGCCGTCGCTGCCGAACATCGCCAGAACTCAGCTTTTCGCGGAATAGTCGAGCGAATCCTCGGCAGGCCCGGTCATTGCACCGTCCGGCTTTGTATTCGCGTCACGGCCGAGCAACAGGTTCATCATGCCCTTCAATCCCCGCCCAAAATCTTCCTGCAGAAGATAGAGCGATGGAATCAGGAACAGCGTAATTATCGTCGCGAAGACGATCCCGTAGGCAAGCGAAATTGCCATCGGGATCAGCATCTTTGCCTGCATGCTGGTTTCCAGCATGATAGGCATCAACCCCACTGCCGTCGTCAGCGACGTCAGGATGATCGGCCGAAACCGCTCGGTTCCCGACAGCAGCACGGCATCGTGCGCTGACATGCCGTCCCGGCGCGCCCTGTTCGTAAAATCAATCAGGATAAGGCTGTCATTAACAACGACACCAGCGAGCGCGATCAGGCCGAACAGCGAAAACATGCTGATCGCGTGACCCATCACGATGTGACCGAACACCGCGCCAACCAATCCGAACGGGATGACAGACATGATGATCAGTGGCTGTGTGTACGAATGCAGCGGCACGGCAATCAGCGCATAAATCAGGAACAGCGCGGCAATCGATGCGAACATGATATTGCGGAGCAGCGACTGCTGCTCCTGGCTTGCACCCTCCAGTTCGTAGCTGACACCCGGGTAGCGTGAAACCAAAGCCGGGATAAATTCCTCTGTCATTTCCTTGACGATCGGGCCCGGCTCCACGACGTCGGGATCGATATCAGCGGACACAGTCACCGTGCGTTTTCTGTTTTGCCGGTTTATCGCTGAAAAGGACTGGCCGAAGGAAACGTCGGCGACCGAATAAAACGGCACCTCGTCCCCGGACGGCGTACGAATGCGCATGTTTTCCAGATCGGCAATCGAGCGGCGCTCATCCAGCGGGTAACGAACCATGACTTTGAGTTCGTTCTGGCCGCGTTGAATTCGTTGCGCCTCCTCGCCGTAGAATGCCTGTCGGACCTGTCGCCCGAGGGACGACATGGTCAGCCCGAGCGCTTCGGCTTCCGGATTGATGGTCAAGCGAATTTCCTGTCCACCAGGGCTCGAAGAATTGCGAATATCAAATACGCCTTCATAATCCAGGAGCTTTGCCTCCAGTTCGGTCGACGCCGCCTGCAACGCGTCAATGTCACTACCGAACAGGTTAAAGCTGAGCGGTGGTCCGCCGCCAATGTGATCGCCCCCCGAAAAGACGAGCTGCTTGACCCCCGGAATTTCGCCGACCCGAGCACGCCACATGGCAATAAGTTCATCGCTGTTCAGCGGCCGGTCGTCGCCCCGATAAAGCTCCGCGAAAAGCATGCCGCCGGTGTCGCCCTGGGTAAACACAATGAGGTGATCAATGGGATCGTCGGATCCCGGATTCGCGGCAACGTACTCCGAATTGATGTCGAACGCGGCCTGCTCGATACGCGAAATCGTGCGGTCCCTGACCGCCGGCGCGGTGCCGTTCTCCATATCCATTTGCACCTGGATAAAGTCACTGGGTGCTTCCGGAAATATCACTACCCTGACGAGCCCGCTGTTGACCACGCCAAAGGTCAGTATCAGGATCGCCGTGAAGATACTGAACGTCAGGCCACGATTCCTTATGGCCTTTTCAAGCGTCGGCGCATACCAGTCGTGGATCAGCCAGTGCAGACCATGCTGGGTTCGACGTTGTATTTTCTGGAAGAATCGCGGGACACTCTGCGGGAAACCCACCTTGACCGCGGGATGGAAAAGCTCCTCTTCGTCAATGGGCTTGATATTGGCGTGCACAAGGTGCGCCGGCAATATCAGCTTCGACTCAATAAGCGAAAATATCAGCGCGAGAATAACCACCACGGACATCGCCTCAAAAAATGATGAAACGATGCCGCCAACAAAAAGCATTGGCGCAAATGCAGCGATTGTGGTGAGAACACCGAATGTTGCCGGCACCGCGACGCGCTGTGCCCCGAGTATGACATTGTCAAGACTGTGGCCATCAGCACGAATCTTGGTATAGATACTTTCACCAATAATAATCGCGTCATCCACGACAATGCCGAGCACGAGTATGAAGCCGAACAAACTGATCGTGTTGATCGTGACAGGCCAGGGACCGAGCGGCATTAGCCACATAGCGCCAAAAAAAGTGACGGGAATTCCAACGATCACCCAGACGGCTATTTTCCAGCGCAGAAAAAGACTGAGGACCAGGCAAACGAGCACGGCCCCCTGCACCATGTTCTGAACCATCGTGTTGAGCTGATTCTGCAGGTAATAGGAACGGTCAACCCATAATTCGATATTGACGCCATCGGGCAAGGTCTTGTTTTTCTCTGCCACGTATTTTTTTACCGCAGCGGCAGTCTTTAGTTCGCTCTGCTGACCAATAGCCAGCACACGCATCGAGGCAGTCGGCTTGCCCATATAGCGCGCATAGCCATTGGTTTCAACGAATCCATCCTGGATGGTGGCGATGTCGGACAGCGTAAGTCGAGTACCATCCGGATTAGTGCGCAATACGAGCTGTTCGAATTCCTGACCTGTGTACACCTGCCCTTCCGTGCGCAACAGTATGTCGCCGCCTTCCGTACGAATTGCACCGCCCGGCATATCCACCGAGGAATTGCGGATCGCCTGTGAAATTTCGGACATTGTCAGCCCGTACTCGCGCAGCACGTGCTCCGAAACCTCAATGCTGATTTCATAGGGTCTGTCGCCAAGGATATCCACCGAATTGACTTCGGGAATCCGCAGCAACTCCTCGCGAACTTCGTCGCCGATCGATTTGCGTGCATAGTCGTCGAGGTCGCCGGTAACGGTCAGGAACACAACGTGCAGCTGAAATTCCTGCTTGTAGATGATCGGCTTTTCGGTCAGTCCGGGAAATGTCGAGATGGCGTCGACCCGGGTTTTGACCTCGGTCAAGATCTGGTTCATGTCGGCGCCGGTGGCCGTCTCGGCCCGAACGACGCCGGAACCTTCGCGGGAGGTTGAATTAATCTTGACGATTCCGGGGATATCCTGGATAGCCTCCTCGATCTTTACGACGACGCCCTCTTCCACCTCCTGCGGTGCCGCGCCAAGATACGGAACACGCACAATGATCTGGTTGATTTCGAAATCGGGCGTTGTCTGTTTGCGAATGGTAAAGGCCGACGCCACGCCGAAGGCGATGATTAAAAACATGAGTAAATTTGCAGCGACATGGTTGGCCGCAAACCAGGCGATAAGTCCTTTCTGTTCGGTCACGCCTTTTGGATTCATTGGATTGTCCCGCCCGCCGTTTTCTAGTTCCGCGTGGATTCCGCAATGCGCTGATCCGCTTTATCCGCTGTACTGTCTTCGGTCCTTACCAGCATGCCATTCAAAGGCGACTCAATGGTCGTCAGGCTGATTCGATCACCGGACGCGGCGCCCGCGCCAAGATACGCATACTGGCTGTCGGCTCGCAGCACCTCGACAGATCGCATTTGAATTTTGTCATCTTCATCAACAAACATGAGCTGATTGTTTGCACGCAAAGCGCTGCGCGGGATGCGCACGATATTTTCGACCGTCGTACCGACAATATCTGCCGCCACGAACGTTCCCATCGGAAGCGGTGTTTCTCCATTGCCTGGCGAGGCCAGTTTGTAAGGATCGTCGACCTGCGCAACTGCATAGGTGACGCGGCTTTTTTCGTCGACGACACCTTCTGTACGCACAATTCTCGCCTGCCACTGCCGCAATTCACCTTTTTGCGTCGCCGACAATGTCACGGCGGGCCCGGATGCGCTTCCCGATTCCCGAACATCCGCGGCCGCCGGGAGATTGATAAATCCAAGGTCATGGTCGGTCAACGCCAGCCGCACTTCCGCAAAATCCGTGGCGAAGGTAACACCCAGGCGTGTTCCCGGATTGACGTACTGGCCAAGGTCCGCTTCTTTCGTGCGGACCATGCCGTCGTAGGGCAATGTAATCCGGGTTCGTTCCAAATTACGCTGAGCGTTTACCAGATCGGCTTCGGCTGCCGCCAGTGCCGCCGCCGCCGAGGCGTATTCAGACTCCGCGCGATATCCCTGGCTACGTAATTTTTCGGCACCGTCAAATTCAATCTGTCGTTGCTTCAACGTAGCCTCGGCTCGATCGACAGCAACGGCATAGATCGTCGGATCGATACGCATCATCACTTCGCCTTTGCGAAAAACGCCCCCGGCTGTGAATTTTGGCGAGATACTGACAATCGCGCCGGATATCTCGGCACTCAGAATTGTTTCCGTACGGGGCCGAACGTTGCCCTGGCTGGCAATACGAAACTTCGCATCGTAGGGCTCGAGTGTCATCACCTCTACCAATGGCGCCGCGTCCGGAATATCCCGGGTCTGCGGTGGCGGTTTCAGCTTGCTGAGCCCGCCGGCGCCGACGACCGCCACCACAAAGATGCCGACGATAAGCAGCGCACGCTGCAGTTTACGATTCATGCGGTTACACCCCTGGTAACAGATAAGGCCATGCTGATGATTGCTGCTGCAGGTAAGGCTAATCCGGAAAGGTGTTATAGTTCACTATATCACCATATCAGTCAAGTGGCATTGCTGTTTCCGGACAGAATCAGCGCCATGCGTCCCATCAGCCTGGATGCCCGGTGACGCGATAGCGTCGCAAGGATTCAGCCCGGCAGCGGTACACGCTTGGCGCGCCATGCGTCGGTGCCAAAAATTATCACCGCGGTCCAGATAAAGCCAAAGCATACGAGATGGGCGATTGTCAGATGTTCGCCCAGATACACGCCGATCATGAACTGCAGCGTTGGCGCTAGAAACTGCAACATCCCGATCGTCGACAGATTGAGCCGCCGGGCTGCCAATGCGAAAAACAGCAGTGGGATAATCGTAACGGGGCCTGCAAGAACAAGCACGATCGACGTGAACGGATCCGCGGCCCCGAATGCCCCAGTGCCCTCTGCCATCAGCCATGCGAGGTAGGCCAGACCGAAAGGCAGCAGCACCAGCGTTTCAACGAACAATCCTGGCATTCCGCCAATAACAACCCTTTTGCGAATGACGCCGTAGATCGTAAAACTGGTGCCGAGGAACAGTGCAATGCCCGGAAAGCTTCCGCCGCTGAAGGTCAGCACCAGCACTCCGATGGCAGCCAAGGCGACTGCGGCAACCTGCGGCTTGCGCAGCTTTTCTCCCATCACAAAAACGCCGACAACCGCGAACAACAAGGGATTGATGTAGTAACCGAGACTGGCCTGGAAGATCTGCTCGCGCTGCACCGCCCAGATGTATGCCAACCAGTTCCCGGCAATCAGAACGGCGCTTACGCAAAGGTAAAGTCGCATTGTGGGATGTAACAACGCCATTTTGACTTCGGGCCACTGGCCGCGGAAATGAATGATCAGCGCGCCAAATGGAACCGCCCACATGACCCGGTGAGCCAGAACTTCGAACGAACCAACGTCCCGAACCAGGATAAAATACAGCGGCAGGAATCCCCACAGGACATAGGCGATCAGCGCCGATATCAGTCCATCACGAGCCTGTTTTTCGGGCGCTTCCAGTCCGATTTCGGTTGCCGCGTCCGGCATGGCGTCAACCTTCCCAGGCAATCCGGGTCGCTGCCCGGCGCAGCAACTCCCTGTTCTTGTCGGTGGGCGCTGGTTCGGAGTCGCCAAATATGGCGCGCACCCAGTGGCCGTCAGTCGGGTTTGGCAGGAGCACGAATTCCCGCCCCCAGTGATCCCTGTCCCGCTCCATCAGTGCCATTCGTTCGTCCACATCCGTGACGTAGTAGTCGCGCTGGTAATCATTGAGGTTATCCCCGAGCATCACGGCGATCTTGTGCGTCGCTTCAATTTCCAGTCGGGCCGGGGTCTTGTTCGATGTATCACGAAAAACGAACAGATGTTCGGCATCGGCAAACGGGAATTCGAGGTATTGCAGCTGCAGGAGTGCATAGTCAAACGTCTTTTCTCCCTGGTCGCGATTCGTTACATAAAAGACATCCACACCCTGTTCACTGCAGTACTCGATAAATGCTTTCGCTCCGGGCGCCGCCGTTACCTGGTTATCAGGCAACCACTCGTCCCAAACGGCGTCATCGAAAAACTCCTTGTTTTGCTGGATAAGGTAGCCCCAGTAACTTCGGGCATGCAGCACGGTATCGTCTACATCCGTGATCACCGCCAGCGGCTTGTCACCGGGTCGATGGTCCGCAAGCGCCTGTTCGACGCGCAGTCTTGCCAGGTTATAGGCCTGGTGGCACAACGCGAAATATTCGGCGGCGCATTGCTTCCATGCCACCGCCCACAAGAGGCTGTTGCAGTTCGATCGGTCAGCAGCCGATTCTGCTGACGCAAGGCCGGTTGCGCCTCCCGCAATCATCAGCGCGAGCAATTTTCGCCGGTCAAGTTCAGGGCTCGCCTGGGTTTTTCGGTCACTCATCAGAATCTCCGCGAACGGGAACGAAAACGCATTAAGTCAACAGCAAATTGGGAAGGCTACTCGCTTGCAAAACCATAGTCGAAGTTTTTCAAGGCGTACGGTCGCTCCGGCAGGACCTTTGCTGTTTGGAATTGACGACAGTTTTGCCGTTGGGAGGAACCGGGTATCATCGCAACCGTTGCTGGTGCACTGGGCATAAGGATCTTAATTGAGCAAAACCATCGTTCGACTTTTTTCAGCGGCTGCGATACTGGTCTCTGTTGCCGCTTGTGACGGCGACTCCACACCTCCCCCGTCAACTGAATGGCAGCAAGGCGTATTCCAGGACGAAGCGACATTTGCATCGAAATGTGTAGCCCCGCGTGCCGGCATCGACCCTGCCACCAACCGGCCGTACACGGATATAGCCGGAACGGTACTGGACGAAAATAACTTCCTGCGATCGTATAGCAACAATACCTATCTCTGGTACGACGAGATCGTGGACCAGGACCCGGGCAACTTTGACGATCCGCTTGATTATTTCGGCGAACTCAGAACGTTTGCCACCATAAACACCGGCGCACGCAAGGATAAATTCCACTTCACCTATGATTCCATGGAGTGGTACAACCTGTCGCAGGGCGGCGTGTCTGCGGGTTACGGTGCGGAATGGGCAGTCATCTCGCCGACCGTGCCACGCGAAATCGTGGTTGCATATACCGAGCCAAATTCACCGGCGACCGCTGCTTCGATTGCGCGCGGCGCGGTCGTGCTTGAGATCGATGGCGTCGACATCAACACAAACACACAGGCCGGGGTCGACGCCCTGAACGCCGGCCTGTTTCCGTCCGCGCTTGGAGAAACTCACGACTTCACGATTCGCGACCTGGACGGTACTGTTCGAGCCATCACGATGACGTCGCAGCAGATCACCAATGCGATGGTGCAGAATACCCAGGTCATCAACACGCCGACCGGCAAAATCGGCTACATGGTATTCAATTTTCACCGTGCGCCGGCGGAGGCAGCGCTGGTCGACGCGATCAATGCACTCAAGGCGGGCAACGGGATCGACGACCTCGTTCTCGATATTCGCTACAACGGTGGCGGCTATCTCGACATCGCCAGCCAGCTCGCCTACATGATTGCCGGACCGGGACCCACGGCCGGCAAGACCTTCGAGGAAATCCAGTTCAATGACAAACACCCGATAACGGACCCGGTGACTGGCCAGCCCCTGGCGCCGACTCCTTTTTATAACCAGACCCTCGGTTTCTCGCTGGCGCAGGGAGCACCGCTGCCACGACTGGATTTGCCGCGTGTTTTTGTTCTGACGGGACCGGGCACCTGCTCTGCGAGTGAAGCGGTAATCAATGGGTTGCGGGGCGCCGGTGTGCAGGTGATCCAGGTCGGATCCACGACCTGTGGCAAACCCTATGGGTTTTATGCGACCGACAACTGCGGAACCACGTATTTTACGATTCAGTTCCGCGGCGTTAACGAGGCTGATTTTGGCGACTACAGTGACGGCTTCGTGCCCTCGGCGGTGGATGACACTCAGGCCAGCGTGCTCGGTTGCGCCGTCCCGGACGACTACACGAAGCAGCTCGGCGATCCGGCCGAGAACCGGCTTGAAGTTGCGCTCGCCTACCAGGCCGGCCAGGGTTGCATCAGCCCCGCCGCGACCGCGCCCGGCCTGCTCGCAAAACCGGCCTCTTCACTGGAATCAGCCGACGGATTGATTTACCGCTCGCCATTTGATTCCAATCGAATCATGCGGAGGCCCTAGGTTCATGCGCTGGCGCAACATCTTGCTCTCGTACTGCGCCGTTTTTGCGCTTGGCTGCCAAACCGTGCCGGACGACTACGATCGCCCTGCCCGTATCGTCAACGCAGATGACGCAAGCAGGGCCGCGCTCCGGACTACGGTAAAGAATGCCCTGGGCACGCCGGTCACGCTCTCCGACAGCGCTCTCACTGATAGCAGCTTGTTGACGATTGAAAATATGCCGCCGCCGACCATGGAGAACCCGGTGCCAAACGGCCGCGTATTGAGCATGCCCATACAGTTTCGACTGGTGATCAATGGCGGCGATTGTGTGCTCGTCAACCAGCAGGATCGCTCGCGTCACTGGCTGCCAGACACGACCTGTGAAGCCGAAATGTAGGCATTTGTGCCAGCTGACCGGAAACAGTGCTGAACGATACTGGTTTTCCACGGTCTGACATTACGGGCAATACGGGATAGAATGCCCCTTATCTGGCCAACCCGGATTTGCGAATTCCGGTTACAAATTCCACACACTCCGATTATCGAACGACAGGCGCAATCTATGCGACGAATTTACTATGGAACGAGGCGCCGGCCGTCGGGCACCGGACTGTCACTATTGGTGCTATTGAGCGCGTGCGCGCACAGTCCGGTGGAAACCGATGCCAACGTCGCGCCCACAGCGTCGATCGAGACCGTCGAATGCCGGAATTTGCTCGCGGCCGGCCAGGCAACCGAGGACGAACTGGACTCATCCAGCTTCAGCCTGTTCAACTGGAACGTGCATAAAACCCGGGAGCGGCATTGGCGTGACGATTTCGACGCTCTGGCCGGGAATGCCGACCTGGTGCTGTTCCAGGAGGCCTCTATTCGCGAGGAAACGATCGCCGAAATCGACAGCTCGCGATTCTGGTCATTTGCCCCCGGCTATACGCGACGCGGCGAAGTAACGGGTGTAATGACCCTGAGCAGCGTCAAACCGATGACTCAATGCAGTTTCACCCATGCCGAGCCCTGGTTGCGCACGCCGAAGGCGACGAGCGTGACGCAATATTCGCTGTCCGGCACAAACGAAACCCTGCTGGTCGTAAATGTGCACGCGGTTAATTTTTCGTTCGGCACTGGCGCGTTCGAAAATCAGTTCTCGCAAATTCGCCAGGTCCTGGAAAAGCATAGCGGCCCCGTTATATTGTCCGGCGACCTGAATACCTGGCGGGAAAAGCGCACGCGAATCGTCGATTCGCTCGCGGATGCGCTCTCGCTGCAGGCGGTTACCTTTACCGATGACCACCGAAAACAGGTTTTTGGCAACACACTCGATCACATTTACGTTCGCGGTCTCGACGTAATCGATACCGACACGGAAATTGTCAGCAGCTCCGATCACAATCCGATGACCGCGGTCTTCGGCGTATCGGGCTTGACCCGAACGGTTAACGCGGATTGATCCTGTGAAACTGGCCCTGGTTACGCTGCTCTTCTGGCTCCCCGTGGCAACGGTCAGCCACGCTGATGACAACATCATGAACCTGGAAATCGATCACCTCCTTGATACCGTGGCGAAGAGTGACTGTGTCTTCATCCGCAATGGCAAGGAATACGGGCCCGAGGCAGCGAAAGACCATCTCAGCCTGAAACGAAGCCGCGGCAAGAAGTACTTTTCAAATGCCGATGAATTCATTGAGCGACTGGCGAGCAGCAGCAGCTGGAGCGGCAAGCCGTATCATATTCGGTGTGGCGATGAAGAGGCCCAGCTTGCATCATCCTGGTTCACCGCGGTGTTGCTGCAGTATCGTAACAACCATTAAGCCGCGCCCCGCCCGATTGCCGTCGCTCCCGGCGTCGCAGTAACCCGCATTCGACAGACTGTTACGGCGGTAGACCTTGACCGCCTGTTACTGGGTACAATGCACGGCATTGTATGACATAGGGCAACACGTATGGCAGAGACTGCCGACCGGGCGCCGGTCAACCGGGTCGACACACAACTGGTTCACGCACACGGTATCGCAGCACTTGTTACGCTGCTAATCGCCGTAATATTCGGCATCGTCGTTTCGCTCCAGTTCATATTTCCCGATCTCACCGGTGGTTGGCTGCCACTTGGCTGGGGCCGACTGCGTTTCGCGCATACCCAGGGGATTATGCTCGGCTGGCTGGGCAATGCCTTCCTGGCATTCCTCTATCACGCGGTTCCCGTGCTGACCGGTTACACGGTAACCAGCCGAAACCTTGGGCGCTGGCTATTCGCAATCTGGAACTTTGCGGTGATGGCGCCGGGCTGGATACTGGTGCTCAGCGGTGTCAGTCAGCCGCTGGAATGGGCGGAGTTCCCGCTCGTCGTTGACGTCTTTGTTGTCATTGCGTTACTGCTGGCGGCCGCGCAGTTCCTGCCGCCGTTTTTCAAACGCAGCCTGGAGAGACTCTACGTATCCAGCTGGTACATCATCGGCGCGCTTGTGTTTACCCTGCTCGCTTTTCCGATGGGTAACATCGTTCCTGAATTTGTTCCTGGCGCAGCCGGGGCCGCTATCAGTGGATTGTGGATTCACGATGCGGTCGGTCTGTTCGTGACGCCGCTTGCACTTGCCATACTTTATTTTGTAATACCTGCCGCGACCGGTCGACCGATTTACAGTCACTTTCTCTCGATGCTGGGATTCTGGGGATTGTTTTTCTGGTACCCCCTGAACGGCACCCATCACTACGTCTTCTCGGTGATTCCGATGGAAGCACAGCTCGGCGCCATTGCCGCATCGGCCCTGCTCGGGGTTGTTGTCGTGTTCGTGGTCGCCAATCTGATGCTTTCGCAACGGGGCGCGGGCCTGCTTCCAAAAGAGATCGGGCTGCGCTTCGTTTCGATGTCGGTCTTGTTCTACCTGGTCGTCAGCGTACAAGGGGCATCGCAGGCACAAATGGCATTGAACAAGGCGGTGCATTTCACCGATTGGGTGGTCGGCCATTCGCACCTGGCCATGCTCGGCTTCGCCACGTTTGCGGCTATCGGCGGCATCATTCACGCCTGGCAAAGAATTCCCTGGGCGCGCTACAACGGCCGTGCGCTGGAGTGGGCGTACTGGTTGCTCACAGTCGGCATCTGGATCATGTTCATTGACCTGACGCTGGCAGGACTGGTGCAGGCAGAAATCTGGCAAAGCGGCGCACCCTGGCTGGATTCCCTGCGTGCCTCCGAACCGTACTGGATTGTCCGGGCGCTGACCGCCATTCCGGTTGGTGGCGGCTTTATCATGCTGCTGGTGGGGATAACGACCGGGCCACGCGGCGCCGGCGCGACCGCCGTAAGCGACGAGCTGTTGCGAAATCCGGTTAAAGCGATCGCGCCCGAAAGAGTCGCGGTATCGGCGGCCGTCAGCGATCGCGACATCCGACCGCCGGGTCGCGGCCTGGTTATGGCCTACATCGTCGCATCGGTAGCCGGTATCGGTTTTTTCGCGCTGTCCGTTTCATTGCTCGGCATCTGGCCCGGCCGCGTACTCGCCGAACAATCGGCACTGATGGCGCCTGATTTTTCGCTGCGACCGACGGACGCCGCAGAGAGGGGCCGCAGGATTTACGCGCGCGAAGGCTGTGCCTACTGCCATAGCCAGCAAATTCGCTATACGGCCGCGGACACCGCTCGTTTCGGTGCACCAACGCTGGCATGGGAGACTCGTTTCGACTACCCACACCTCATGGGCACCCGTCGAATTGGTCCGGACCTTTCGCGCGCCAGCGGGACCCGCACCGCAAACTGGCATTACGTGCATCTTTTTGCGCCGCGCACCGTCGTTCCCCTGTCGTTAATGCCGTCCTATTCCTCGTTGTTCGACGGAGCGCCGGATAAACCCCGCCAGGAAGCCCGGGACCTGGTCGCCTACCTCGAGTCGCTGGGTCAGGCGCGGGAGATTGCCTGGCCCGATGGTGACGAGAAGGCACGAGCGGCAGCCGGCGACAACAAGTGGGCGTTGATGTCGCTCGACGCCCCGCTGCTTAACGCCCACACGGCGAAGACGCGACCCCGGGGAGACGCGCCGAAACTGGCTAAAAGCGACGCCAATGAGCTGGGTGCACAGCTATGGAAGGACAACTGCGCCGGCTGTCATGGCCTGGACGGGCGTGGCGACGGACCGGCTTCGGCCTGGCTCATTCCGGCGCCGACAAACCTGACAGTACGGCGGTATAGCCGGGACTACCTGGCTGACGTCTTGTGGAACGGCGTGCACAATACCTCGATGCCCGCCTGGCGCGATCATTCCGCGGCAAATCGTGCGGCGCTGGTCGAAGTGGTGCGCAACTTCGCCGACATAGCGGACACCGCCCTTCCTGCACCGGCCGACCTTGTACTCGGCAAACGCGTGTATGCAGAAAACTGCGCTGAATGCCATGGCGATACCGGAAACGGCAATGGTTTTTTCGCCAAAGAGCTGCCGATAGCGCCAACGAATTTCGGCGCGGAGCAACCGAGCCAGGCGGAAAGCGTGCGGGTACTCCAACTGGGCATTGCCGGCACGTCGATGGCGCCATGGACCGATCGGCTGACGGAAGATGAAATCCTGGCCGTCTCCCATTACGTCCGGAATTTTTTTGACGTGTCTGGCGAACCTGCGGAGAACAACCGATGATAAGCAACTTCATCGTGATCTCGTCGATCATCCTGGCCCTCATTTTCACGCTGGCCTGGCTGGCTCGGCCGTCCCTGCGCAAACGAATTGAAGCTCCTAAACACTTCTTCCAGGAACAACTGCAGCAGTATAATCGTGAGCTTCGCGATACCCGCAACAGCAACACGGTACCTCCCGATGGGCAATGAAAATCGACCGTTCCACCTGCCTGCCGCCGCCCTGCTGATTGGTGCAGCGATTGTCGCCGGTGGTTTGTGGATGACTGAGCGTTCAGCGAGCAATGCATTGGGAACCGAACCAGCTGCGGCTACAGCCGATTACGGACGCCATCTGCTTCGTGAGACACCGAAATACCTTGGACCAAATCATGAAGACCCTGCGATGCGTTATACCGGGAGCAACCTGGCATGCGCTTCGTGCCATCTCGATATTGGCAAGAAACCGGGTACGCTTTCTCTACTGGAAACTGACAGCAGATATCCTCGTGACTCCGGCCGGGACGGCGGGGTGCGGGACCTCAGAGACCGTATCAATGGTTGTATGCAACGCAGCATGAATGGCAAACCGCTGCCGCGTGACAGTGTCGAAATGATTGCCATGGAAAAATACATCGTTGCGCTTGGCAAGCAGTTTGCTGCGATGAGCACGGAGCGCAAGGCGCCGCTTGAACCACCGGGCTTCATCGAACCGGATCGTAAGGCAGACGTTGCAGCTGGCCAGCGCGTTTACCAGGAAAATTGCGTGGTTTGCCATGGCGCCGACGGGGCTGGATTGCGGGCAACCGCCAATCTCACCGACGGTTACGTATTTCCGCCTTTGTGGGGACCGGACAGCTTCAACAATGGTGCCGGCATGCATCGACTGCTGACGGCGGCACGCTTCATCAAGGCGCGTATGCCTTTTGGCAAGCCGGACCTGAGCGACGACGAAGCGTTTGACGTTGCCGCCTACATCAATTCACAGCCGCGTCCGCAGATGGCGAACCTGGAAAAGGACTACCCGGACCGTACGCGAAAACAGGTCGATAGCCCTTACCCGCCCTACGCCGACGATTTTCCTCATGAACAGCACAAGCTAGGACCATTCCGGCCGATTCGTGAGTATTACGACTCGCTGAAGTCGGCGCCCTGAAAAAAAGAGGACGGAGCATCGCCCCGTCCCCCGTTTTCGGCAGCGCCGAATTTTCGACTGGCAGTCTAGTCCTGGTTGGACAGCTCAGTGCCATTGATCGGAATCATAAGGTGCGCGCCCGGCGTACCTTCACGCATCATCCACGGCAACCCCTTACCTTCGAGAGACGGATCGCGCTGGCTGGCGGTTGACATCCCGAGATCCTGTGACATCGCATTTGGCAATCGCATTACCCAAAGAAGTTTCAGCCGATCCTCTTCCTCGTACAGCCTGTAGGCGAGTGACCCGAAGGGAGCAGGCGTCAACATACCGTCTGCCCGGGCAGCGTTAATTGCCGACGAGATTTCTTCGCCGGTCTTGCCCTCTACCGATAATTTGGCGCGCATATCGGATTCGGCGCCGAGGCTCTTGTGATAACAGCGGGTAAAGCCGGTGTCCTCGTCACGTACCTGGCACTCCATCATATTGCTGCCCTCGCGCAATACCTGACGATTGCCGGCGTCGTCATAGGAAATTACAGCCGCGCCGTCCCTCAGATCTGCCGGTAGCGGCAGCACCGCGTGGGCAACCGGGTCGGACATTCCTTTGGTATCCAGCGGCGCGACATCTCCGCCCTGGTTTGACAGCTCGGTGCCATTGATCGGAATCATCAGGTGAGCACTCGGTGTACCCTCACGCATCATCCACGGGCGACCCATGCCGGCCAGGGAATTGTCGCGCTGACTTTCGAGCGACATGCCAAGATCTTCCGCTTTTGCGTTCGGCAACAGCACGACCCAAAGCAGCCTTATGCGGTCGTCATCCTCGTACAATCGGTAGATCATTGAGCCCATGGCATTGGGAGGAATGGTGCCGTCTTCCTCCGCGGCAGCAACAGCCGCCTCGAGCTCATCGCCTTCAATGCCTTTTGCATCGAGCGCGGCGCTGAAATCGCGTCGCGCCGACGAAGAGACCGGAAAACATACCGTAAAGCCACGCTCGTCACGCGGCTTGCACTCAACATGATTCGACCCTTGTCGCAAGATCTTGCGCGCGCCTTTATCATCGTATTCAAATACCGTCGCCTCCGCCTTCAGGTCATCGGGCAACGGCGTCAGGGCCTGCTCTATTTTTTCGGCGACCGTCTGTGCACCCGCCGTCGCGGCGACAAGCAGGCCGGACAAGGCGACTGCGAGCAAATTCATCTTTCTCATCTTTATCTCCTTAAGGGGCTCAGCCGGCATACAGCAGGCTGTAACCGTATTCCTGTGCCCTCGTCGTCGCTATCACGCCCGCGGGAACCAAGCGGCTGTTCGGAACGGCCGCATCGACAAGTTCCTTGTAGATCGTTGCCGTGTCGCCTTTGACTGCACCGGCGATTCCGGCGGCATAGAATTGCGTTGCCGCATTGCAAATAGCAACCTGCACGCCTCGGGCCAGCGTCTTGTCGATGGTGTCACCGCCGTTATCAAGGTCGGTGCGCCCCGCAATGTTCGCCGGGTTCACTCGCCAGGCTTTTCCGGTTTGCGGGTCAGCGAGCTTCATCACGTCGGAAAACACCTCGCCATACTTCGACCACACGGCATCGCCGAATGCGTAAGGCGTTGCATAATGACGCCAGCAAATAACCATCGCGTAGTCAGAATCGGCGCCGCCATAAGCATTAACGTTTGAAGAGAGAATATTGTTCGCATAATGCAGCGCTTCCATTCCCCCGACGCCGTAAGAAGTGTCAATCCAGGCCCTGTGTTTACCGGGAATCTCATCCATCCATTTATCGTTGTCATGACGGGCAGGCTGAAACACCCCCTGCGCATTCGCGGTCGCAGCACCAGTTACCACGCCTGCCGCGGCCACGCCCATGCCGGTCAATACGGAGCGGCGCCCCATCAGTTCCTTGTTCTTATTAGTCACGAATTTCCCCTCCGGGCATGGTTGCCCGTCCCCTTCCAAATGTGCCGCCATTCAACTACAGCGGCCCACAACCGTCAATCGACCTTTGCTTTGCCAATAAATTTCTGAAATCAATAGGCTGCAGCGTAGCAGTCCCGTCGCGGATCCGCTGCCGCAATTCGGTTCCCGGTCTTCGGATCCAGCATTACGGCGGTGGCACAGCCGGACACCTTGAAAGGAGGCACGACACTGACGTCGTGTCCCCTCGCGCGCAGTTCCTCAATGACTGCCGGATCAAGATTGCCTTCCATATTCAGACGGTTGAAGCCGGTTTCGTGCGGCCAGAATGAGGCGTAGAAATGCAGCGTCTGCACCCTTGGCCATTCAATCGCCGTGTGCAAATTCGGATACCAGTCCGACTGAAACTCGATAACGTTGAGCAAGGTCTGCAGTATCGTCTGCTCCTGGTTGTCACCGCCTGGCGTACCGATCGCCAGGACCGGTTCACCATCCTTGAAAACGATGCTCGGCGTCAGCGTGTAGCGCGGGCGCGACCAGGGTCTTAGTTGCGCCGCACGATTCTTGTCCAGCCAGAACTGCTCTCCGCGCACGCTCATACCGATACCCGTCGTTCCAAGAACAACCGCTCCTCCAATCCAGCCGCCGCTTGGCGTGCTGTCAAAGACATTGCCGTCCGCGTCGATGATCGCAATGTGCGACGTGTCTTTCAGAGTGCCTGAATGATCAACCTCGCTCGATGCCAAAGTCGCCACGGCTTGCGTTCCGCCGGCAACCCAGTAGGGCCACTCAGCGACAGAACCGTCGTAGGGAAGAGGATCACCGGCGATGAATGTTGTTGCTGAACGACGCATGTCGATGGTTTGCGCGCGCTGCCGCGCATATTCCTTGGACAACAGGCCTTCGGCCGGCACATCCACAAAATCCGGGTCCGCGTAGTAGGAATCCCTGTCGGCGTAAGCGAGTTTCAGAGACTCGACAATCACGTGAACGTAGTCGGCGCTATTGTGACCCATTGCCCGCAGATCGTAATTCTCAAGAATGTTCAGGGTCTGCAGCAACGTCGGTCCCTGGCTGTTGAATGACTGCTTGAATACTTCGTAACCGCGGTAAGTGGTCGACACCGGTTCCTCGATGCGCGCATAGAACTCTGCAAAGTCTGCGAGTTCATAGGAGGCATTGTTGGCCTGCAGAAAGGCAACCATCTCCGCGGCGATTTCCCCTTTGTAAAACAGATCGCGCGCTGCGATTATCCCGCTCACCCGGTCTTTGCCAGGAACCGCCCGCTCGGCCGCGACCATTCGTCTGAACGTCCGCGCCATATCCGGAAACCTGATCGTTTCTCCGGCCGCATAGAAAGAGCCGTCTGGTTTCAACCACATCAAACGGTTGAAGGGCCATTGATTGATAAAATCGATATCCCTTCGAATAGCGCTGGCGGTTCGCGGTCGCAGCGGAAATCCTTTCTCCGCGTATTCAATCGCGCGTTGCGCGACCTGTTCGAAGGTCATCGTGCCCCAGCGCTCAAGCACCGTCAGCGCGCCATGAAATGCACCGGGCACGACTGACGGATCCAGCCCCTGCCCCTGCAGAGTCCTGCCATCGCGCAAATAGTCGTCGATGCTTGCCGAAGCAGGTGCCCAGCCCTGGCCGTTGACCGACGTCACTTCGCCTTCGTCTTTGGGGTACACCAGTATGAGCGCCTCGCCACCGATGCCGTACAGATCCTGTTCAACAACGCCGCCGACGAGCAGCGCCGCAACGCCCGCATCGAAGGCGTTACCGCCCTGCTGCAGGATTTCCATGGCGGCAGCCGTGGTCAGCGGATGGCCTGCCGAAACGCCGGCATTGCGACCCATGACTGGCGGCCGAAGCGGGCCTTGCGGGTACATGCCGTTAGTAACGGGCGGCGTCACCTGCGCGGTCGCTGCCGTCGGCGGTGCCGCGCAAGCCGACAACAAGGAGATGGTTCCCGCCACCAGGATTGCAAACACACGAGTTGGCATGCTCATGGCCCCCTATTCCAGCCGCTCAAAAGTGACCACGCCGCCGACGACAGCCATGTTCACGCCGATGCTTAACAATTCGTCCGACGGCACCTCGCGGGGGTCCGCCGCGAGCACGGTGAAATCGGCGTAACGGCCAACGGTGAGCGCGCCGAGTGTGTCTTCCTGGAATGCGGCATAGGCATTTCCCGCCGACATCGCCTTCAACGCCGTGTCGACATCAACCGATTGTTCCGGGAACCAGCCGCCGGTCGGCTTCCCATCGAAGCCGGTTCGGGTTACCAGCGCATTGAGTGTGGTTCGGGGGTCGCCGGAATCCGACGCCGGAAAATCGGTGCTCGCCGCAAACTTCGCGCCGCTCGCCAGCAGGTCCCTGACCGGCATGATCCAGGGTGCACGTTCCGCCCCTACCCGTTCCACTCCCCAGCGCTGGTACTCACCGATGAAGACAGGCTGCATGGAAGCAATGACACCAAGTGCCGCGAATCGGGGAAGATTAGGCGGCGAAATAATGGACGCATGCTCCAGGCGGAACCGTTCCTCGGCGGGGACCTTGTTGCGTTCAATGGCATCCAGCAGCCGCTCGACGCCCAGGTCGCCGATTACGTGTCCGTTGACCTGCATGCCGCTCGCCCGCGCAGCGGTGATGAACTGGTCCAATTCGGCATCGCTGAGCTGTTGCAAGCCGCTGGTTTCAGGCGCGTCACTGTAAGGTTCACTCATTTCGGCGCCGCGAGCGCCCAGCGCACCATCGACATAAATTTTGAAACTGCGAATCGTGAGGCGGTCGTCGCCAAGGCCGATCTCGGGTCCGTTGTCGAGGTAGTGTCGGACCGCTGCTTCGCCCATCGCCATCGCATAAATCCGTACCGGCAATTCGCCGGCGTCCAGCAGCTTTTTGAATATCTGAATGTCGGCCAGCGTCGAACCGGCATCATGCACGCCGGTCAAGCCCCATTGCCGATATTGTTCCAGCGCCGTGCGAATATAACGTTCCCGGTACTCGGGCGTGCCGGTGTCAGGCATAACGGCACTCACCAGGCTTGAGGCCTGTTCGAGCAACATGCCGGTTGCCTTGCCGGTTGCGTCACGTACCACTCGTCCACCGGCCGGGTCCTGCGTATCGCGATCAATGCCGGCGATGTCGAGCGCCCGGGAATTGACCCAGGCGGAATGCCCGCCGATACGGGTCAGGAATACCGGGTTGTCCGGGCTCACTGCGTCAAGATCCGCAGCGGTCGGATACTCCTCTACCTGGAAGAAGCCTTCGTCCCAGCCGCGCCCGACAATCCATTCTCCGCTCGGGGCTCGCGCAACGGCTTCCGCCACGGCCGCGATGATCTGCTCCTTGGTCATGGCCTGCACGCTCAGATTGGCGAGCAACTGGCCAAGTCCCGAAATATGCACATGACCGTCGATCCAGCCTGGCACGGCAACGCCCGGGACCTCAACGATTTTCGTTGCGTCGCCAGCGCTCGCAAGGATGTCGTCGCGACCGCCCACTGCAACGATCACACCGTCTGTTACTGCCATCGCCTCGGCGACCGCTCCCTGACTGTCCTGAGTGATGAACCGGCCCACAAAGACGGTATCAGGTCCGCCATCTGCCGCCGGCGGACCCTCGCAACCAGTCAGGATCAGAAATACCGCAAAGATTGTCCCGCAAGCGCGACGCCAGGTCCCGGTCATAGTCGTTCCCCCCTTGATGACCCCGCAATGTATCGTGACCGCCGGCATCTATCCAGTGGATATACCCGTCCATGAGTCAATGGTGGGCGGCCTAAGTCGACGGATTCTGGAGGATTTCCCCACCGCTTCTCTGCCGAAATTTTTATTATCGCCCGGCGATTGCAGGGAGATCACGCTGCGGACTTACCGCGCCGCGGATTTCATGGGGCTTTAGTCATCAATGGATGCGTTTCGAGGACGGATAGAGAGTTTTTCGGGCCTTGTTGCTGAATTAAAGCGCCGCAAGGTATTTCGAGCCGGTATTGCCTATGCAATTACGACCTGGGTGCTTTTGCAGATCATTGACGTTGTGGCCCCTCTACTGGAACTCCCGGTTTGGGCGCCAAAACTCGTCTTTGTCATTCTCGCCATCGGTTTTTTCCCGGCGCTGATTTTTGCCTGAGCTTTCGAACTGACCCCGGACGGTCTAAAACGCCCGCCGCCATCTGTCCGGCGACTACTGCCGAAAATCGATATCCATTTCGGCCGCAAGATAGAAGATCGGGGCGTACGCCGCGGTCAGGTAGCGCATGTCTTCCGGGATAATCTTGTCGAACGTGTCATTCGGCGTGTGATGGTAGTGAAAGTAATCGTTTGAATTTTGCCCGAAGTTCAGTGCTGGCATCCCCGCCCTGCCGAGCACGCTCATGTCGGAATCACCCTTTGCGTCATTGGCATCGCTCCAGGCAACGCCCAATGGGGCGATCAGCTTGTACATCTCGCGTACAACCGGAACCGATGCCTCGCCTACGCCGGACGTGAGCGTATGAATTCTGCCGCCACCACTATCCACCTCGGCGCCGAGCAGATGTCGACCGATATCGTTCTTGTGCAGCTCGGCGTATTGGCGCACGCCGACCAGCCCGATTTCCTCACCGGCGAACAGCAACACCCGGATACTGCGGCGAGGCCGTTGTTCCATGCGCCCAATTAACGCCGCAGTCGCCATCATCGCGCCAACCCCCGCGCCGTCGTCGATAGCACCGGTACCCTCATCCCAGGAATCCAGATGCGCCCCCAACACCAGGTATTCGTCCGACCCGTCACGCCCGGTAATTTCACCGATGACGTTGGCGCCAGTGACTGGACCGGTGATCTCCGAGGTGAGGTTCAGCTTCATCGATACCGGCTGGCCGCGTTTCAGCATGTTCTGTAAAAGCATGGCATCCGGCGCAGAAAGTGCCGCTGCCGGAATCCTGCGCACACCATCTTCATAGCCGTAGCCACTACCCGTGTGCCCGTTGCGATTGTTATCCGTGCCAACAGAGCGAATGACGATCGCTTCCGCCCCGCGTTTTGCGGCCTCAACATGCCCGCGACCGCGCGCGCGGGTGCCCTGTCCATAACCGCTCATCTCCGACTCGCCAGGAGCCGGAACGTAATCGTTCATACTGTATGAGACAAAGGCAATCTTGCCGGCCAGTGAATTGCCTTCAGGAACCGCCAGAAGATCATCAAAGGTCTTGAATTCGACAACATCGCCTACCAGATCGCCACCCGTGCCAACGCTGTAACCAAGCGCGGTCAGAACGAGCTTCTGCGGGAATGGCGATACTATTTCCGCGCTTGCCTCGCCGCGAACCCAGCCGCGTTCGACAGTCACTTCTTCCGTCCAGACACGATCGAAACCCAATTCCCTGAACTTCGCGACCGCCCAGGCAATCGCACGTCGATCTCCGTCGGTGCCGATACGCCGCGGCCCAACCTCCGTCGTCAATGACTCTACGATGTGGACGGGAAGGTTGTCCTGCAAAGCGCGCTCACGAAGCAATACC
>Ga0316195_10000198_pt1 | contig 21495 bp, 22 predicted proteins | sample Phised1_MG_FD_204937 | JGI IMG/M metagenome (GOLD analysis project Ga0316195, IMG submission 204937) | Coastal sediment microbial communities from Maine, United States - Phippsburg sediment 1 | ecosystem: Environmental > Aquatic > Marine > Coastal > Sediment | place: USA: Maine | collected...
CCCAGCGCGGCGCGCGCCAGCGCGAGCGCCACCGTCACCACCAGCGCCAGCGTGGCCACGGCGAACATCAGCTCGGTGCCTCGCAGGCGCTGACGCGGCGGTCCATCTCGCTGTCCACCGTGCCCTGTGCGCCGGACCGCGTCAGGCCGTGCACGAGGAACTCGTTGGCGTCCGCCTCGACGGTGATGGTGCCAGGTGTCAACGTGATCGAATTGGCGTGCAACACCAGACAGACCTCGGTTCGCTGACCTGGCTTGAAACGCACCAGGGTCGGGCTGATCGGCAGCCGCGGGTCGAGGATGATCCGCGTCACGTCCCACGCCGACTTCGCGATCTCCTTGAACAGCCAAGGCCAGTACATCAGGATGCGGTGAACTCGATGGAGGCGGTAGCCGTCCCCATTGACCGCGTCCATGCGGGCCGCGAACCACACCACGGCCAATGCGCTCCCGACGCCTGCCGACAGCAGGAAGGGCGTGAAGTATCCGGACAGGAGCACCCAGAATCCGAACAGTGCGACAAACAGGCTGACAGAATGAAGCATCGCCCTAGCTGTCAATGAATTGTGAAAGTTATTGTAGACAGGCCCGGCACGGCGACGTCGGCGGGCTGTGTGCCGCGTTGCCGCAGCGCTGCGTCGGCCGTGCGCCGGGGGCGAGCCGTTTGCCGTCCTCGCGCATCGTCGAAGGCGATCGTGGCTTGACGGGCCTCAAGCCCTGCACAAGGGGCTGGCGCCATGCTGGGCGTCGCATGGCTTCCGACGCGTCCAAACACGTGCGGCCGAGAACGGTCGGGCTGCGGCCGTGAGCAACGCCTGGCTCGTGTTGCAGTTTCTGGCCTGTGCCGTCGTGATCGGGCGCGCCGGCTACGTGCTGAGCCACAGCGCCGACCAGCTGGCCGACGCGTTTGGCTGGGGCCGAGGATGGGTCGGGCTGGCGTTGCTGGCGACAGTGACCTCCTTGCCCGAACTGGCTTCGGGCATCAGCGCCGTCACGCTGGTTCACGCCCCCAACCTGGCGGTGGGCAATGCGCTGGGCGCCTGCGTCTTCAACCTCGCGTTCCTGGTCGTGGTCGACGCCGTGCAGCCGCGCCAGCCGATCTATCGCCACGCGAGCGCCACGCACCTGCTGTCGGCCGCCTTCGGCGTCGTGATGCTGGGGCTGGCCGCGCTGGGGCTGATTGCCGGCGCAAGTTCGCCGGCGGTGCTGAACCTGGGGCTGATCAGCCCGGTGTTGCTGGCGCTGTACCTGCTGGCGCTGCGCAGCGTGCATGCGCACGAGAGCGCCGCCGTCGCTGCTGCCGCTGCCGCTGCCGACCGGGCCGTCCGCGAGGCCACGCCACCCGATGTCATCCGCGCAGCGCAGCGTCGCTTCGGCGTCGCCGCCCTGGCGGTGCTGGCCGCCGGCAGCTGGTTGCCGGAAGTGGCCGACGAGCTCGCCACTGCGGCCGGCTTGTCGCGCAGTTTTGTCGGCACGGTGCTGATGGCGTTGGTGACGACCTTGCCCGAGATGGCCGTCACCTTCGGTGCGCTGCGCCTGGGGGCGCTGGACATGGCGATCGGCAACCTGCTGGGCAGCAACCTGTTCAACGTCACCATCCTGGCGGTCGACGACCTGTTCTACACGCGCGGACCGTTGCTGGCCGACGCCGCGCCGGTGCACGCCGGCACCGCGGTCAGTGCGGCCGTGATGACCGGCTTGGTGATGATCGGGCTGGTGATGCGTCCGCAGGGGCGCGTGCTGCGCGTGACCAGCTGGATCAGCATCGGGCTCGCCGCGGCCTACCTGATCAACGCGGTGCTGGTCTCGCTGGCCACGGCCTGATGTCGGGGGCCGCAGCGCGATGGCACCGCTGAACGACATGAGCACCTGGACGCTGCTGGCCGGCCTGACCGGTGGCGTGGGGCTGTTCCTGCTCGGCATGACGATGCTGACCGACGGCCTGCGGCTGGCCGCCGGCCCCGCGCTGGAGCGCATCCTGGCCGTGGCGACCCGAACGCGCGCGCACGCGCTGGCCTCCGGCATGGCGGTCACGGCGCTGGTGCAATCGTCCAGCGCCGTCACGCTGGCAGCGATCGGCTTCGTCAACGCCGGCCTGCTCAGCCTCGGACCGGCGTTGTGGGTGCTCTTTGGATCCAACGTGGGCACCACGACCACGGGCTGGTTGGTCGCCCTGGTGGGGCTGCGCTTCAAGATCGAGACGCTGGCGCTGCCGCTGATCGGGCTCGGGGTCGTGCTCAAGCTCACCGGCGTCGGCCAGCGCCGCGGCGCGCTGGGGTCGGCGCTGGCCGGCTTCGGCCTGCTGTTCCTCGGCATCTCGATGCTGCAGCAGGCCTTCACCGCGGTGGCAGCGCAGACCACGCTGCCACAGGGCACAGGGCTGCTGGCGGTGGCGGCGCAGGTGGCTGCGGGGCTGGCCATGACGGTGCTGATGCAGTCGTCGGGGGCGTCGATGGCGATCGCGTTGACGGCCGCCCAGGGCGGGCTGCTGGACACGCAGGGAGCGGCGGCGGTCGTCATCGGCGCCAACATCGGCACCACGCTGACGGCGGTGCTGGCGGCGATCGGCGCCACGCCCAACGCGCGCCGCGCTGCCGCGGCGCACGTGATCTTCAACCTGTTGACGGGAGCCGTGGCCTTTGCGCTGCTGCCGTGGCTGGTCAGGGCCATCGAGCGGGCCCGCGACCTGCTGTCGCTGCCGGCCGACCCGGCCGTGACCTTGGCACTGTTTCACAGCTGCTTCAACATGCTCGGCGTGCTGCTGATGTGGCCGATGGCGGGCGCGCTGACGCGCTGGCTGCAGGCGCGCTTCCTGGCGCGGGAGGAGGACGAGGCTCAGCCCCGCCACCTGGACGACAACGTGCTGGCGGTGCCGTCCTTGGCGGTGGCAGCGCTGGAGCAGGAAGTCGGGCGCTTAGGCCACGTGGCCGTGCGGGCCGCGCGGGCGGTTCTTGCTGGCGCAGGTGCGCAGGCGATCGCGCGCGACCAGTTGATCGCGGCCCGGCTGGAGTCGGCGGCCGAGGCCTTCGTCGAGCGTGTCAGCCGCGCGGCCATGACGCCGGCCACCAGCCAGCGCCTGGCACGCGTGCTGCGCGTGCAGCGCTACTGGGAGACCGTGGCCGAGCAGGCACAGGCCGCAGCGATGCTGGCGCGCGGCGAGTCGGTCGTGCCCGCAGCCGAGGCCGACTTTGCGCAACATGCCGACGCCTTGCTGGCTGCCTGCGACGGTGCTGTGCCGCCGCCCGGTCTGGCCTCGGCCGTGGCCGCCATGGGCACGGCCTACCAGGCCCTGAAGGCCGCGCTGCTGGATGCCGGCGCCGGCGGGCGTGTGCGGATGGCGCCGATGGAGGTCGCCCTGCGTCGCTACAGCGCGCTGCGTCGCGCTGCCGAGCAGGCGGCCAAGGCGGCGGTGCTGGCACCATCGGGCGCCATGACCGGTGCCGCGGCCGGCTTCAGCGACGACGCAGAAGCAGGGTGACGACCAGCGTCACCACCGTCAATGGCAGCACGAAGCCCAGCATGGTCTGCGAGAAGGCCGGCAGGGCATCGTGCTGCTTGGCGCGCAGAACGACGTAGGCGGTGTAGGCGGTGTAGTAGACGACGAACAGGGTGCCCTCCCAGCGCGCGACCTCGCGCCCGGTGAAGAAGATCGGCAGGCAGGCCACCAGGGCCGCCAGCATGACCCAGAGGTCGAAGTGCAGCACCGATGCCGGCACCGGCAGCCCGCCACTGCCGGACACCGCGGCCGCAAGCCCCAGCACGCCCAGTATGTTGAACACGCAGCTGCCGACGACGTTGCCGACCGCGATATCGCGCTCGCCCTTGACGGCGGCCATCACCGACGCCGCGGCCTCGGGCATCGACGTGCCGACGGCGACGACGGTCAGCCCGATCACGACTTCGCTCAGACCCAGCAGCCGTGCGAAGGAGACTGCCGCGGCGACCAGCATCTCCGCGCCGCCCACCAGCAGCGCCAGCCCGACGACGATGAGCGCCGCCTGCGCCCACCCCGTGCTGTCCCAGCCGCCGGCCGATGCGGGCTTGACCTCGGCGTCGAATTCCGTCCCGGCACCGGCGGCGCGCGACTGCACGATCAGGAACACCACGTAGGCCGCCAGCAGCGCCATCAACAGCAGGCCGTCGAACCACCCCAGGCGGCCGTCCAGCGAAAGCAGCAGCAGCAGCACCGCGGCACCGATCATGATCGGCACCTCCTGGCGAATCAGCTGCAGGTTCACCGCCAGCGGGGTGATGACGGCAGCGATACCCAGGATGCCCAGCACGTTGAAGATGTTGCTGCCCACCGCGTTGCCGACCGAGAGGTCACCGCTGCCACTGAGCACCGCGCCCACCGAGACCGCCATTTCCGGCGCGCTGGTGCCCAGAGCCACCACGGTGAGGCCGACGACGAGCGGCGAGATGCCCAACGACAGCGCCAGCTTGGACGCCCCGCGCACCAGCAGTTCGGCGCCGCCGACCAGTGCGGCGAGGCCGCCGGCAAACAGCACGAGGTCGATCATGTAGCGGGTGGGGCGCTGAAGGTGGGGACGAAGAGGGCGTCAGGCTTCGCCGCGGCGGTGCAGCAGCCGCTTCAGTTCGGCCAGCTCGAGGCGCAGCTGACGCATCTCGGCGTGCAGGTCGTCCTCGATGTGCTCGCGTGCCTGGTCGACGGCGGCGACGGTCTGCGCCGTCTCGGCGTCGGTGAAGCTCTGCATCGCGCTAACGATGATGCCGATGAACAGGTTCAGCATCGTGAAGGTGGCGATCAGGATGAAGGGCAGGAAGAAGGTCCAGGCGTAGGGATAGAGCTCCATCACCGGGCGCACGATGCCCATCGACCAGCTCTCCAGCGTCATGACCTGGAACAGCGTGTACAGCGACCGGCCCAGGGTGCCGAACCAGGCTGGGTAGTCGGCGCCGAAGAGCTGGGTCGCGATGACGGCAAAGACGTAGAACACCAGCCCCAGCACCATCGCGATGGACGCCAGGCCGGGAATCGCGGCCAGCAGGCCGCCGACCACGCGCCGCATCGACGGCACCATGGTCAGGATGCGCAGCACGCGCAGCACGCGCAGCGCGCGCAGCACCGAGAACTGCCCGGTGGCCGGCACCAGCGCGATACCGACCACCATGAGGTCGAACAGGCTCCATGGGTCGCGGAAGAACGCGCTGCGCCATGCCACGATGCGCAGTGCGATCTCGAGCACGAAGACCGCCAGGATGGACTGGTCGAGCCAGCGCAACCAGGCGCCGTGTCGCGCCATCGCCTCGGGCGAGGTCTCCAGCCCCAGCACGATGGCGTTGATCACGATCAGACCCAGCACCGTGTGCTGCACCCATGGGGAGAGCATGAATGCCTGCAGGCTGGGCCTGGGGGCGGGAATGGCGGGGGCGGCGGGCGTCTGGGACAAGAGGGTTCCGGCGCGGTGGCCGATGTGGGCGCGAGCGGCGACGCATATTGTGCAGGCCGCCAGATGTACCCGGACCGCGAGGGGACAACCCGCCCGAGCGGCCTATGGGCGTTCTAGAGTAAGCGGTTCGTCAGGCCCGGCAGACACAGTGCCTGCAAGTTGGCCCCCGCCAGGCGGCCGGGCAGACCGGTTGCAGAAACAGGAGACATTCATGAGCCAAGAGATACATGTCTACGATCCCCCCGCCAGTGCCGTGAAGGGCGCGTACGTGTCCGGCATGGACGCGTACCGCAAGCTCGTTGCCGAGGCAGACGCCGACCACCAGGCCTTCTGGGCCCGCCTTGCACGCGAACTTCTGAGCTGGAAGAAGCCCTTCACCAGGGTGCTGGACGAGTCGAACCCGCCGTTCTTCAAGTGGTTCGACGACGGCACGCTGAACGCGTCGTACAACTGTCTGGACCGCAACGTCGAGCGCGGGCTGGGCGACAAGACGGCGATCATCTTCGAAGCCGACGATGGTGCGGTCACGAAAGTCACCTACAAGGACCTGCTGGCGCGGGTGTGCCGGCTGGCCAATGCGCTGAAGGCGCAGGGTGTCAAGAAGGGTGACCGCGTGGTCATCTATATGTCCATGGGCGTCGAGGGCGTGGCCGCGATGCAGGCCTGCGCGCGCATCGGTGCGCCGCATTCGGTCGTCTTCGGCGGCTTCTCGGCCCAGAGCCTGCGCGACCGCATCGCCGACACCGGCGCGACCACGGTCATCACCGCCGACCAGCAATTGCGCGGCGGCAAGCAGCTGCCGCTGAAGGCGATCGTCGACGAGGCGCTGGGCCTGGGCGGCTGCGAGGCGGTCAAGAGCGTGATCGTGCACAAGCGCACCGGCGGCAAGATCGACTGGACCGAAGGCCGCGACCATTGGCTGAGCGAGCTCATGGCCCAGCAGAGCGAGCAGTGCGAGCCGGAGTGGGTGGGCGCCGAGCACCCGCTGTTCCTGCTGTACACCAGCGGCTCCACGGGCAAGCCCAAGGGCGTGCAGCACAGCACCGGCGGCTACCTGCTGCACGCGGCGTTGACCACGAAGTGGACCTTCGACCTGAAGGGCGACGACATCTTCTGGTGCACCGCCGACATCGGCTGGGTCACCGGCCACACGTACATCACCTACGGCCCGCTGGCGCTGGGCGGCACCGAGGTCGTCTTCGAGGGCGTTCCCACCTATCCGGACGCCGGGCGGTTCTGGAAGACGGTCGAGAAGCACAAGGTCACGATCTTCTACACCGCGCCGACCGCCATCCGCAGCCTGATCAAGGCGGCCGAGGCGAACGACAAGGTGCACCCGAAGAGCTACGACCTGTCCAGCCTGCGCATACTGGGCACGGTGGGGGAGCCGATCAACCCTGCCGCCTGGGAGTGGTACCACAAGCACGTGGGCGGCGGCCGCTGCCCGATCGTCGACACCTTCTGGCAGACCGAAACCGGCGGCCACATGATCACGCCGCTGCCGGGTGCCACGCCGATGGTGCCGGGCTCGTGCACGCTGCCGTTCCCCGGCATCGCCGCGGCGATCGTCGACGAGATGGGGCACGACGTGCCGAACGGGCAGGGCGGCATCCTGGTCGTCAAGAAGCCCTGGCCCAGCATGATCCGCACGATCTACGGCGACCCGGAGCGTTTCAAGAAGAGCTACTACCCGCCGGAGCTGAAGGGCTACTACCTGGCGGGTGACGGCGCGATCCGTGACGCCAAGACGGGCTACTTCACGATCACCGGCCGCATCGACGACGTGCTGAACGTCTCCGGCCACCGCATGGGCACGATGGAGATCGAGTCGGCGCTGGTCAGCTGCACCGAGTTGGTGGCGGAAGCCGCCGTGGTGGGGCGACCGGACGACACCACCGGCGAGGCCATCTGCGCCTTCGTCGTGCTCAAGCGCCCGCGCCCGACCGGCGACGAGGCCAAGGCGATCGCCAAGCAGTTGCGCGACTGGGTTGGGCGGGAGATCGGCCCCATCGCGAAGCCGAAGGACATTCGCTTCGGCGAGAACCTGCCGAAGACCCGCTCGGGCAAGATCATGCGTCGATTGCTGCGCTCGATCGCCAAGGGCGAGGCGATCACCCAGGACACCAGCACCTTGGAGAACCCGGCCATCCTGGACCAGTTGTCGCAGGCCAACTGACCGAAGACGGCGCCGCGCTTCAGAAGCTCATGAAGCCGCTGCGCGGCGCACTGTCAGGGAACAGCGAGTCGAGGCTGCGCCGCAGCGCGCGGCGTCTCGAGGTCTTGACGTCGTCGGTACCGGTCAGGCAGGCGAAGACATGACCGCGCAGCAGCAGCAGGTCCTCCGGCTGGTGGGCCCGGCGCACCTGGTCGCGCAGCCAGCGGCCGTGCTCTTCGTCAAGTTGATCCACCGCGTGCATGAAGCTGAGCTTCAGGTCGACGAAGGCGCGTCGTGCAGCGATGCGCGCCAGCCGATCGTGCGGCAGGCCTGAGCCGGGCAGGCCGGTGTCCACGGCGAAGCGGCGCGGAGACGGCGACGCGTCGGGGCTCATCAGGTGCGCACCGTCGGGCCGTCGGCCGGCCTGACCAGGCGGAACTTCGCGCGGGCGGGCACGCGGGCGGGTGTCATAGGGGCGTGAAAGCGGAACGCGGAGACCGGGTCGGGAAGTGTCGGTTCAGTTCGTCCAGCCGGCGCTCGGCCTCGGTCTGGCTGTGTTGCACGGCAACGATCCGGAACACTTCGGCACGCAGGTGCCAGAACTCCCGCAGCGTACGCGCCCGCTCCACGCGGGCCACGAGTTCACCGGCGTCGGGCACGACGGTGAGGTCGGCAATCTGGTGGTGGAAGTCGGCCCGCACCCGGTCCAGCTGGTTGAGCGCGGATGCGCTGTCCAGCGGCGACGGCGCCAGGAACCAACCCAGCAGCCGCTGCCAAGGGGAGGCGGGTGCGAACCTGAGCGACGGCGGGTCGGCCGCAAGCCGCGAGCCGCCTCGGGTCACGGCAGGTCTTGCGTTCGTCCGGCTGCGCAGAGTCAAGGTATAGGGGCTCATGGCATCTGTGGTGGACCGGGGGCCGATCCAGACAGCCCGATTGTTGGGCCGCCCCGCCCAGGGCAATGGACTGAACAACAGGGCTGATGCCTGCCAGTTTCCTGTTGGCGGCGCTCGGGCGGAGCCCGCGTCAGACGTTGCCGAAGGTGGCCTTGCGCTGCGCCGTGTAGGCCCACCACGGCCGCGGCGGCGCGCCGCGCATGAAGTCGGTGGCGGCCAGAAACGTGTCCAGCACACAGGGATCCTGCCGCTTGCCTGAGACCCGGCACAACGCCTGGTACAGCGTGTAGGCGTCGCGCTGCGCCAGGTCGCGTGGATGCCGCACCCCGATGCGGCGCAGGTCGGCAGCGATGCTCGGGCCGACGTTGGGCAGCTGCTCCAGCCGTTCACACGCCGCCGCGACCCGTGCCTTGCCGGGCCGCTGGGCGAGGGTGGAACGGCTCACCATGGTCACATCAGCAAGGTGTTGCGGATCAGGCCGACGGCCACGCCCTCGAGCACAAATTCGGTGTCGTCCGGCGGCACGACGATGGGTTTGAAGTCCGGGTGCTCGGGCAGCAACTCGACGCCATGCTTGGTGCGCCGCAGACGCTTGACGGTGACGTCGTCGCCGAGACGGGCGACGACGATCTGGCCGTTGCGGGCCTCGGTGGTCTTCTGCACGGCGAGCAGGTCGCCGTCGAGGATGCCGGCATCGCGCATGCTCATGCCGCGCACGCGCAGCAGGAAGTCGGGCTTGCGCTGGAACAGCGAGGCTTCGATGACATAGCTCTGGTCGACATGCTCCTGGGCCAGGATCGGGCTGCCGGCGGCCACCCGGCCCACCAGCGGCAGCGTCAGCTGCGCCAGGCTGGGCAAGGGCAGGTTGTACTGCTGGCCAATGCCCGCCAGCCGCGCCTGGTTGAGCGCGCGCAATGTGTCAGACTTCAAGCGGATGCCACGCGAGGTGCCGCCGATCAGTTCGATCACGCCCTTGCGCGCCAGCGCCTGGAGGTGTTCCTCGGCCGCGTTGGCCGAGCGGAAGCCGAGTTCGGATGCGATCTCGGCCCGCGTGGGCGGTGCGCCGGTGCGTTCGATGGCGTTCTGCACCAGGTCCAGCACCTGCTGCTGGCGGGGTGTGAGTTTGGGGCTGTCGTCCATGGGGCCAAGTGCCAGCATTTGCCTGGCGGTTTGTACAGTATCTGTATTTTTATCCAGATGGCGGGGAAATGCAAAGCACAGTGGTGATCCTGGGCACCGGCGGCACGATCGCCGGGGAAGCGGCGAGCGCCGACGACAGCCTGGGCTATCGCGCCGGGTCCCTGGGCCTGGACGCGCTGCTGGCCGCGGTGCCTCCCCTGGCGGGCCGCGCGCTGGAGACCGAGCAGCTGGCGCAGATCGACAGCAAGGACATGGACTTCGGCACCTGGCAGCGGCTGGCGCAACGCGCGGCCCACCACCTGGCGCGACCGGAGGTCGCCGGCGTCGTCGTCACGCACGGCACCGACACGCTGGAAGAAACCGCGTGGCTGCTGCACCGGGTGCTGGCGCCGGCCAAGCCCTTGGTGCTGACGGCGGCCATGCGCCCGGCCACGGCACTCAGCGCCGACGGCCCGCAGAACCTGCTCGACGCCGTGACGTTGGCAGCCACGCCCGGTGCGCAGGGCGTGATGGCCGTGCTCGCCGGGGCCGTGCACGCGGCGGCGGACCTGCGCAAGCGGCATACCCTGCGGCTGGACACCTTCGATGGCGGCGATGCCGGGCCGCTGGCGCGCATCGACGGCGGTCGCCTGCGCCGCTTCAGGGCCTGGCCCACGGGCGACGCACTCGGGCTGCCGACGCTGGCGGCCGACCCGGCGCGCTGGCCCTGGGTGGCGGTGCTGGCCTCGCATGCCGGCGCCGACGGGCGCGAGGCGCGTGCCCTGGTGGCGGCCGGCGTGCAGGGGCTGGTGGTCGCGGGCACCGGCAACGGCAGCCTGGCCCAACCCCTGGCGGACGCGCTGGACGACGCCGTGCGCGCCGGGGTCCTGGTCTGTCGGGCCTCCCGCTGTGGCGCCGGTCCGGTGCTGGACCCGGTGGCCTCGGCCGAGCGTCTGTTTGCCAGCGGCGAGCTGTCGCCCTGGCAGGCGCGTGTGGACCTGATGCTGGCGCTGCTGGCTCGGCGCTGACGCTCCCGCCGCGCGACACCGCCAGAAACAGCAGGCGCGACCGGACCCCCAGGGCCCCGCGCCCATCGCAGGCCCCGGCGCCCCGCAGCTGTCAGCTGGTCATGGCTTCCAGTTCGGTCTGCAGTTCCAGCCACCGCTCTTCCAGCATCGCCACCTCGGCGCCGATGTGGGCCAGTTGCCGGCCCAGGTCCGCGTAGTCGGCCGCCGGCGCATCCCCGCTGGCGAGGGCGGCCTCGACCTCCGTCTTCTCCGCTGCCAGCCTGGCGAGCCGGCTGTCGATGCGCTGCAGTTCGACCCGCAGCGGACGGGTCTGCTCGGCAAGGCGGGCCCGCGCCTGCTTGCCTGCCTTGCGGTCGTCGCGAGGCGCCGGTGCACTCGGTGGGGGGGAGGGCGGCGCGGCCGTGGCGGCCGTGGCCGGCGCCTCGACGGTGGCTTCGCTGCGCCCCGGACGCGGCGGTGGGGGGGGCGGCAACCCGCGCGCGACCGCGCGCGACACCTCGAGCAGCCAGCGCTGGTAGTCGTCCAAGTCACCGTCGAACGGGCTGACGCCACCGGCCGTGACGAGCCAGAACTCGTCGCACACCTCGCGCAGCAGCGCCCGGTCGTGGCTGACGAGCATGACCGTGCCTTCGAACTCGTTGAGCGCGATCGACAGCGCCTCGCGCGTAGCCAGGTCCAGGTGGTTCGTGGGTTCGTCCAGCAGCAGCAGGTTGGGTCGTTGCCAGACGATGGTGGCCAGCACCAGCCGCGCACGCTCGCCGCCGGACAAGGTGCCCACGCGCTGGTGCACCATGTGGCCTTCGAAGCGGAACTGGCCGAGGAAATTGCGCAGTTCCTGCTCGCGGGCCTGAGGCGACACCTCGCGCGCCAGCCGCACCATGCGCTGCAGCGGCGTGTCGTCTTCGCTCAGCAGGTCCATCTCCTGCTGGGCGAAGTAGCCGATCGCCAGGCCCTTGCCCTCGACGATCTCGCCGCCCAGCGGCGGCAGGGCGTGGGCGATCGTCTTGACGAGCGTGGACTTGCCCTGGCCGTTGGCGCCGAGCACGCCGATGCGCTGGCCGGCCAGCACGGTGCGGTCGACGTTGCGCACGATGACCTTGGCCCGGGCGGCAACGCCGCCAGGCTCGATCGCCGCGCCGCGGGTATCGCCGTGGCCCGCCGCAGAGGACTCGCGGTAACCGCAGGCCAGCGACTGCAGCGACAGCATCGGGTTGGGTAGGTTGGCCGGTTCGCGGAACTCGAAGTCGAATTCGCTTTCGGTCAGCACCGGCGCCAGCTTTTCCATGCGCGCCAGCGCCTTGACCCGGCTCTGTGCCTGCTTGGCCTTGGTGGCCTTGGCCTTGAAGCGGTCGATGAAGCGCTGCAGGTGGGCGATGCGCTCCTGCTGCTTTCCGAACGCGGCGGCGGCCTGGCTCAGGCGCTCGGCACGCATCTCCTCGAAGGCGCTGTAGTTGCCACCGTAGCGCGTCAGCGTCGCCTGGTCCAGGTGCAGGGTGACGCGCGTCACGGCATCCAGGAATTCGCGGTCGTGGCTGATGACCACCATGGTGCCGGCATAGCGTTGCAGCCAGGCTTCCAGCCAGACCAGCGCGTCCAGGTCCAGGTGGTTGGTGGGCTCGTCCAGCAAGAGCAGCTCGGCCGGGTTCATCAGGGCGCGCGCCAGCTGCAGGCGCATGCGCCAGCCGCCCGAGAAACTGTTCACCGGGGCGTCCAGCTGCGCGCTGGCAAAACCCAATCCGAGCAGCAGGGCCTGAGCGCGCGCGCGGGCGTCGAAGGCACCGGCCTCGTCCAGGGCCAGGTGCGCCTCGGCGATGGCGTGGCCGTCGTCGGCGTCTTCGGCGGCGGCCAGCAGGGCCTGCGCGGCGGTCAGTGGCTGATCGCCCTGCAGCACGAAGTCGGTCGCGCCGTCCGTCGTCTCGGGCATGTGCTGGGCCACCTCGCCCAGGCGCCAGCGTGGCGGGATCTCCGCGTCGCCGGCGTCGGCATGCAGCCGGCCGGCCAGCAGCGCGAACAGGCTGGACTTGCCGGCGCCGTTGCGGCCCACGAGGCCGACCTTTTCGCCCGGGTTCAGCGTCACGCTGGCGTCCTGCAGCACGATCTTGGTGCCTCGGCGCAGCGTCAGGTTGCGAAGGTTGATCATGTCAGCGGGGCCGGGCCGCCCGAAGCCACCGGCCCGCGGCGCGCGGGGCGGACGAACGTGGCAGAGCAGGGCGGGTCATCCGAGCGCACCTCGCGTGACCAGCAGCACATGGTCGTCGCCCAGGTGGGTCGGCAGCCAGACGGTATCCAGGCCGGGAAATGCCGCTTCGAAGTGCTTGCGTTCATGGCCGATCTCGAGCACCAGCACGCCCTGCGCCGCGAGGTGGCGTGCCGCACCGCCCAGCAACTGGCGCACGAAGTCCATGCCGTCGGTCCCTCCGGCCAGCGCCAGCCGAGGTTCGGCCTGGAACTCCGGCGGCAGGGCGGCCATCGAAGCCCGGTTGACGTACGGCGGGTTGCACAGGATCAGGTCGTAGGCGCCACGCGCGGCGGCCAGCCCGTCGCCCTGCCGCAGCGTGATGCGATCCTGCAGCCGATGGCGCTGCACGTTCAGCTCCGCCACCGCCAGCGCGTCGTGCGACAGGTCGGTGGCGTCGACGTGCACGTCGGGCCAGGCCATCGCCGCCAGCACGGCCAGGCTGCCGTTGCCGGTGCACAGGTCCAGCACGCGCGAGGTGTCGGCGGGCAGCCAGGCGTCCAGGGTGCCGTCGGCCAGCGGCTCGGCGATCAGCGAGCGCGGGACGATGCTGCGCTCGTCGACCGTGAAAGGCACGCCTTGCAGCCACGCCTCGCCCGTCAGGTAGGCGGCGGGCTTGCGGGTTTCGATGCGTTCGTCGATCAGCGCCTCGACCGCCGCCTGCTGCTCGACCGTGACCTCCCGGCCAGCGACGCCGTCCAGATCGTCCAGCGGCAGGTTCAGGCGCCACAGCACCAGCCACACCGCCTCGTCGAAGGCGTTCCGCGTGCCGTGGCCGAACGCCACGCCGGCAGCCTCGAGCCGCGCGGCGGCGTCGTCGATCAGTGCACGCAGGTTCACGGGCGCAGGAAGCCGACCAACGTGCGCCGATAGATTTCCGTCAAGCTGTCGATCTGATCCAGTGGCACGTATTCGTCGACCTGGTGGATGCTGGCGTTCAGGGGCCCGAACTCGACCACCTGCGGGCAGATGCGGGCGATGAATCGGCCGTCCGACGTGCCGCCGGTGGTGGACAGCGCGGGGCGCCGGCCGGTCTGCGACTCGACGGCGTCCGACAGCGCCTCGCTCAAGGGTCCGGGCGGCGTCAGGAACGGCTCGCCCCCCAAGGTCCAGTCCAATGAGTGCGGCACGCCGTGGCGCTGCAGCACGGCCTGCACACGCGCGCGCAAGTCCTGCGGCGTGCTCTCGGTGCTGAAGCGGAAGTTGAAATCCAGCACCAGTTCGCCCGGGATCACGTTGCCCGCGCCGGTGCCGGCGTGAAGGTTGCTGACCTGGAAGCTGGTGGGCGGGAAGAAGGCGTTGCCGTCGTCCCATCGCGTGGCCACCAGTTCGGCCAGCGCCGGCGACAGATCGTGGATCGGGTTGCGCGCCAGTTGCGGATACGCGATGTGGCCCTGCGCACCATGCACCGTGAGGCGGCCCGACAGGCTGCCGCGACGGCCATTCTTGACCGTGTCGCCCAGTTCGGTCACCGAGGTGGGCTCGCCCACGATGCACCCGTCCAGCCGCTCACCCCGCGCGCGCAGTGCCTCGACCACCCGCACCGTGCCATCGACGGCCGGACCCTCCTCGTCGCTGGTGATCAGCAGCGCCACCGCGCCGGGGTGCACCGGGTGCGCGCTGACGAAGCGCTCGGCGGCGACAACGAAGGCGGCGATCGAGGTCTTCATGTCGGCCGCGCCGCGCCCGTACAGCCGGCCTTCGCGATAGCTGGGCACGAAGGGGTCGCTGGTCCAGCGCTCCAGGGGGCCGGTCGGCACGACGTCGGTGTGACCGGCGAACACGAGTGTGGGCCCCGGCAGGCCACCGGGACGCTTGGCCCACAGATTGCTGACACGGGCGCCCTGCGGCCCCGCGTCCAGCCGCTCGCAGGCGAAGCCGCCTGCGGCCAGGCGATCGGCCAGCAGCGACTGGCACCCGGCGTCGTCGGGGGTGATCGAGCGCCGCGCCATCAGGTCCTCGAGCAGGCGCAGGGTCTGCACGCCCGCCGGGTCGTCGCCCGGCCCGACGTTCATTTTCGCACCAGCCAGGGCGCGCTGGGGGGCGCCTTGTCCTCCGGCCGGACGTCGAGCGACACCTCGGTGAACAGCGCCTCGTCGGTCTCTGGCTTCGGCGCATCGGTGGTGGAAGCGCGCGACACCGGCGTGTTGTCGTTCTGCAGTCGCCACATCAGGTTGGTGGGCGAATCGGCGTAGGCGATGCCCTCGTCGCGCGAGACCACGCCCTCGGTGATCAGGCGCGCGATGTCCTGCTCGAACGTCTGCGAACCCTGGGCCATGGATTTTTCCATCGCCTCCTTGACGCCCGGCAGGTCGCCCTTCTCGATCAGCTCCGCCACCAGCTTGGTGTTGAGCAGCACCTCGACCGCCGGCACACGGCCACCGATGCTGGCACGCAGCAGCCGCTGCGAGACGATGGCCTTCAGGCCAGCGGCCAGGTCGGACAACAGCGTCGGGCGCGACTCCGGCGTGTAGAAGCTCAGGATCCGGCCCAGCGCGTGGTAGCTGTTGTTGGCGTGCAGCGTGGCCAGCACGAGGTGGCCGGACAAGGCATAAGACAGTGCCGAGGTCATGGTCTCGCGGTCGCGGATCTCGCCGATCAGGATGCAGTCCGGCGCCTGGCGCATGGCGTTCTTCAGCGCCGTCTGCAGGCTCTGCGTGTCGCGTCCCACCTCGCGCTGGTTGACGATCGACCGCTTGTTGGTGAAGAGGAACTCGATCGGGTCCTCGATCGTCAGGATGTGGCCGGTGACCTGCTGGTTCCGCCACTCGAGCATCGACGCCAGCGTGGTGCTCTTGCCGGTGCCGGTGGCGCCGACCATCAGCACCAGGCCGCGCTTTTCGAGCACCAGCTTGGACATCGCCGTCGGCACGCCCAGCGTTTCCAGCGGCGGGATCTCGTGCGGGATGCAGCGGAACACGGCCGCGATCGAGCCGCGCTGCTTGAACGCCGACAGCCGGAAGCTGCCGATGCCGGTGAGGCCGATGCCGACGTTGAGCTCGCCGGTCTCGTCAAGCTCCTCCATCTGCTGCGGGGTCAGCAGCTCGGCCAGCAGCGTCCGCGTTTGCCCGATCGACAGCACCTGGTCGGAGAGCTGCAGGATCTGGCCGTGGATCTTGATCAGGATGGGCGTGTTGGCCGACATGTACACGTCGGATGCCTGCTTTTCGGCCATCAGCCGGAGCACGCGCTCCATGTTGCCGTTGCTCATGTCGTGCTCCTGTGCTCCATGGCGCGGGGTCAGGCCCGCAGCAGCTCGTTGATGCTGGTCTTGGCGCGCGTCTGCGCGTCGACCCTCTTGACGATGACGGCACAGTACAGGCTGTACTTGCCGCCGGCCTTCGGCAGGTTGCCGCTGACGACGACCGACCCCGCCGGGATGCGACCGTAGCTGACCTCGTCCTTGTCGCGATCGTAGATGGGCGTGCTCTGGCCGACGTAGACCCCCATGCCGAGCACCGAGTTCTCCTCCACGATGACACCTTCGACGACTTCGCTGCGCGCGCCGATGAAACAGTTGTCCTCGATGATGGTCGGGTTGGCCTGCAGTGGCTCGAGCACGCCGCCGATGCCCACGCCGCCGGACAGGTGCACGTGCTTGCCGATCTGCGCGCACGAGCCCACGGTGGCCCAGGTGTCGACCATCGTGCCCTCGTCGACGTAGGCGCCGATGTTCACGTAGCTGGGCATCAGCACCACGTTCTTGCCCAGGAAGCTGCCACGGCGTGCCACCGCCGGCGGCACGATGCGCACGCCGGACGCCCGCACAGCGGCCTCGTCGATGTGCGAGAACTTGGTCTTGACCTTGTCGAAGAACGCCAGGTCGCCTGCGTGCATCAACTGGTTGTCGTTGAGGCGGAAGCTCAGCAGCACCGCCTTCTTGACCCACTGGTTGACGCGCCACTGCCCCACGCCCTGGCGCTCGGCCACGCGCACGCGGCCCGCGTTGAGGTCGGCGATGACCTGCTCGACCGCTTCGCGCACCTCGGGCGAGCTGGTGGAGGTGATGTTGGCGCGCCCTTCCCAGGCGATGTCGATCAGTTCTTGCAATTGGCTCATGGGGTGAATTCTCGGGTGTAGGCGAGGATGCGCTCGGCGGCTTCCGTGCATTCCTCGACGCCAGCGACCAGCGCCAGACGGATGCGCCCGGCGCCGGGGTTCAGACCGTGGGCCTGCCGTGCCAGCAGGCTGCCGGGCAGGACCGTGACATTGTATTGAGCGAGCAGCCCCAGAGCGAAGGCGACGTCGTCGCCCGCCGAGCCATCCCGCGACGGCACGCCTGCCCAAAGGTAGAAGCCCGCGTCCGGCAGCGACACGTCCAGAGCCGCTGCCAGCATCGGGGTGACGCGCGCGAACTTGCGGCGGTACAGCGCCCGGTTGTCGGCCACATGCGCCTCGTCGTCCCAGGCGGCGCGGCTGGCCTGCTGGACCAGCGGGCTCATTGCGCTGCCGTGGTACGTGCGATAGAGCAGGAAGGCTTTCAGGACCTCTGCGTCGCCGGCCACGAAGCCCGAGCGCAGCCCGGGGACGTTCGAGCGCTTGGACAGGCTGGTGAAGGCGACCAGGTTCCTGAAGCCGCTCCGGCCCAGGCGCCGGGCCGCTTCCAGGCTGCCCAAGGGCGGCTCGTCGCGGAAGTAGATCTCCGAATAGCACTCGTCGCTGGCGATCACGAAGCCGTGCCGGTCGGACAGCGCGAACAGCCGTTCCCACTCGGCCAGCGGCATCACCGCGCCGGTGGGGTTGCCGGGCGAGCACACGTAGAGCAGCTGCGTGCGCGACCAGGTCGCGTCGTCGATGGCGGCCCAGTCGACGGCATAGTTGCGCGCCGGGTCGCTGTTGGCAAACGCCGTCGCGGCGCCGGCCAGCAGCGCCGCGCCTTCGTAGATCTGATAGAAGGGATTGGGGCAGACCACCGTGGCGCCGGGCCGGGCGGGGTCGACCACCACCTGCGCCAGCGCGAACAGCGCCTCGCGCGAGCCGTTGACGGGCAGCACCTGGGTGGCCGCGTCCAGCTCGACGCCGTAGCGGCGCCGGACCCAGCCCGCCATCGCGTCGCGCAAGGCGGGCTCGCCCTTGGTGGGCGGATAGACCGAGAGCCCGGCCATCGCGCCCTCGATGGCCTGCATCACCAGCGGGGGTGCCGGATGGCGGGGCTCGCCAATGCCCAGGTTGATCGGGCGCAGGGCCGCGTTCGGGACGATGCCTTCGCTCAACGCGCGCAGGCGCTCGAACGGGTAGGGGTGCAGCCGTTGCAGCAGCGGGTTCATCGCAGGGATTATCCCGGCTAAGGCCGCGGCGGACGGGCCGGGGAATGCCGGCACCGGCGTCGGGCTACAGCAGCAGCCCGTCGTCCTGCAGCGCGCCGTCGATGCGCTTGACCATGGCGTCGATGTCGACGCCGCTGACTGGCGCCGGCGCAGCGGTCGGGCGTTCGGCCAGCTGGTACGCCAGATTCAGCGCCGCCAGCACGGCGATGCGCTCGCGCGCCTTGACCTTGCCGGCGTCGCGGATGGACCCCATCTCGGTGTCCACCGTCGCCACGGCGGCAAGCAGCGACTGCTCCCCGCCGTCCGGGCAGGCCAGGATGTAGCTCTGGCCGAGGATGGTGACTTCGATCTGCTTCATGAATCGGTGTCCGCCGGCAGGCGCGCGACCAGCGCGTCGATGCGCGTGCGGGCCAAGGCCAGGCGCGCCTTCAGCCCGTCGCGTTCGGTGCTCACGGCGTCGAGCTCGCGCTCGAGCAGCGATTGCGCCCGCTTGAGCTCCTCGTGACGCAGCACGAGCCGCTCGACGCGTTCGGCAAGGTCTTCCAGCGTGGACATGGTGCGCCGTTCACTCCCTGGCCGCGGATTGTAGGCGGGCGAAGTCGCAGCAGGGGCGCACCTGGCACAGCTCGCAACGGGGCTTGCGCGCCAGGCAGACGTAGCGACCGTGCAGGATCAACCAGTGATGGGCGTGACGCAGATAGGGCGCCGGCACCCGCTTCAGCAGCGCGTGTTCCACCGCCAGCGGGTCCTTGCCGGGTGCGAGCCCGGTGCGGTTGGCGACCCGGAAGATGTGGGTGTCCACCGCCATCGTCGGCTCGCCAAAGGCCACGTTGAGGACCACGTTGGCGGTCTTGCGACCGACGCCGGGCAGCGCCTGCAGGGCCTCCCGGGAGCGCGGCACCTCGCCCCCATGCCGCTCGACGAGCAGGCGGCAGGTCTGGACGAGGTGTTTCGCCTTGGTCCGGAACAGGCCGATCGTGCGGATGTGCTCGGTCACGGCCTCGACGCCCATGGCCAGCATCCTTTGCGGCGTGGGGGCGCGCGCGAACAGCGCGCGCGTGGCCTTGTTGACGCTGGCGTCGGTGGCCTGCGCCGACAGCAGCACCGCCGCCAGCAACTCGAACACGCTGGTGTAGACCAGTTCGGTCTGCGGGTGCGGGTTGGCCGCCGCCAGGGTGGCAAAGAAGGCCTCCACCTGGGCGCGCGTCATGGGGTGTCCTCGCCACGGCGGGCGCGGGCGCGCTGCAGCGCCGCCTCGATCACGGCGCGCTTGCGCGCGATGGCGGCCGGATCGGTCTCCTTCGTGTGGGCCGGCAGGTCGGCCAGCTTGGCGGCCGCGCGCGCGGCCAGCCTCTCGTCGTTCTCGCGGGCTGCGCGCCGGGTGCGAAACTGGTGGAATGCGTAGCGGTCGCGCGCCTCGGCGGCCTGGGCCGGGTTCCATGCGGCCCAGCCGGTCTGCGTGCCCGTCACCGGGACCATTGCAATGCAGTCGACGGGGCACACGGGCACGCACAGTTCGCAGCCCGTGCACTGGGCGTCGATCACCGTGTGCATGCGCTTGCTGGCGCCGACGATGCAGTCCACCGGGCAGGCCTTGATGCACAGGGTGCAGCCGATGCACCAGTCCTCGTCGATCACGGCCAGCGCACGCGGCCCTTCGACCCCATGAGCCGGATCCAGACCCTTGACGGCCAGGCCGCTGATCGCCGCCAGCCGGCGCACGCCTTCGGCACCGCCGGGCGGGCAGCGATTGATGTCCGCCTGGCCGTCGGCGATGGCCTGGGCGTAGTGGTGGCAGTCGGGGTAGCCGCAGCGTGTGCACTGGGTCTGCGGCAAGACCGCATCCAGCGCATCGACCAGGGTAGGCAGGGTGGCGGCGCTCACCCTGCGATTATCAGCGTCGGCCTGCGCGCGCCGTGGCCTTGACTGCCGCTGACTTGGGCGCCACGGCCTTCGGCGTCGGGGGCCTGCGCGATACCCCCTTGGCGGACGCGGCCTTGCGCGCAGGGGCTTTGGCTGCCACCCGGTCGAAGCGCTTGATGAAGGCCCTGACTTCCGGGTAGACCATTTCGCGCCAGCGTCGGCCGGAAAAGATGCCGTAGTGTCCGGCGCCTTCGACGTTGTAGTGGGCGTGCCGCGACGCAGGGATGCCGGTGCACAGCCCGTGCGCCGCCTCCGTCTGCCCGGCGCCGGAGATGTCGTCCAGTTCACCCTCGATCGTCAGCAGCGCACTGCCGGTGATGTCCTGCGGGCGCACCAGCTTGCCGCCCACCTTCCAGGTCCCGTTGACGAGGGCGAAATCCTGGAACACGGTCTTGATCGTGTCCAGGTAGAAGTCGGCCGACATGTCGAGCACGGCGTTGTACTCGTCGTAGAACTTCCGGTGCGCCTCGGCGCTGTCGTCGTCGCCGCGGATCAGGTCGAGGAAGTAGTCGTAATGCGACGAGACGTGGCGGTCCGGGTTCATCGCCACGAAGCCTGAATGCTGCAGGAAGCCGGGGTAGACGCGGCGGCCGGCGCCGGGGTAGTTCTGCGGCACCCGGAAGATGACGTTGTTCTCGAACCAGCTGTGGCTCTTGTTGGTGGCCAGCGTGTTGACGGCGGTGGCGCTGCGGCGTGCATCGATCGGCCCGCCCATCATCGTCATCGTCGGGGGCGTGGGTTCGCCGGCGCTGGCCATCAGCGACACCGCCGCGAGCACCGGCACCGTGGGCTGGCAGACCGAGATCACGTGCGCATGCGGGCCCACGTGGCGCAGGAAGTCCTGCACGTAATGCACATAGTCGTCCAGGTGGAACGGGCCCTCTTCCACGGGCACCATGCGGGCGTCGGTCCAGTCGACGATGTAGACCTTGTGATCGTGCAGCAGGCTCTTGACGGTGTCGCGCAGCAGCGTCGAGTGGTGCCCGGACAGGGGCGCGACCACGACCACCGTGGGCTGGCCCTTCATGATCTCCAGCGCCTGCGGGTTGTCGGTGAAGCGCTTGAAGCGCAGCAGGCGTGCAAACGGCTTGCTCAGCGCCACCTGCTCCTGCACGGCCACGTCGACGCCATCGCCCACGCGGGCACTGGTGATCTCGAATTCGGGCTTCTCGTACTCCTTGGCCAGCCGGTGCAGCAGGTCGAAACCGGCCGAGATGCGCTGCGACATCGGCGCATGGGCAAACGGCGACAAGGGGTGGTCGTAGAGCTTGGACGAAGCGCTGGCAAACTCGGAAAACGGCGCCATCAGCGCTCGCTGGGTCTCATACAGGTGGTAGAGCATGCCGAGCCTCTCTGGACGGGTAGCAGAACGTTGCAATTGTGCAGCGCAACAAATATAACTTGCGATGGCGGTGACTGGGCTTACAGGGCGTGAATTTAGAGAACTTCGACCAACAAGGGCGA
>Ga0316195_10000199_pt1 | contig 21458 bp, 22 predicted proteins | sample Phised1_MG_FD_204937 | JGI IMG/M metagenome (GOLD analysis project Ga0316195, IMG submission 204937) | Coastal sediment microbial communities from Maine, United States - Phippsburg sediment 1 | ecosystem: Environmental > Aquatic > Marine > Coastal > Sediment | place: USA: Maine | collected...
GTGCACCCGGGTTGATGAAGGCCGCAAGGCTCCGGTAACACGAGAATTCCTGCTCTCGGGCGACCATCAAGTCAATCTGCTCTGGCAACGAGCCGAGCGAACCTAGGCATTAACCCGGTCAACGCACGCATGCGAATTCTCTGCATAAGCAATCACGGCGACACTCTCAACAGCGTGCGACCCGAGGCTGAAATTTTTGTCGGTCTTGCCCGGGCGGGTGCGCAAGTCACAGTAATGACCCAGCCCAACTCCGAGTATGCACAGATCATGCGCGAGGCGGGCATTGAAGTTATCGATTTTATACCGGCACGAAAATTCAGTCTTAAGGCTATAAAGTTCATTCGCCGTACGCTGAAAGATGGCGGTTATGAGATTGTCTACGCATTCAACAACAAGGCCATTACCAACACCGCCTTCGCGGCAATTGGTCTGCCGGTCAAACTGGTCACCTATCGCGGTCAGACCGGTAACATTTCGCGCTGGGACCCGGCGGCTTACCTGACCCACCTGCACCCCAGGGTAAACAATATTGTTTGCGTCTCCCGGGCCACCCGGGATGACTTACGCACCCAGGTGCGCCACCCGGAGAACGTGGTGGCGATATATAAGGGCCACAGCCTGGACTGGTACCGGGAAAGCCCCGGGGACCTGACGGAGTTCGGAATACCCGAGAATGCATTCGTGGTCGTCTCGGTGGCCAATAATCGCCCCCGCAAGGGCGTTCCAACCTTGATTGAGGCCGCCGGCATGCTGCCAACCGATCTGCCAGTCTGGTGGCTGTTTGTGGGCAGTGGCATGGATGCACCCGAGATCCAGGAACTGGTCAACAAGAACCCCTGCAAAGATCGCATCGTACTGGCCGGCCATCGCAAGGACGCACCGGCAATCGTTGCCGCCTGCCAGGTGTCGGTACTGGCTTCCCTGAAGCGGGAGGGTCTGCCCAAGACCGTCATCGAGGCGATGGCATACGGCGTCGCACCGGTGGTCTCGGACACCGGCGGTAGCGCGGAGCTCGTGGTAGACGGAGAGTCAGGCATTATCGTTCAGCCCGGGGATGCCACGGCAATCGCCGAGGCTGTCGAGCGTCTATACCGGGATGAGCCTCTGCGTAAACGCATGGGAGCGGCAGCCAGGACCCGGATTGATAGTCATTTCAACGTGAGTCAGACGGTGGAGCAACACCATGAATTTTTCCGCAAGCTACTGGCATAGGGCCTCGCAAACCGGCGTCCTCGGGGTATTTCCACGGGCGGCAGTCCTTGTCGTGCTGCTCAGCATGCTGGCGGCGTGTTCCCAGCCAGAGGACTGGATGATTCAGGGTAGCGCCATGGGCACTTCCTATACCATCCGGATCTCCCATCCTCCGACCGACCTCACCCGGGATGAGCTGGCCACCATGCTGGCTGCGGAAATAGAAAGGGTTGAAGCATTGATGTCGACCTATCGCCCGGAGTCGGAACTCAGCCAGTTCAACAGCTCGGACAGCACAGACTGGATCCATGTCTCGGATGACACGGCCATCGTGGTGGCGGCGGCCCAGGAAATCTCACGCATAACCGACGGTGCCTTCGACGTCACGGTTGGCCCGCTGGTAGACATATGGGGATTCGGTCCGCGCATGGATGTAAACGGGCGCCCGACTGACGAGGAAATCGCCCAGGCGCTGAGCCACGTGGGCTACCAGAAACTGGAAGTTCGTCAGGAGCCTCCCGGCCTGCGTAAAAGCGATCCATCCCTGCATGTAGACCTCTCTGCCATCGCCAAGGGCTACGGTGTCGACCAGGCCGCCCAGGTGCTCATTGATCACGGCATCGACGATTACATGGTGGAGATAGGCGGCGACCTGAAGGCCGCCGGCTACAACCGCGAGGGCAATCCCTGGCGCATCGCGGTCGAACGTCCCATTCCCGGTGACCGGGCACTGCTGGAAGTGGTTGCCGTTGAAGACATGGCTGTCGCCACCAGCGGCGACTACCGAAATTTCTTCATGCAGGACGGCGTCCTCTACAGTCACACGCTGGACTCTCGTACCGGCCACCCGGTGACCCACAAGATTGCTTCGGTCAGCGTACGAGCCAGGTCCGCAATGTTGGCCGACGGCTGGGCAACAGCACTGCTTGCCATGGGCGAGAAGGGTCTTGAAATTGCCGAGGAACAGGAAATTGCCGCGCTGATGGTAGAACGCGATGGCGATGCTCTACACGAGAAAGCCAGCAAGAACTGGTAATCGCCTCCCCGGGGTGAACCTCGGGGCGAGCCTGATGTGAGCAGGGTATTCGCGTTCCCAACCGGCTAATCCCGGCAAGGTCAACATGAAAGCTTCACCGCGACCGGGGCGCATTGGAAACCTTGGTCAGGACCTTGCGCCGTCTGCGACAAGGGCCTGAATCGACTTCCCATCAGGTCATGAAAGCCGTTGCCGGCCCCTGGCCACTATCGCTTCAGGCGACCGCCATCCTGGTAATTTCCCGGGGGTCCCGATTGGTGGCCTCTTTACCCAGCGCGATGCGGTCCGGCACTGACATTCCGTCCAACTCGAGAGCCTCAAGAAAATGCAGCCTGGGCAGCAATCCGGCCGCATTGGCGATCTGGATATTCAGCCCCGGCCTGGCATTCATCTCCAGGATCAACGGACCCAGGGCGGCATCCAGCACCAGGTCCACGCCCAGGTAACCCAGGCCGGTGATCTCGTAACAGCGCGAAGCGATCTCCAGCATAACGTCCCAGTGAGGGATCTTAAGGCCAACCACCGGCGATCCGGTGTCCGGATGTTCCTGCATCGGGCTGGTGCCAACCACCGCGTTGGTGGTTATGCCAGTGCGCATATCGATACCGGCGCCGACACCACCCATGTGCAGGTTGGCTTTTCCATCTGAACTGCGAGTTGGAAGGCGGATCATTGACATGACCGGTACGCCCTTGAACACGATGATTCGAATATCCGGCACACCCAGGTAACTCACGTGATCAAATATCGGATCAAACTTCACCCGATACTCGACCAACACCTGGTCCGGCTGACCACCCAGACTGAACTGCCCACCCAGGGTGTTTTCCATGTGATGAGCCATTTCGTCTCTAGTCACAATTTTGCCACTGGTAGTGCGATAGCGATCCCGGCTGCGACCACCGATGACCATGATGCCGTTACCACCACTGCCATGCACCGGCTTGAGTACGAAGTCTTCCTTGCCCTCGACAATCTGATCAAACTTGCGGATGTCGTGGAGCATCCGAATCACACCGTACAACTCGGGAACCGGCAAGCCATTCTTAACCGCCAGGTCCTTGCTGATGAGCTTGTCATCCACCAGCGGAAACAGGCGCCTCGGGTTGTAGCGCATGATGTAGTTCCCGTTACGGGAATTAATGCCCATAACACCGGGAGACTTCAGATCAGGCAGCAGGCTCATTGGTCGGCAGCCATGGCTTTAAAGCGACGGTATTCAGTCAGGCGGAAGCCCGTGTAGCGTCCGGCAAGCAGGGTCGCGGCAAGTATCAGCAACAGCAGTTCCGGAAACACAAACATCACGTGCCTGACCACATCAACTCCCATCACCAGGTAAATCAGTACCGCGGTCATCATGGTGCCCATGCCCTCGGTAATCGCATCCTTGGCGCCGAGTTCTTCCCAGGTCACGGACATACGCTCGATCATCATGGTCAGGATAACCATTGGGAACAGCGCCACCGACAAACCGGTATCCACACCCATGCGATGACTGGCGATACTGACCAGGGTCATCAGAATGACAACCACCGTCAACACCGAGGCAAGTCGTGGCACAAGGAGCAGACGCAGGTGCTCCAGGTACGCCCGGATACCCAGGCCGGCCACGATGATCAATGTGAAAAACAGCAGGCCGCCCAACAACTGGGTTTCGCGGAAGGCGATGGCGATCAGCACCGGCATGAAAGTACCCACGGTACGAATTCCGATAAAGTTCCTGAGCAGCACAACCAGCAGCGCACCCAGGGGAATCATCACGATTACCCCGTATACCGACTGGGTGCGAAGGGGCAGCGCCAGCAGCGAAAATTCGGGAATTTTTGAACCCAGGGACGCGGCTCTTTCCTGGGCAATTTCCATGGTCGGCTGCAAACTGCGCACTACCGAGAATTCAACCATGTCTCCGCGTCCGCCGGTGACGTCAATCAGGGGCTTGCTACCCCAAACCCAGGGGAACAAATTCGGGGGGAAGCCAAGCTCCCCGGTTTGCGGATCAAAATAAATCCAGTCATTGCCGTTATGAACTGCCAGGATAGGCAGCACCTCGGCCATGCGTCGATCCTCACCCAGTTGCACGCACTGCACGATCTCCGCCGGGATGCGTGCGCCGGCCAGCAAGGTTACCGCCAGCTTGGTCCGTTGCATGGGGGTCCGCGCCCCGTCCCGCAAAAGGCTGACATTTTCTTCCGGTGTAGGATCATTCAGCCTGCGCAGCAGCGCCGAGGTGAAGGTCAGGATATCGGCGGACTGTTCACGGACGTGGGAGGTCAAATCCATCATCGCTGAATAGTAGGGCTCCTCAAGCTCGGGAACCTTTGGGAACGTGGGCTTCGGCAAGCTCCCCGTGCGGGTCGGATCCGCGTACACCGACAGGCGGTAATAAAGGGACTGTTCGCCAGCTACCTTGCGCACCGCCCACAATGCCTGACGCCCGCTAGCGCGTTCATCCACTGTGAGTCCATAACCCCGGGAAACAAAATTCTCGTTGGCTATCCGGTACCCGAAAGGGTTTTCCGGAATTCGCAAATGTGCTTTCGCCGCGCCAACGGAATCGCGGTGAAAGGACACATGGGCTTCCATGGTCCATACCTCGGTTTCCTGGGCAGCATCCAGGGGCAGGCCCAGGGTACGGGCCTTGTACAGGAACAAACTGGTACCCGCCAAGACCAGGATGGCGGCCAAAATAACTGTGTGTCGTCTATTCACTCGTCCATTTCCTTTTGTTCGCAACTGGGTTCTGCAGTAAATGTTCGTTCAGGATCGATTACCACGGCACCTTCCATCGCACTGCGGCCAAGCAGAAAAGGAAAATCAAGGCCGCTGCGATCAATAAGGTTGATCTCGACCCTGCGCTTGACTGCGCCAATACAGACTGACATTTCAACTACTGGCCGGCGCTGGTAATCACCATCGTGGCGCCGGATTCGTGCAATTCTCGCCAGGTGACGTTCAAGGGTAATTAACTCACCCTCTTCATCACGAACCTGAAAGCGCACAAAGCGCTCCCCAGCCCGGCGGAAGCGCTTAATATTTTCTGCGTGTAGCGACGAAGTATCAGCACCGGTGTCCAGCTTAGCCTCAAGGGTCAGGCCCGCCTTGGATACCATGACTTTTTCCAGATAGCCGAACACCTGCTTGTCCTGGGACCAGGCACTCACTGGCGCGAGTAACAAGGCCGTGACCGCAAACTGCAATAACACTCCGTATCGAGTGATGCCGCGACACGCCATTAATCCTCTATGCATTACCCGACAGGCCCCATATTCTGATGTAAGCAGACCGGGCAAGCCGGCAACCAAGGATTATGACACCGTATAACGATGTCGTGTGAGCAGGGAAATTGAGAATACCCTGATCAAGGCAGAAGACAGTTGGTTCAAGGATTTTACCTGAAGTTTGGATAGAGCACCGGTATCCGAATCGGATACTGTTTAAATACCCATGTTTTTATTAACAGTAATAATTTTCTGGCGGTAATTTACTGTATATATAATCAGTCGTACTCCGGCATTCTCCGGCGGCGAGCCCGGGAGGAAAGCCAGCGACGCATGCGAAGCAGCCAATTGCGTGCAAAATCATATTCGATCGCGAGCAAGGCCAGGCCTGCGGGAATAAAAATGATAGCCGGCCCCGGCAAGACGATCATCACAACCCCCACCAGCAGCAATGCCCCGCCCAGGACAGAAAGAATTACTCGCTTAAGCCAGTTCACCTGGATGAATTCACTACTCATACCAACACCAGAAAATCAGGATTTGGAAATTTTGACAAGGCCAGACGCAAATTGGTTCCCCCGATTCACTGCGCCAGGGTAAGAGGGATCTTGCCTTTTTGCTCAAATGGGAACGGCTTCACAAAGGGAATATCCACTTTCACGCTGCCCGATAATTCGTAATCTATGTCCTCGGGAGACCCGGCAAGCCATTTCTGCAGGCTGCGGGCGCTGGATAAAAGATCGGTTCGCATCCGCAAATCGAACTCCTTTGACTCATGAGAAGGAATCGAAAACGCCACCGCAGACTCTCCCTGGGCCAAACGACTGCCGCCCAGGTCAAACTTGTAATCGATATGTTTGATGGGCAGGGGGACAGTATTGGGATTGTAGACCCTGAGGGTCACCAGGAACTGTTGCTGCAAGAGTCCGACGCTCTCCAAACGCACGCCCGCCGCCTCAAGCTCCGGGGCAACCAGGGTTGGCTGACCCACGCAAGCTGTGACCAGGACCAAAAGTAACAGCAATCCGGATATTCGAGATCCGGGCAATCTGAAAATCATAATAGGAACTCCCTGCAATTCGGTGCCACCTTAACAGTCCAGGTGTTCCGATGGCACATGGAATTTAGTTGGCCCCAAGACGTAAAATCCCTTATGTTTGATGAGTGTTAGCTCACATAGCATGATACTTGGTCTCAGTTTAACTGGCCGAGGGTTATTATGCCCTCAATGAATGGATTTGGCTGAGTATCCGGTTAACCAACTGCTCCCAGAGAAGGGCACCCGCATGGACAAAACCAATACCTATAACGACACCGTCGTTCGACAATTCACCATCATGACAGTGGTGTGGGGAATCGTCGGATTCCTGATGGGCGTTATTATTGCCGCACAGCTGCGCTGGCCTGACCTGACCGCCGGGATCTCCTGGCTGTCATACGGCAGGCTGCGCCCACTGCATACCAATGCGGTGATCTTCGCATTTGGCGGCTCGGCAATTTTTGCCTGCTCGTATTACATCGTTCAGCGAACCTGCCACGTACGACTGTTTGCTGAAAAACTTGCTGCATTTACCTTCTGGGGCTGGCAACTGGTGATAGTGCTGGCGGCGATTACCTTGCCCCTGGGGCTGACCCAGGGCAAGGAATACGCCGAACTGGAATGGCCCATAGACCTGCTGATTGCGGTGATCTGGGTGTCCTACGGCATCGTGTTCTTCGGCACTATCGTCAAGCGCCGTATCAAGCACATCTACGTGGCAAACTGGTTCTTCGGTGCGTTCATCATCACCGTCGCGATATTGCATATCGTGAACAGCCTGGCCATTCCGGTGGACGCGACCAAGTCCTACTCGGCTTATCCCGGCGTCATCGATGCCATGGTCCAGTGGTGGTACGGCCATAACGCCGTGGGCTTCTTCCTCACCGCCGCCTTCCTGGGAATGATGTATTACTTCGTACCCAAGCAGGCCGGCCGACCAGTGTACTCATACCGACTGTCCGTGGTGCATTTCTGGGCGCTGATTTCCATCTATATGTGGGCCGGCCCCCATCACCTGCACTACACCACCCTGCCGGACTGGGCGCAGTCACTGGGCATGGTCTTCTCGCTAATCCTGCTGGCGCCTTCCTGGGGCGGCATGATCAACGGCATGATGACCCTCTCCGGCGCCTGGCATAAGTTACGCACGGATCCGATCCTGAAATTCATGATCGTTTCCCTGTCGTTCTACGGCATGTCAACTTTCGAAGGCCCAATGATGTCCATCAAGACAGTGAATGCGCTGTCTCATTACACAGACTGGACTATCGGGCACGTTCACTCCGGCGCCCTGGGCTGGGTAGCCATGATCACCATGGGTTGCGTGTATGCCCTGGTGCCCAAGCTGTGGGGCAAGGAACGCATGTACAGCATCCGCTTGATCGATATCCACTTCTGGATCGCTACCATTGGCATTGTGCTGTACATCGCCGCCATGTGGATGGCCGGTGTCATGCAGGGTCTGATGTGGCGCGCGGTGAATGCCGACGGCACCCTGACCTACTCCTTCATGGAAAGCATCAAGCAGACTTATCCTTTCTACACCGTACGTTTCCTCGGTGGCGTGATGTTCCTGGTGGGCATGCTCATCATGACCTACAACGTCTTCAAGACCATCGGTTCGGGCAAGTCCATTCAGGCCCAGCCCGTCCCGCAATCTGCCTGAGGAGAGGATCAGACATGGCACATTCACATGAAGTAGTAGAAAAAAATGTCGGCCTCCTCGCCGTCCTGGTAGCAATCGTTATCAGCTTCGGCGGACTGGTCGAGATCGTCCCCCTGTTTTTCCTGGCGGAAATTAACGAACCGGCTCCGGGGGTCACACCCTATAGCGCACTGGAACTCGAAGGACGCGACATCTTCATCCGGGAGGGTTGCTACGGCTGCCATTCCCAGATGATCCGCCCCTTCCGTTCAGAAACAGAACGCTATGGCCATTACTCCCTGGCCGGGGAATCGGTGTACGACCATCCCTTCCAGTTCGGATCAAAGCGAACCGGACCAGACCTTGCCCGGGTAGGCGGTCGGTATTCCGACGAATGGCACCGCATACACCTGATGAATCCGCGTGATGTGGTTCCCGAGTCCAACATGCCGCGTTACTCGTGGCTGGCCGAGGCCACCATCAACTCAAAGAAGACCCCGGTTAAAATGCGCGCCATGCAAACCCTGGGGGTTCCGTACAGCGATGAAGAGATCGCCGCTGCAGCAAGCCTGGTGGATGGCAAGACTGAAATGCAGGCGCTTATTGCCTACTTGCAGGGCTTGGGCACGGCAATTCGCGGCGCGAGGTAATTCGTTATGGACATGAATACTTTCCGCGGAGTAATGACCGCAGTATTGATCTTGCTCTTCCTGGGCATTGTCGTGTGGGCATGGAGCTCGAAGCGTAAACCTGACTTCGACGAAGCAGCCATGCTGCCGCTCGAAGATGAAGAAAAAGAAATCGGAACAGGGGGCCTGGCCAAATGAGTAACTTCTGGGGCTGGTTTATCAGCATCATTACCGTCGTCAATATCCTTGGCTGCCTCTGGCTAATCCGCTGGACCAGCAAGAAAACACCCGGTGAAGAAGACACTACCGGGCACATTTGGGATGGCGATCTGAAAGAATTGAACAACCCCCTGCCACGCTGGTGGCTATGGACCTTCTACCTGAGCATTGGTTTTGCCGTGCCCTACTTGATCCTGTTCCCGGGCATGGGCCAATTCAAGGGCACCTCGAACTGGAGTGCCGCAAGCCAATATGACGCGGAGATTGCTGCAGCAGAAGAACGCTACGGCGCGCTGTTCGCCAAGTTTGCCGCTACCGACATCGAAGAACTTTCAAAGGATCCCGACGCACTGCGCGCCGGCAGGAACCTGTTCGTGAACAACTGCGCCATGTGCCACGGCTCTGACGGCCGCGGAGCTCGCAGTTTCCCGAATCTCACCGACGGCGAATGGCTGTACGGCGGAGACCCGTCCACCATCAAGCTGTCCATCATCATGGGGCGCAATGGCGTCATGCCCGCCTGGGGCCCTGCCCTGGGCGAGGACGGTGTCGCCCAGTCCACAGAATATGTGCTTAGCTTGAATGGTCGCGAACACGATGCCGCCCTGGCCGCTGAAGGCGCCCAGAAATTCGCCATGTTCTGCGCCGCCTGTCACGGACCCCAGGGCAAGGGCAACCAGGCACTGGGCGCTCCAGATCTGACCAATGACATCTGGCTGCATTCTGGCTCAAGAGAGGGCATTGCACAGACCATCGCCAAGGGCATGAACAACCGTATGCCGGCCCAGGGAGAAATCCTTGGAGAAGATCGTGCACATGTCCTGGCAGCCTTTGTTTACAGTCTGTCCGAAGGAGGCGAGCGTGGGTCAGACTCCGAGTAATGACAATCCGGAGTTGGAACCCAACGGTAAGCCCTGGAGCCAGCGCGCCCAGGATATAGCTGCTGTCGCGTGGCCATCTTTTCTCACAGGATCGGTGGCCACCATGCTTTTCTTTGCATTCATAGACCCGCTGGTACTGCAGGACGCAACCTTTCCAGGCTGGGACTTGAGCAGGATGACGGGCTACGCCCTGGGATTTTTCTTTTTCTGGGGAATCGCCGCGAGCTCCAGTGCACTGAGCATATTCCTGACACGCAGCGGCACACCCGTCACGAGGGACTAGGGATCATCAAGGATGAAAACCGACTCCGCACCCCAGGGTGCTACCAGCTATTACGAAGCTCGCAAAAAAGTCTATCCCAGGGAGATAAAGGGTAGATTCCAGAGACTGCGCACCCTGGCAGTGTTTGCCTTGCTCGGCCTCTACTACGTGCTGCCCTGGGTGAAATGGGGAGACCGGCAGGCCCTGCTATTCGACCTTCCGGCCAGAAAGTTCTACATCTTCAACCTGACATTCTGGCCGCAGGATTTTTACCTGCTGGCCGGCTTGTTAATTATCTCGGCGGTATCATTATTTTTCGTCACCGCCCTGGCCGGACGGCTGTGGTGCGGTTATGCCTGCCCCCAGACAGTATGGACCGAAGTCTTCCTGTGGATGGAACACTGGACCGAGGGTGACCGACGCCAGCGTATGAAACTGGACAAGGCCCCCTGGGGACGTGACAAGATTCTGCGCAAGACAAGCAAGCAGTTTCTGTGGATCACCTTCTCCATCTGGACCGGCTTCACGTTTGTCGGTTTCTTCACTCCGATCACCGAACTGGGCGCACGACTGATGACCCTGGAACTGGGTCCGTGGGAGACCTTCTGGGTTATCTTTTACAGCTTTGCCACCTATGGCAACGCCGGTTACATGCGCGAACAGGTTTGCAAATACATGTGCCCCTATGCGCGTTTCCAGAGCGCGATGTTCGATCGGGACACGCTGGTTATCTCGTATGACACGCAACGGGGTGAAACCCGGGGCAGCCGCAAGCGCGGCACCGACCACAAGGCCAAGGGACTGGGTGACTGCATAGACTGCACCCTTTGCGTGCAGGTATGTCCCACGGGAATCGATATCCGTGACGGCCTGCAAATTGATTGCATCGCCTGCGCCGCCTGCATCGATGCCTGTGACGAAGTCATGGACAAGGTAGGCTATCCAAGGGGCCTGGTTCGGTACACCACCGAACATGCGCTTCAGAATACGCAAACCAGGGTGTTACGCCCCAGGGTATTGATCTACGCCAGTCTGCTGCTGGCGCTGCTGGTGGGTTTCGGCTACGCCATCAGTAGTCGCACGCCCTTGCTGCTGGACATTATTCGCGACCGCAACGCACTGTATCGGATGACCAACCACGGGCTGATCGAAAACGTCTACACATTGAAAGTGATGAATATGGATACCAGGGCCCACCGCTATTCGCTGGAAGTCAGCGGACTGGCGGGAATACACCTGGACCTGGATGATAAAGATATCCTGGTGGAGTCGGGCGAGGTGGCCACCCTGGCCGCCAGGGTTAGGGTGCCGGAGAACGGCATGACCGGGTCCGGCGCCACAATAACCCTGACACTCCAGGCATTAGACCAGGCTGATCTGAAAATCGTGGAACCCGCACGCTTTATCGGCCCGGCCCCTGGCCGCTAGCTTCCGAGAATTACATGTCAAACGACTTACAGCCCTGGTACCGCCAGTTCTGGCCCTGGTTTCTGATAGCGCTACCCGCCGTCGCGGTGTGCGCGAGTCTTTACACGGTTTACCTGGCCGTCTCTGCCCCGCCGGCGCTGGTGGTGGACGACTACAAGAAAATTGGCCTGGCCACACGTCAAAGCTATGAACTGGATGACCAGGCCCGGGCACTGAACCTGGAAGCGGGACTGAGCGTGGGTGAGGGAGATGCCCCGGCACTGACCGTGGCCCTTGGCGGCACCCTGGACCCGGCGCCGGAGACCCTGGTACTGAAACTCTCGCACCCCACCCTGGCGGAACGGGACCAGCGAATCATTCTGCTGGCCGAGGGCGATGTGTACGTGGGCGTGCTGCCGGCCCGCCAGGCCCGTTACTATGTGCAACTGGAGCCGGCGGACGGCACATGGCGACTTTCGGGTCAAATGAATGCCGACTCCACCATCGTGATGCTCGCGCCCCGGAGCCAGAACTAGCGTTCGGGCGCGGCAGCCAGAACTGACAACGAGGCCTTCCAGAATCCATGCAGTCCGGCCCAGACAACCATGAGCCGGGAGCCACCGGGACGCGTTACTCGCCCGGTGATCCCTGCTTCCATTGCGGCGAACCCCTGCCTGCAGGGCCACCGTTATTTGCGGCCGTGTCCGGGGTGGAGCAGCCCATGTGTTGCCGTGGCTGCCGGGCAGTCGCCCAGCTGATTTCCGATGCCAGCCTGGAGGAGTTTTACCGTTTCCGGGATCAGCCCGGGCCGCGACCCGAAGAGTTGGAAGACAGCTGGACGGTATATGACCGGGAGCAACTGAGAGCCACCTTTGTAGTGAGCCTTCCCGGAGGGCTGGATGAAGCGTCGATACTGGTCGAAGGGCTGCGCTGCGCGGCCTGCAGCTGGCTTATCGAGCGTACGCTACTCGGACTCAGCGGGGTCCACAGCGCCGAGATCAACCCCTCCACAGGTCGCGGACTGGTGCGCTTCGATCCTGCCCTGACCAGCCCGGCAGGTATTTTTGCCAGCATTGCGTGGCTGGGTTACCGACCTCACTCCGCAGGCTCCGGGGACTGGGAAAAAGCCCAGCGCAGGGAACGGCACCAGGCATTACGCAGACTGGCAGTCGCCGGACTCGGCATGATGCAGGTGATGACCTTTGCGGTCTCGCTATACGCCGGCGCCTTCCAGGGTATGGATCCCTGGATTCGGGAGTTCCTGCGCCTGGTAAGCCTGCTGGTGGCCACACCCGTAGCCTTTTACGCAGGGGCCCCGTTCTTCAAGGGAGCCCTGCGGGATTTGCGCAGCCGCCGGCCCGGTATGGACGTGCCGGTCAGCCTGGCCATTGCCGTGGCCTACCTGGCCAGCGTATGGAACAGCCTCAGTGGCAGCGGCGAAGTTTATTTCGACTCGGTAACCATGTTCGTGTTCTTCCTGTCCCTGGGGCGCTACCTGGAAATGATGGCGCGACACCGTGCCGGGGACACCGCCGATGCGCTGGCCAGGACAGTTCCGCAGACCGCCTTGCGGGTGAGCGGCGAGGTGACCGAAAGAATTGGCGTAAATGAATTGCGAATCGGGGACATCGTGTTGGTCAGGCCCGGCGATTCGTTTCCCTGCGATGGCATCGTCATCCAGGGAAATAGCGGCGTGGACGAGTCCCTGATCAGCGGTGAATCCACATTACGAACCCGCGGCGTCCAGGACCCGGTGCTGGGTGGCAGTAACAACGTTACCGACCCCTTGCGGGTTCAAGTCAGCGCCGTAGGCCAGAACACGGTCATCGCGGGAATTACCCGCCTGCTCGAACGCGCCCAGGCAGAACGTCCACAGCTGGCCCGCTTGGCCAACACGGTGGCCGCCTGGTTCGTGGTGACTGTGCTGGTGGTGGCCGGCCTTGTTGCAGCGTTCTGGTTCCTGCGAGCCCCGGAACTGGCCTTGCCCATCACCCTGTCCGTGCTGGTAATCACCTGTCCCTGCGCCCTGTCTCTGGCCACGCCCACCGTGCTGACCGCGGCCACCAGTCACCTGGCCAGGAACGGCGTACTGGTCACCCGCTCCCATTCGGTTGAGGTCATGGCCCAATGCAACCGGGTGATCTTCGACAAGACAGGGACCCTCACCCACGGACTGCCCCGCATTGGCCAGGTGCATACCCGCCCCGGCCTGGATCGTGAGCAGGCGTTGTCGCTGGCTGCTGCCCTGGAACACGAAAGCGCCCATCCTATCGCCTCGGCCTTTGAAAACATCGTCATCAAGCACCCTGCAAGCGACGTCCGGATCATTACCGGTCGGGGTGTCCAGGGACAGGTCAATGGAGACACCCTGCGCATTGGTCACCCGGATTTCATTGCCGAGCTGCATCCGGGCCAGACCCTGCCGGAGTGGATGCCAGGCGATGAGGGAATCGTGCTGGGTGACGCAAGCGGCCCCATGGCCAGTTTCGCCATGCATGACAAGGCCAGGCCCGAAGCCTCACAGCTTATCCAGGCGCTGCGTGCGATTGGCATGGAAATCGAATTGGCAACCGGTGATCGACCCAGTGCTGCGGATAGCCTGGCCAGGGAACTGGGGATTACCCAGGTACACGCCAACATGACGCCCGAGGCCAAGCTGGAATTGCTTCGCCTGCGTCAGCAACAGGGTGACCGGGTCATGATGGTGGGTGACGGAATCAATGACGCCCCGGTGCTGGCCGGCGCCGATGTCTCGGTGGCCCTGGGTTCCGGCGCCGCGCTGGCCCAAAGCACCGCTGACAGCATTCTCCTGGCGGACAACCTGTGGCCCCTGTTGCTTGCGATGAACACCGTGCGCAGGACCATGACGATCATTCGCCAGAACCTGGCCTGGGCGATAAGCTACAACCTTGCGGCATTGCCCCTGGCTGCGGCCGGGCTGGTTCAGCCATGGATGGCTGCCCTGGGTATGTCCGCCAGTTCCCTGCTGGTAGTCCTGAATGCACTCAGGATAAGCAGGGTGCCCAGCCAACCCAACGGCCAAGCCAGGGAGTCCGCCGAATGAGCATACTGCTGATCCTGATCCCCCTTAGCCTGGTGCTGCTGGTAATCGGGATTGCTGCGTTTTTCTGGGCGGTACGCAACGACCAGTTTGAAGACCTGGAAAGCCCTGCCTGGAAGATCCTGCTGGACGATGACACCCGCCCCAACCCCGAACTGTCTGCCATGGATGAAGACAGGAAGCGCAAATGAATGAAATCACCACAATGGCGGGCGCATTGCTGGCAGGGTTGCTGGGCAGCGTACATTGCATGGGTATGTGTGGCGGTATCGCCGGGGCAATCGGCGCCGGCCAGAATACTCGCAAGCTGTCCTGGGCCTTGCTGTACAACCTGGGGCGGATCGGCAGTTACAGCCTGGCCGGAGCACTGGCCGGAGGCGCGTCCTTTGCCCTGGGCAGCGCCATAGACCTGCCATTGTGGAGCATGATCACTCGCGGCCTGACCGGGGTAATCCTGATTCTAATTGGATTGAACATTGCCCTGGGCTGGCGTCTCCCCAGCCTGCTGGAAACTGCCGGGGCCCGGGTCTGGGCACTTCTGTCGCCCACCGCAAGACGCCTGCTTTCCTCGCGCAGCGCTGCCGGCATGCTGGGGCTGGGGGCCTTGTGGGGATGGCTGCCCTGCGGCCTGACCTACACCATGCTGCTGGCCGCCGCCGGGACCGGACAAATCGCCGAAGGCAGTTTGTTGATGCTGGCATTTGGATTGGGCACCCTGCCCGCCATGGTGGCAGCCGGCGCTGCCGCAGGAACACTGCAACGCTTTACCCGTTCACGAAACGTCAGGCGCCTGAGCGGCGCCTTGCTGGTGATTCTTGGGGCATGGACAGCGGCCTACCCGCTAAGAGGGCTGATCAGTGACTCCCAGGCACCCGCCCATCACCACATGAGCATGCAATACCCGTCACCGGCCGACACTCATTCGGTTAGCTGGATAGAGGCCAGGAAATCCAGCAGGTTCAGGATACGCTGACGAACCGCGGCCTCGGCCTGCTCATCGGCACCTTCCTGCAACCAGAACTCACTGCCCCATACCGGCATGAACCGGTCGCCATGGCTCAAGAACATCTCGCGGCCATCGATGACCTGGTAGACATAGTCTGCGGGGAAAATGCCGTTTGACATCGCCGATATCCGACGCAAATCTGGAACCGGTACCAAAAGCACCCCTGTGAGAGGACCGTCTCCGGCGGCGAACCTGCCATGACATGCAGAGCAATTTTCCAGGTAATCCACCCTGCCCTGCGCCATCACCGAGGTACCCAGCAGCAGCCCGACAGCTACCAGCGCGGTGCGCATAAACATCCCTATTCTCATACGCTTCTGCCAATCTAGAGAACCAGTCTTCAGACTGTTCCCCCGGCGCAATCAGGTCAATTCGGGATTGCCCTGATGCTCTCGGCGTGATCTTCCACAATGCGCCAGACTCGCATCAGGTTGCCGCCCATGATCTTGCGTATATCCTCATCGCTATAGCCGCGGGTGCGCAGTCCGGCAATCAGGTTGGGATAGCCGGAAACGTCTTTGAGTCCCACTGGCAGGGAATCCCCCACCCCATCGAAGTCCGAACCAATGCCAACGTTATCTGCACTGCTCAGGCTGACCACATGGTCAATGTGATCAAGCACGTCATCCAGGCTGGCGTAGGGCATGGGGTTTGCCTCCCGGTATTGTTTCTCGAATGCCGCCAGCACCTCCTCACTTGGAGGCTCTTGTGCTTCGGCTTGTGTATCTTTCCCACGTTGCGTCCACTGCTCGCGCTCTTTGAGCATATCCATATACCACTGGTTGGCCGCCTGGGTAAGGAAGGAGGAACCAAAATTTATCTGGATCACGCCGCCGTCCCGGGCAAGGCGGCGAATCATGTCATCACTCATGTTGCGCTCGAAGCCCGGCGTGAAATGTCGGGCCGAAGAGTGGCTGGCAATCACCGGCACCGTCGTTAAATCCATCACCTGGTAGAAGGTGTCATCACTGACATGAGAAATATCCAGCATGATGCCGACCCGGTTCAATTCCTCTACCACCTCGCGGCCATAGGGACTCAAGCCACCCCATGGCCTCTCAGTATCGTAGGAAGAATCGCCGATCAGGTTGGCCTTGCCGTGGGTCAAGGTAACGTATCGGATTCCCTGCTCGTGAAAATAGGCTACGTTTGCCAAATCATCTTCCAGGCCGGCACCGTTCTCCATGCCCATCACCATCGCGAGCTTTCCCTGGGACACACTCTCCATCACCTGGGAAGTACTGGAGGCCAGCGCGAACTTCTCCGGCGCACTCGCCTCAATCTCCCGGACTATCCGGATCAATTTTTCGGCCTCGGACTTTGCCATTTCCGTACCCTGCATTTCTGCCGGGACATACACCGACATGAATGCCACATTCAAGCCGCCGGCGAGGGCCCGGGGATAGTCGAAATCGCCTTTTTCGGTGGCCTTTGACACATCTTCGAAATGTTCCTCAAGCCTGTAGGGCACATCAATGTGGGTGTCCACGATCAGCATGGGTTCAGTGACGACCGCTTCCGGTACATCCTGCTGTTGCGTCTCACTGCAGGCCGCCAGGAAAAAAAACATCATTGGCAGTACAACGAAAGATAGTCGTCGGCTCATGAGCAGGCTCCAATATGCTGACAAGGCTGCAATCTGGCCCGGTCAATGACAGAATACGTTTAACAATTCAGCGACCCTACGGCATAGACCCCATGATCGGCAAACTGTTTATTCCGGACAGGCGGTTCCTACCCGCGATAAGGTTCGCAAAATCAGATTTGCAGTATTGAGAAACATCAACGACTAACGATAGTGACGCTGAATATGGACGACACCGGAATAATCAACATGTGGTCAGGGCCGCGAAATGTTTCGACTGCCCTGATGTACAGTTTTCGGCAACGCAGCGACACCCTGGTCGTGGACGAACCCCTGTACGGCCATTACCTCAGGGTAAGCGGCGCTGACCACCCCGCCGCCATGGAAGTCATGCAAGACATGGACTGCGATGGCGACCGGGTTATCAATACGCTATTTCAGCAGCCCCGCCAGCGCCCCCGCCTGTTTCTGAAACAAATGGCCCATCACTTGTGCGACATGGACCATGCCTTCCTTGGCCGCAGTCGCAACCTGCTGCTTATTCGTGACCCTGAACAAATGCTACCTTCATTGAGCAGGCAAATTCCTGAGCCAACCCTGCGCGACACGGGCCTGGCGCTGCAATGGGAACTGCTCCAGGAGTTGCAATCCATGGGCCAGCGCCCACTGGTAATCGATGCGAGAGATTTATTGCTGGACCCCCGAGGAGTCCTGAACGAGGTGTGCCGGTACCTGGGAATGGAATTTGAGGAATCCATGCTCAGCTGGCCTGTGGGAGCAAAACCTGAAGACGGAATCTGGGCGCCCCACTGGTACCACCGGGTGCACGAGACCGCCGGCTTCACGCCCTACCGGCACAAGGCCGCAGCGGTTGCCGAGGCGCTTAAATCACTACTGGAGGAATCCAGCGAGTATTATCAAAAGCTCTACCAATTCAGCAGCCACGGAACCGCAGACTCATGACTCCAGCACTTCCCGATCCGCGTAATGCCAACATCCTCGTTCACGTGGGCGGACAACTCCTTCCCCGTGACCAGGCAAAGGTCTCGGTGTTTGACAGTTCAGTCCAGGGCGGTGATGCGGTCTGGGAGGGTCTGCGGGTATACGACGGGCGGGTTGCCGAATTGGAGGCCCACCTGGACCGCCTGCTGGACTCCGCCAAAGCCATGGCGTTTGAAGGGGTGCCCTCACGCAGCCAGGTAGAAAGAGCACTGTTCGACACCCTGGAAGCCAATAGCATGTTCGACGGCGCCCACGTGCGCCTGACCCTGACCCGGGGAGAAAAGATCACCTCGGGGATGAATCCCCGACTTAACCAATCCGGTTGCTGCCTGATCGTACTGGCTGAATGGAAGGCACCGGTCTACCCGGGCGCAGGAATCCGGTTGATTAGCTCGGCGATCCGCCGGAACTCTCCCCAGTGCGTGGACTCAAAGATTCATCACAACAACCTTATCAACAATATCCTGGCCGCCATAGAGGCCAATGTTGCGGGAGTCGACAGCGCCCTGATGCTGGATGTAAACGGCTTTGTCTCTGAGACCAACGACACAAACGTGTTCCTGGCCAAAAAGGGCGTACTCTATACGCCCCATGCCGACAGCTGTCTTCCTGGTATCACCCGGGCCATGGTGATCAAACTGGCACGGGAGGATGGTGCCACGGTAGTGGAGAAAAACCTGTCGCTGACCGAGGTTTACAGCGCGGACGAAATGTTTACCACGGGCACTATGGGCGAATTGACCCCCGTGCTGGAAGTGGATGGACGCCGAATAGGCGAACAGGCCGGCGAGTTAACTGGACGAATGCAGGCATTACATGGCAACTTCGTACGCAAGAACGGCACCCCAATTAAGAGTTTAAAATAATGATTATCAGACGGATGACTTTATCCCTGGCCAGCCTCCTCCTGGCGTTCTGCTCACCCTTGTTGCATGCCCAGCAGGCACCGGTGATCGCAAAGAAAGTAACGAAAATGTCCATGCCCATGCAGGCCGAGAGCCTGGGCACCACCATGGCCAACGAGTCGGTCAACATCACCTCAAAGGTGTCCGAAAGAGTCTCCAGGATTCGTTTCGAGGAAGGCCAGCTCGTGAAGGCCGGTCAGGAACTGGTAGAGCTGGATACCGACGAGGCCAGGGCAAACCTGGCGGTGGCAAGCGCGGACTTCAGCGAAAGTCGCAGCAATTTCAAGCGGGCCGAAGAACTTGATCGTACAAAGTCCATTTCCCAATCGGAACTCAAGCAACTTCAGTCTGCAATGGAGGCCGACCAGGCCCGGGTACAGGCCGCCACTGCGCGCCTCGCGGACCTGACCATAAGGGCCCCGTTTGACGGCCGCGTGGGCCTGCGCCGGATTAGCGCCGGCAGCCTGGTATCACCTGGCACGATCATTACCACCCTGGATGACCTGGACACCATCAAGCTGGATTTTGCGCTGCCGGAGGTATTGATGGCAAAGCTCAAACCGGGCCTTGAGATTAATGCCACGAGCATCGCGTATCCGGACACGGCGTTTGCCGGCAAGGTTATCAGTATCGACACACGGGTTGACCCGGTGACACGATCGATAACCATTCGCGCCCGCATTCCCAACGCCGAAGGCCTGCTGCGGCCGGGCATGCTTATGTCTGTGGTGTTGATCCAGGAGGAAATGGACGCACTGGTGATCCCCGAGCAAGCTCTGATTTCAGAACAAAGCCGACAATATGTTTTCGTTATTAACCAGGGTCGCGCGGAGAAGCGCCAGGTAGAGACGGGGCGGCGACGCCCGGGCGAGGTGGAGATTGTAGACGGACTGGTGGAAGGCGAGATGATCGTCGTGGAAGGCACACAGCGTTTGCAGGTAGGCAGCGAGGTAGAGGTGCTCAAAGAACTGGCAGCCGATGAGACCCGGCCATGACACTCTCTGAACTCTCGATTAAAAGGCCGGTATTCGCCACCGTACTCAGTCTGCTACTGGTCATCCTGGGCCTGATGTCACTGACCCTGCTGCCGGTGCGCGAGTATCCGGACATCGACCCGCCGGTGGTCTCAATCGACACCAATTACCGTGGCGCATCTGCCCAGGTCGTGGAAACCAAGATTACCCAGGTCATCGAAGAACGAATTGCCGGCCTGGAGGGTGTAGAAAAACTCACCTCCCAGAGCGAGGACGAACGCTCCAGCATCAATGTTCAGTTCAGTCTTTCCCGGGATATTGATGGCGCTGCCAACGATATCCGCGACCGGGTATCCCGGGTGGTGGGCGACCTGCCAGAGGAAGCTGACACACCCGAGATCGCCAAGGTGGACAGCAACACCCGGGCCATCATGTACATCAACCTGACCAGCGACAGCATGTCGAACCTGGAGCTGACTGACTACGCCGAGCGGGTGCTTATCGATCGCTTTTCCACCGTGGAGGGCGTGGCCAGGGTCAGGCTATCCGGCGCACGCCGCTATGCCATGCGAATCTGGATGGACAGGAGCGCCCTGGCAGGTCGCGGACTCACCGTGGCCGACGTTGAATCTGCCCTGAGAAGAGAAAACATCGAACTTCCCGCAGGCCGTCTCGAATCCGAACAGCTGGAATTCACCCTGCGCACCCAGACCGGCTTGATAGACGAGAAAAGTTTCCGGGAACTGGTGATCGGACGCGGCTCTGACAGCGCCCTGGTTCGTCTTGGAGATATCGCCGAGGTCAGGCAGGCCGCCGAGGATGACCGCAGCGTGGCCAGGGCTAATGGAATTCCCGCCATCAGCCTGGCAATTGAACAGCTCTCGCGGGCCAACACCGTGGAAGTCGCCGGCAACGTTCGGGATGCCATGGCGGATGTGAAGAAGTCCCTGCCTCCATCGGTTGTCCTGGAAATCAATTACGATCGGTCACTGTTCATCGATGCCTCTATGCGTGAGGTGTTCAAGGCCCTGGCCTTCTCGATCAGCCTGGTGCTGATTGTGATTTACCTGTTCCTGGGCAGCCTCAGAGCCACCCTTATTCCGGCCCTCACGGTTCCGATATCCATTATCTCCACATTCATGGTCATGCTGGCCATGGGCTATTCGGTAAACGTGCTGATATTGCTGGGCATGGTGCTGGCGATTGGCCTGGTGGTAGATGATGGCATCGTTGTGCTGGAAAATATTTACCGGCGCATCGAGAACGGCCAGCCCAAGTTGCTGGCGGCACTGGATGGCAGTCGCGAAATCCAGTTCGCCGTAATCGCCACCACGCTGGTGCTGGTGGCAGTGTTCCTGCCTATCTCATTCGTGCAGGGTAACGTGGGCCGGCTGTTTG
>Ga0316195_10000200_pt1 | contig 21386 bp, 20 predicted proteins | sample Phised1_MG_FD_204937 | JGI IMG/M metagenome (GOLD analysis project Ga0316195, IMG submission 204937) | Coastal sediment microbial communities from Maine, United States - Phippsburg sediment 1 | ecosystem: Environmental > Aquatic > Marine > Coastal > Sediment | place: USA: Maine | collected...
AGCTGCAGAATCTGCTGGAGGTGGCCGACGCGACGGCTATCGCCGCCAATGTGCGCACGGAGTCCAGGGGGGCCCATGCGCGCGAGGACTTCCAGACCCGCGACGATGAGAACTGGTTGTGCCACTCCGTGTTCTTCCCGGGGGAGAAGCGCGTGGGCAAACGTGCCGTCAACTTTGCCCCGCACACGATGGAGGCCTTTCAGCCCAAGGAGAGGGTTTACTAGGCAAAGGCCCGCGTCGCCCGGGCGCCGGCAACCACCCGGCTGTATGACCCTGAACTCCCCTGGTCGGGTGCGACCGGGGTTGGCGCAACCAGCAAAGATGGCAACCGGTCTGGCGCCGGAATGAGGAACGACAATGCTGCATGTGAGTGTCTATCGTTATAACCCGGCATCGGATGATGCGCCCTACATGAAAGACTATCAGGTCGATACGGGCGGCAAGGATCTGATGGTGCTGGACGTGCTGGAACTGCTGAAGACCGACGATCCGACGCTGTCGTATCGCCGCTCCTGCCGCGAGGGCGTGTGCGGCTCCGATGGTGTGAATATCAACGGCAAGAACGGCCTCGCCTGCATCACGCCGTTGTCCGAGAGTGTCAAGAACAACAAGCTGGTGGTGCGGCCCTTGCCGGGTCTGCCCGTGGTGCGCGACCTGGTGGTCGACATGAGCCTTTTCTACAAGCAGTATGAAAAGATCAAGCCCTACCTCATCAACGACCAGCCGGCGCCTGCCATCGAGCGCCTGCAGTCGCCGGAGGACCGCGCGAAACTGGACGGCCTCTACGAATGTATCCTCTGCGCCTGCTGCTCCACGGCGTGCCCCTCGTTCTGGTGGAATCCCGACCGCTTCATCGGCCCGTCGGGGCTGCTGCAGGCCTGGCGCTTTCTGGCGGACAGTCGCGACACGGCGCAGGCGCAGCGCCTGTCCGAGCTCGACGACCCCTTCAGCGTCTTTCGTTGTCACGGCATTCAGAATTGCGTCAACGTCTGCCCCAAGGGGCTCAATCCCACGCGCGCTATTGGCCACATCCGCAATATGCTGCTGAGGAACGCGACTTAGCAGCCGGGCCGCCGGGGGGTGTCCGCCCTCGCTGCTGGTGCTGATTGCTGGTGGTGATGCTGGTGGTGATTGCCCGGCGCCGAGCGGGCGGCAGGGGCGTGCTGGCGAGGGGTGACAGGAACCCAAGCTGCGGGGTGGCATGCAATAGTGGTTGCAGGTGGCGAATGTCGCCTTAGAATGGAAGTACCGATAGCATCTTGCCCATAAAAGCACAACAAGGTTGGCGCATGCAAAGCGATAATATGCAGCTGTGGTGGAACAGCTCGCACATCGACGGCGGTAACGCTGCCTACGTGGAAAGTCTGTACGAGACTTATCTGCTCGATCCCAATGCCGTGTCTGGCGAGTGGCGCGACTATTTCGACAAGCTGCCGCGGGTCGATGGCCATTCGGCCAGAGATGTTCCCCATTCGCAGATTGTCGAGCAGTTCGCGCAGCTCGGCCGGTCGCGGCGCGTCGGCGCCCTCACTGAGGAGAGCCTGAACACCGCCTACGAGCGCAAGCAGGTGCGCGTCGTGGAGTTGATCGATGCCTACCGCCAGCGGGGACACCAGAAGGCCAGCCTCGACCCGCTCGCGTTGCTGCAGCGCGCGCCCGTGCCGGACCTCGACCTCCAGTTTTACGGTCTGACCGCCGCCGATCTGGACACCATTTTTCAAACCAGCACCTTGTCGATCGGACAGTCCGAGGCGCGCCTCGGCGCCATCATCGAGGCGCTGGAGAAGACCTACTGCGGCACGGTCGGCGCCGAGTTCATGCACATTGTCGACACCGACGAGCGCCAGTGGATCCAGAGCCGCATGGAGTCCGTGCGCTCCTCGCCGCAGTGGAGCCGCGAAGTCAAGCTGCATCTGTTCGAGCGCCTCACCGCGGCGGAGGGCCTTGAGAAATTCCTCGGCTCCAAATACCCCGGCACCAAGCGCTTCGGGCTCGAGGGTGGCGAGAGCCTGATCCCCATGCTGGACGAGGTCGTGCAGCGCGCGGGTTCCTACGAGGCGAAGGAACTGGTGATCGGCATGGCGCACCGCGGGCGCCTCAACGTCCTGGTCAATATCTTCGGCAAGAACCCCGCGGACCTCTTCAACGAATTTGAGGGCAGGGCGATCTACCAGGGCTCGGCGGACGTCAAATACCACCAGGGCTTCTCCTCCAACGTCATGACGCCCGGGGGGGAGCTGCACATCTCTCTGGCCTTCAACCCCTCCCATCTCGAGATCGTCAGCCCGGTCGTCGAGGGCTCGGTGCGGGCGCGCCAGGACCGGCGCTTCGACGAGCTGCGCGAGCAGGTGATACCGGTGGTGCTGCATGGCGACTCGGCCTTCGCGGGCCAGGGCGTGGTCATGGAGACCTTCCAGATGTCGCAGACGCGGGCCTACCATACCGGCGGCACCGTGCATATCGTGGTGAACAATCAGGTGGGTTTTACCACCCACCGCCAGGAGGACGTGCGCTCGACCGAATACTGCACGGATGTCGCCAAGATGGTGCAGGCGCCGATTTTCCACGTCAACGGCGACGATCCCGAGGCCGTGCTGTTTGTGACCCAGCTGGCGCTGGATTTTCGCCAGGAGTTCAAGAAGGACGTGGTGATCGATCTGGTGTGCTATCGCCGCCGCGGCCACAACGAGGCGGACGAGCCCTCGGGCACGCAGCCCCTCATGTACCAGCGCATTCGCACGCACCGCACCACCCGCGAACTCTACGCGGAAAAACTGCTCGGCGAGGGCGTCATCAGCGATGCGGACGAGCAGCAGGCCACCGCCGATTATCGCGCCGCGCTGGAAAATGGCCGGCACGTGGCCAAGAGCCTGGTGCTGGACCCCGATCGGCGCCTGTCCACGCTGTGGGATGCCTACCTCGCACAGGATTGGCGTGCGCCCGTCGATACGCGGGTCGATCTGCGCACGCTGCAGGACCTGATGCATCGCCTCAATGAGACGCCGGACGGGTTTCTGGTGCAGGCGCAGGTCGCCAAGATTATCGATGATCGCCGCAAGATGACGGCGGGAGCGATGCCGATCAACTGGGGATATGCGGAGCTCGCCGCCTACGCCACGGTGCTGTATGACGGCTACCCGGTGCGCCTGGTGGGACAGGACTGCGGCCGCGGCACCTTCTCCCATCGGCACGCGGTGCTGCACAATCAGCGCGACGGCAGCGCCTACGTGCCGCTGCGCAGCGTGGCGGCCGATGGCGCGCGCCTGACCATATTCGATTCGCTGCTCTCTGAAGAAGCGGCGCTGGCGTTCGAGTACGGCTACGCCACGACCAGCCCCACCACGATGGTGGTGTGGGAGGCGCAGTTCGGCGATTTCGCCAACGGCGCCCAGGTGGTGATCGACCAGTTTATCGCCAGTGGCGAAATCAAGTGGGGACGGCTCTGCGGGCTGACCATGCTGCTGCCCCACGGCTACGAGGGGCAGGGGCCGGAGCACTCGTCGGCCCGCCTGGAGCGCTTTATGCAGCTGTGTGCGGAGCGCAACATGCAGGTGTGCATTCCGACGACGCCGGCCCAGGTGTTCCACATGCTGCGACGCCAGATCATCCGGCCCATGCGCAAGCCGCTGATCGTCATGTCGCCCAAGAGTCTGCTGCGGCACAAGGAGGCGGTATCGCAGCTCGAAGATCTCGCCGATGGCGAATTTCACACCGTGCTCGGCGAGACCGATGACATCGATCCGCGCGGTGTGACGCGCCTGATTCTGTGCTCCGGCAAGGTCTACTATGAATTGCGCGACGCCCGCAGCAAGGCCGGGCGCAGCGATATCGCCATCGTGCGGCTGGAGCAGATGTACCCCTTCCCCTCCAGTCGCCTGCGCGCCGTGCTGGCGCCCTACACCCACCTCACCAAGGCTGTCTGGTGCCAGGAAGAGCCACAGAATCAGGGTTGCTGGTACAGCAGTCAGCATCACATGAAGCGCGTGGTGCAGCAGCACAATTCGGGATTGTACCTGGAGTATGCGGGCCGCGAGGCGTCGGCAGCCCCCGCTGCGGGCTATATGGCGCTGCACCTGGAGCAGCAGGCGCGTTTGCTGGATGACGCGCTCGGCTTCAAAACGGCACGCTAGTTCATCGGCAGCAGGTATTGGTCAAAAAATAAAGGACGTGATATGGCGATCGAAATCAAAGCCCCCTCTTTCCCCGAATCGGTAGCCGACGGCACGGTCGCCAGCTGGTACAAGCAGGTCGGCGAACCGGTGCGGCGGGACGAGCTGCTGGTGGATATTGAAACCGACAAGATCGCGTTGGAGATTGTGGCGCCGGCCGACGGCGCGATCGTGAAAATCGTCAAGCAGGCGGGGGAGACCGTCGATAGCGAGGAGGTCATCGCGCTGTTCGAGGCCGGCGCCGTCGCCGAGGCCGCGGCGACGCCACCGGCCGAGCCGGCTGGGGGTGGCAGCGATGCGCGCCTCAGTCCCGCCGCGCGCAAGCTCGTGGCGGAACACAAGCTCGATGGCGGGGCGATCGCCGGTACCGGCAAAGGTGGCGTGGTCACCAAAGAAGATGTGCACGCTTTCATCGATCGGCAGAAGCCTGCTGCAGCACCGGCGCCCCCCGCTGCCGCGCCGGCGCCAGCCTCGACGCCGACGTCGTTGACGCCGGTGGCGCCGCCCCTGGACGTCGCGACCGGCCGCATCGAGAAGCGCGTTCCCATGACCCGCATGCGCGCCAGGATCGCCCAGCGACTGCTGGACGCGAAGCGCGACACGGCCATGTTGACCACGTTCAACGAAGTCAATATGCAGCCGATCATGGCGCTGCGCAATCAATACAAGGAGCAATTCCTCGCCAAGCACGACATCAAGCTCGGCTTCATGGGGTTCTTTGTCAAGGCGGCCACCGAGGCCCTGAAACGCTTCCCGATTGTCAACGCATCGATCGACGGCGGCGATGTGGCGTATCATGGCTATCAGGACGTCGGCATTGCCGTGTCGACTGACAAGGGCCTGGTGGTGCCCATCCTGCGCGACACGGATACCATGAGCATTGCCGATATCGAGAGGAAGATCGCCGAGTTCGGCGTGCGGGCGCGGGACGGCAAGCTGACCATCGAGGACATGCAGGGCGGTACCTTCACGCTGACCAACGGCGGGGTGTTCGGTTCGCTGCTGTCGACGCCCATTCTCAACCCCCCCCAGGCTGCGATCCTCGGCATGCACAAGATTCAGGATCGCCCCGTGGCCGAGGGTGGTCAGGTGGTGATCCGTCCCATGATGTACCTGGCGCTGTCGTATGACCATCGCCTGATCGACGGCAAGGATTCCGTGCAGTTCCTGGTCACGATCAAGGGGCTGCTGGAAGAGCCTGCGCGCTTGCTGCTGGATGTGTAGCCTGCCGGCCGGTGGCTGGCAGTGGTTCAATAATCTTTGGTGATGGGTGTGTGGCATGGCGGATAAGTACGATGTGGTGGTGATCGGCGCCGGTCCCGGCGGCTATGTGGCGGCGATACGGGCGGCGCAGCTGGGCATGAAGACCCTGTGCGTCGAAAAGTGGGTGGCGGACAATGGCAAGCCCCTGCTGGGCGGAACCTGCCTGAACGTCGGCTGCATTCCCTCCAAGGCCCTGCTGGACAGCAGCCACAAGTACCTGGATGCCAGCAAGTATTTCAAGCTGCATGGCATTGCCACCGGACCCGTGACGATCGACGTGCCCACGATGATCGGCCGCAAGAACCAGGTGGTGGCTCAGCTCACCGGTGGTGTTGCCGGGCTGTTCAAGGCCAACGGTGTGGAGGTCGCGCAGGGCGCGGGCCGCCTGTTGTCCGGGCGGCGGGTCGAAGTGACCGGCGCCGATGGCGGCGTGCGCACCATTGAGGCCGACAACGTGATCCTGGCCTCGGGGTCACTGGCCATCGAGATTCCCCCCGCTCCCCTGCACAGCGATATCGTGGTCGATTCCACCGGCGCGCTCGAGCTCCAGGCCGTGCCCAAGCGGCTCGGGGTGGTCGGTGCCGGGGTCATCGGCCTGGAATTGGGCAGCGTCTGGAACTGGCTGGGCGCCGACGTGGTGGTGCTGGAAGCGCTGGAGGATTTCCTGCCGGCGGTGGACCGGCAGATCGCCGCCGAGGCCGCCAAAATCTACCAGAAGCAGGGCCTGGATATCCGCCTGGGCGCGCGGGTCATGTCCAGCCAGGTCGATGAGGCGCGGCATGAGGTGACCGTCACCTACCACGACGGCAAGGGAGAGCACCAGGAGGTGTTCGATGGCCTCATCGTCGCAGTCGGGCGCAAGCCCAGTACCGAGGGCGTGCTGGCGCCGGACTGTGGCGTAGCGCTGGATGAGCGGGGCTTTATCTTTGTCGACGATCACTGTCAGACCGCTGCGCCGGGCGTGTTCGCCATCGGTGATATCGTGCGCGGCCCCATGCTCGCCCACAAGGCGTCCGAGGAGGGGGTCATGGTGGTGGAGCGCATCGCCGGCAAGCAGACCGAATTGAATTACGAGTGCATTCCCTCGGTGATCTATACCCACCCGGAAGTCGCCTGGGTCGGGAAGAACGAAGAGCAGCTCAAGGCTGAGGGCGTGCCCTATATTACCGGAAGCTTTCCCTTCGTCGCTTCCGGCAGGGCGCTGGCGGCCAACGACGCCGAGGGCATGGTCAAGATCCTTGCCCATGAGCAGACCGATCGCATCCTCGGCTGTTTCATCGTCGGCCCCAGTGCGGCCGATCTGGTGCAGGAGGTGGTGATCGCGATGGAGTTCTGCGGCAGCGTCGAAGACCTGCAGCTCATGGTGTTCGGTCATCCCACGCTGTCGGAAGCGGTGCACGAGGCAGCGCTGGCCGCCCATGGGCACGCCATTCACATGCCCAATCGCAAGAAGCGCAAATAACGACCGTACGCGCTGGCAACCGGTTCCGAGGCGTCGGCAGCAGCTGGCCCGGTGTGCTTTCGCCGGCGCCGCCGCCTGGCCCGGGGCGCGCTTGGCGGGGCGCGATTTGGCATTTTACGTTGCATATGGCCGCCTTTTTCTGGAAAATTGGCGCCGTTTTCGAGCATACGCAGCGAGCTGGCATGGTCGGCTTGCCATCATTCCCACCTCGATCATTAGTTTAGGATGGTAATAGGTTATGAATCTGCATGAGTATCAGGGGAAACAGTTGTTTGCCGAGTACGGCTTGCCCGTGTCCATCGGTTTCGCCTGTGATACCCCGGAGGAGGCTGCCCAGGCTGCTGACCGCATCGGTGGCAGCCGCTGGGTGGTGAAGGCCCAGGTTCACGCGGGCGGTCGCGGCAAGGCTGGCGGCGTCAAGCTGGTCGAAACCAAGGACCAGATCCGGGAGTTCGCCGGCCGCTGGCTGGGTCACAACCTGGTGACCTACCAGACCGATGAGAAGGGACAGCCGGTCAGCAAGATCCTGGTCGAGGCCTGCACGGACATCGATCAGGAGCTCTATCTGGGCGCGGTCATCGACCGCGCCAGTCGTCGCGTCGTGTTCATGGCGTCCACCGAGGGCGGCGTGGAAATCGAAAAAGTGGCGCACGAGACGCCCGAGAAGATCCTCAAGGCCGTCATCGATCCGCTCACCGGCCCCCAGCCCTACCAGGGGCGCGAACTGGCCTTCAAGCTCGGCCTGCAGGGTGCGCTGGTCAAGCAGTTTGTGCATATCTTCATGCAGCTGGCCAAGCTGTTCCAGGACTGCGACCTGTCCCTGCTCGAAATCAACCCGTTGGTCATCACCGAACAGGGCAATCTGCACTGCCTTGACGCCAAGCTCAATATCGACGGCAACGCCCTCTACCGTCAGTCCAGAATCCGCGAGATGCATGACCCCAGCCAGGATGACGCCCGCGAAGCGCATGCGGCGCATTGGGAGCTGAACTATGTCGCGCTCGATGGCAACATCGGCTGTATGGTCAATGGCGCCGGCCTGGCCATGGGCACGATGGATATCATCAAGATTCACGGCGGTTCGCCGGCGAATTTTCTGGATGTCGGCGGCGGCGCCACCAAGGAGCGGGTCACCGAGGCGTTCAAGATCATTCTCTCGGATGACAAGGTCAAGGCGGTCCTGGTCAATATCTTCGGCGGGATCGTGCGCTGCGATCTGATCGCGGAGGGCATTATCGGCGCGGTGCAGGAGGTGGGCGTCAAGGTGCCCGTCGTGGTGCGCCTGGAGGGCAACAACGCCGACCTCGGCACCCGGCTGCTGGCCGAGAGTGGCCTCAATATCATCGCCGCGACCAGCCTGCGCGGCGCCGCTGAACAAGTCGTCAAAGCCGTAGAGGGTGTATAAATGAGCATTCTGATCAACAAGGACACCCGAGTCATCTGCCAGGGCTTCACCGGCTCGCAGGGCACTATGCACTCCGAGCAGGCCATCGCCTATGGCACCCGCATGGTGGGTGGCGTTACGCCGGGCAAGGGTGGACAGAGCCACCTGAGTCTGCCCGTGTTCAATACCGTCCGCGACGCGGTCGAGGCCACCGGGGCCGACGCTTCGGTGATCTATGTACCGGCGCCGTTCTGCAAGGATTCCATCCTCGAGGCAGCCAACAGCGGCGTCAAGCTCATCGTCTGTATCACCGAGGGCATTCCGACCCTGGATATGCTGGTCTGCAAGGTCAAGTGCGATGAGCTCGGAGTGCGCCTGATCGGCCCCAACTGCCCCGGTGTGATCACGCCCGGCGAATGCAAGATCGGCATCATGCCGGGACACATTCACCTGCCGGGCAAGGTCGGCATCGTCTCCCGCTCGGGGACGTTGACCTACGAGGCGGTCAAGCAGACCACGGATGCCGGCTTCGGGCAGTCCACCTGTGTCGGCATCGGCGGCGACCCCATCCCGGGCTCCAATTTCATCGATATTCTCGCGCTGTTCGAGGCCGACCCGCAGACCGAGGCGATCGTGATGATCGGTGAGATCGGCGGCACCGCCGAGGAAGAAGCCGCGGCCTATATCAAGGCCAACGTCCGCAAGCCGGTGGTGTCCTATATCGCCGGCGTCACCGCGCCGGCCGGCAAGCGCATGGGCCACGCCGGCGCCATCATTGCCGGCGGCAAGGGTACCGCGGTCGAAAAATTCGCCGCGCTGGAAGATGCCGGCGTCAAGACCGTGCGCAGCCTGGCCGAGATCGGCGCGGGGCTTGCCGAAGTCACCGGCTGGAGCATGGCGACAGCCTGAAGCCGCGCCGCTCCCGCTGAAAAGGCCGCCCCGGGGCGGCCTTTTTGCTTTGTGCCCTGCATGCGGGGTTGAAATTCCGCCACGCGACCCCATACCACGGCAACCAGTCAACGAACAGCCAGGAGCCACCACATGAGTGAAACCCAGACCCGGGAGACTCGGGGATTTCAAACCGAAGCGAAACAGCTGCTGCACCTGATGATTCATTCTCTCTACAGCAACAGAGAGATATTCCTGCGCGAACTGATCTCCAACGCCGCCGATGCCGCCGACAAGCTGCGGTTTGAGGCGCTGGCAGACGGGTCACTCTATGAGGATGACCCCGATCTGGCCATCCGCATCGACCTCGACGCCGACGCCAAGACCATCACCATCACCGACAATGGCATCGGCATGAGCCGGGACGAGGCCATTGAGCACCTCGGCACGATCGCCAAATCCGGCACGGCGGAGTTCCTCAGCCGCCTCAGCGGCGACCAGAAGAAGGATTCCAAACTGATCGGCCAGTTCGGCGTCGGCTTTTATTCCGCCTTCATCGTCGCCGACAAGGTCCGCGTCGAATCGCGGCGCGCCGGCCAGCCCGCCGAGGCGGGCGTCCTGTGGGAATCGCAGGGCGAGGCCGAGTATATCGTAGAGACCATCACCCGGCCGCAGCGCGGTACCAGCATCACCCTTTTCCTCAAGGGCGATGCCGAGGAGTTCGCCGACGGCTGGCGCATTCGCAATATCGTCAAGAAATACTCCGATCACATCGCGCTGCCGGTGATCATGCGCAAAGAGGCGCTGGCCGCCGCCGAGGGCGATGACGAGCAGGAAGCCGCCGAGCCGCAGGATGAGACGGTCAACAACGCCACGGCATTGTGGACGCGCTCGCGCAGCGATATTACCGAAGACGAATACAAGGCATTCTACAAACACGTCTCCCACGACTTTCGCGAGCCTCTGGTGTGGTCGCACAACAAGGTCGAGGGCAAGCTCGAGTACACCAGCCTGCTGTACATTCCAGAGAACGCGCCGTTCGACCTGTGGCAGCGGGAGGCCAATCGCGGCCTTAAGCTGTACGTGCAGCGGACCTTCATCATGGACGACGCCGAGCAGTTCCTGCCGCTTTATCTGCGCTTCGTGAAGGGCGTGGTCGACTCGAATGACCTGTCGCTGAACGTTTCGCGCGAGATCCTGCAGCAGGACCCGGCCGTGGACAGCATGCGCAGCGCGCTCACCAAGCGGGTGCTGGACATGCTCGCCAAGCTCGCCAAGAGCGAGCCGGAGAAATACCAGAAGTTCTGGGGGCAATTCGGCCAGGTGCTGAAAGAGGGCCCCGCCGAGGACTTCGGCAATCGCGACAAGATCGCCGAGCTGTTCCGCTTTGCCACGACCCACAAGGACAGCGAGCTGCAGGATCAGTCGCTGGCCGATTACGTCGGCCGCATGGTCGAGGGCCAGCAGAAGATCTACTTCGTGGCGGCGGACAACTTTACCACCGCCCGCAACAGCCCCCACCTCGAAGTCTTCCGCAAGAAGGGGGTCGAGGTGCTGCTGCTGTCCGACCGCGTCGACGAGTGGATGATCGGCCAGCTGCACGAGTTCGATGGCAAGCCCTTCCAGGACGTCGCGCGTGGCGCGCTGGACCTGGGTGATCTCGACCAGGAAGAAGATCGCCAGGCGAGAGAGAAACTGGCTGAAGAGAACCAGTCGCTGGTAGAGCGCGTCAAGACGGTGCTGGCGGAGCAGGTTGAGGCGGTGCGGGTGACCGATCGCCTCACCGAGTCGCCGGCCTGCCTGGTGGTCGGCGAATACGACATGGGGGCGCAGATGCGGCGGATCATGGCGGCTGCCGGCCAGAACCTGCCGGCCAGCAAACCGATACTGGAGCTCAACCCCCAGCATCCGCTGGTCCGCAAGCTCGATGGGGAGAGCAGCGAGACGCGGTTTGCCGATCTGGCCCACGTGCTGTACGACCAGGCGCAACTGGCCAGCGGCGATCAGCTGTCCGATCCGGCGGCCTACGTGCGGCGCCTCAACAAGCTGCTGCTGGACCTGTCGAGCAGCTAGCCCCGCCGCCGCGGACATCGCGCCGGGCGTGTCCACGCCGGCAACGGGTGGTGATGTCCGCGGTGCCATTTCTGGTAGACTGGGTCTGGCTGGTCAACAACTTACGCAACCATCGGGCAACCCTATGTCACCCAGAAAAATCGCCGTCATCGGCGGGGGCAGCTTTGGTACCGCTATAGCCAATCTGTTAGCGGAGAACGGTCATGCGACCTGTCTGCTATTGCGGGACGAGCGGCGCGCGGAGGAGATCAATACCCACCACGTCAACAGCGCCTATCTGCCGCGCCTCCACCTGCATGCCAACATGCGTGCGTCCACCGCCATCGCCGACGCCGTGGCGGGCTGCGATATCGTCTTCATGGCGGTGCCGAGCACGTCCTGCCGGGAGGCGTCGCGCCAGCTGGCGCCCCATATCGTCGACGGCGCCATCCTGATCAGCACGACCAAGGGCATCGAGGCCGGCTCCTACAAACTGATGAGCCAGGTGATCACCGAGGAGATTGGCAACATCCGCCTCGGGGTGATGAGCGGCCCCAATCTGGCCGGCGAGATTGCCGAGCGGCAGCTGACCGGCACGGTCATCGCCAGTGCCGACCCGGACCTCAACCGGACCATCCAGCAGGTCATGCACTCCTCGTATTTCCGCGTATATTCGGGCAATGATATGTACGGCGTGGAACTGGGCGGCGCGCTGAAGAACATCTACGCCATCATCGCGGGCATGGCGGCCGCACTGGAGCTGGGTCAGAACACGGTGGGCCTGCTCATCACCAGGGGTCTGGCGGAAATGAGCCGGTTCGCCGTCGAGCTCGGCGCCAACCCGCTGACCTTCATCGGTCTGGCTGGCGTCGGCGATCTCATCGTCACCTGCGTCTCGCCGCTGAGCCGCAATTTTCGCGTCGGCTACGGCCTGGGTGAGGGCAAGCATCTCGACCAGATCGTGGCCGAACTGGGGCAGGTCGCCGAGGGCGTCAACACGCTCAAGCTGGTCAAGCTGCGCGCCGATGAGCTGGACATCGACATGCCGCTGGTGCAGAGCCTGTACGGCGTCATCTTCGAGGGCCTGAGCATGGTCGACGCAGTGTCGTCGATGATGGCCCGGGAGCAGAACCGCGACGTGGAGTTCGTCTTTGAGCATTGAGCGGAGCGCTGCCGGCGTGCTGCTCATGAGGCACGGCCAGGCCGAGCACAGCGCCGTCAACGATGCGGCGCGCCGGCTCACCGCCGTCGGGGTCGAGCAGGCCCGCCGGGGCGGAGCGCACCTGGCGCAGCTGTCGCTCGATGTGGCCCAGATTTTCTGCAGCCCCTATCGCCGGGCGCGCGAGACCGCGCAGCTGGTGCGCGAATCCCTGCCGGGCGTGCCGCTGGTGCAGACCGACTGCCTGGTGCCCGATGCGGATCCCCGCAGCCTGCAGCGCTTGCTCGATGCCCAAGGCAGCGGCACGGTGTTGTGCGTGGGACATCAGCCGCTGCTGGGCTATGCGCTGCAGTGGCTGGTCGACGGCGGCATCGGTGCGGGCTGCCCCTTCGAGACGGGCTCGCTGGCGCTGCTGCGCCGCGAGTTTCCCGGTCCCGGCGGGGCCGAGCTGCGCTGGCACCGCGGTCCCGAAGAGTTGCTCCCGCAGTGAGCTGCCGCGAATGTCAGTTTGCACCCAATGGGGCGACGATCGCCGCGCAGCGCTGGCGGGAGGGAGCGGGCGGCACGCCGGTACTCGCGCTGCATGGCTGGCTGGACAATGCCGCCAGCTTTATCGATCTGGCGCCGTTGCTGGGGGAGCGCGAGCTGCTCGCGCTCGATCTGCCCGGGCACGGCCACAGCTCCCATCGCCACCCGCCCGGCAGCTACAACATCTGGGACGATCTGCTCGATCTGCTCGCGGTGGCCGATGAGCTGGGTTGGCAGCGCTTCGATGTGCTGGGGCATTCCAGGGGCGCGTTGATCGCCGTGCTGCTGGCTGCGACCATGCCCGAGAGAGTGCGCCGGCTGGCGCTGCTCGACGCGGTCTGGCCGATGCCGGTCAAGGCGGAGGAGGCGCCGTCGATTCTGCGTCGCTACCTGCTGCAGCAGCGGCAGGCGCACGCCAAGGCGGCGCCGCGTTACGATACCCTGGAGCAGGCCGTAGCAGTGCGCTGCCGCGCGTCGAGTCTCGACCGCGCCGCGGCAGAGCCGATCGTGCGCCGGGGCATTCAGGCGCATCCCGATGGGGGTCTGTGCTGGCGTACCGACCCCCGGCTGCTGCTGAGCTCGGCGTTCAAGTTGACGCAGGAGCACAACCGCGCCTTTCTCGCCGCGGTCCGGGCGCCGGTGCTGGTCCTATTGGCGCGCCATGGCTTTGGCGGCTACCCCGGCATTGCCGACGCATTGGCGGACTTCGCTGGCGTGGAGGTGGTGTTCTTCGATGCCGGGCATCACCTGCACATGGGCGCTACGGCGGCCCCGGTGGCGGCGGCCATCACGGGCTTTCTCGACCGGTGACGGCCGCCGCTAGCGGATCAGTGCGAGAAACTCATTGCGGGTGTCCGCCTTGTCGTGGAAGATGCCGTGCATCGCTGAGGTTACCATGACCGAGTTCTGCTTCTCGACGCCGCGCATCATCATGCACATGTGGCGGGCTTCGATCACCACGGCGACGCCGGCGGCCCCGGTGACTTCCCTGATGGTGTCGCATATCTCGGTGGTCAGGTTTTCCTGAATCTGCAGGCGGCGCGCATACATATCGACGATGCGCGCGATCTTCGACAGCCCCAGCACGGTGCCGTTGGGAATGTAGGCCACATGGCACTTGCCCACGAAGGGCAGCAGGTGGTGTTCGCACAAGGAGTAGAGTTCGATATCCTTGACCAGCACCATCTCGCTGGCGGCGGAGGGAAACAAGGCCCCGTTGACGATGTCGTCGGCGCTCTGCTGGTAGCCGCGAGTCAGAAACCGCATCGCCTTGGCCGCCCGCTCGGGGGTTTTCTGCAGTCCGGGCCGATTCAGATCCTCCCCCAGGTGCTCGAGGATGCGGGCGAACTCTTGCTCCATGAAAGGATGCCTCAATGGACTTGATGAAGGATCAGGGGCGCAGGGGCGATGGTACCAGAAATCGGTGGTCGATCTCCAGTCGGCAGTCCGCGTGCAAACACTGGCGTGTGGTCCGGGCTGTTGCCGGTCGGGCTGCGGCGCTACAATCGCCTCCCCGACACGACTGCGCTCGCGGCCGGCGATGCGGCGTCCGCGGCCCCGGTCGCGTCTGGCCGCTGCGGCGACGATTAAGCGGCCCGTGGTCGGCGGCCTCATGCCGCACACCCGGGCTATTGATGGAGGAGGTACCAATGATCGATCCCCGGGAAGTGACCGAGCAGCTTGTCACCGTGCGGGACTATCTGCGCTGGGGCACCAGCGTCATGTCCGAACAGGGCGTCTTTTTCGGCCACGGCACCGATAACGCCTGGGATGAGTGCCTGGCGTTGTTGCAGGGCGCTCTGCACTGGCCCCAGGCGCTGGACGCGGCGGTGCTCGACAGCCGCCTGCTGCCGGCGGAGCGCGCCCGGGTCGTGGCGTTCGTGCTGCAGCGCGTCGAACAGCGCCTGCCCCTGCCCTATATCACCGGGCGGGCGTGGTTTGCCGGTCTGCCCTTCAAGGTGGATCGCCGTGCCATCGTGCCGCGGTCCCCCCTGGCGGAGCTGATCGAGCAGGGCATGCAGCCCTGGTATGGCGGCCCTCAGCCGCCAAGAGTGCTCGATCTGTGTGCCGGCAGCGGCTGCATCGGCATCGCAGCGGCCGTGTGGCTGCCGGGCAGCGTGGTCGATCTGGTCGATATCGATCCGGAAGTCCTGGCGCTGGCCGAGGAAAACATCGCTCTGCACGGCGTTGGCGATCGGGTCCGGCCTATCGTGTCGGATCTTTTCGAGGCGCTGACGCCCGGTCGGGACTGCTACGATCTGATCCTCAGCAATCCGCCGTACGTCGATGCCCGTGACCTCGCCGAGCTGCCGCCGGAGTTCCGCCATGAGCCGATGCTGGCTCTGGCCGCGGGGGAGGACGGCCTCGACTGTGCCCGCCGCATACTGCGTGGGGCCGTGGACTATCTCGCCGAGGATGGCGTGCTGGTGCTGGAGGTGGGCAACAGCGCCCCCGCGCTGGAGGAAGCCTTCCCCGATCTGGCATTCACCTGGGTGGAGCTCGAGCGCGGCGGCGAGGGTGTGATGGTGGCCACGGCGGCAGAGCTGCGCCTGTGGCGGGACAGTTTTCGCTAGCCGGAAGCGCGGCCAAATGCGGTTATAATCGCCGCCCAGGCGATGCGGTGGAGGCAGGTATGTCGGGCAATACGATCGGTAAGCTGTTTACGGTAACCAGCTGTGGCGAGAGCCATGGCCCGGCGTTGGCCTGCATCGTCGACGGCTGCCCGCCCGGCCTGCCGCTGAGCGAGCAGGACCTGCAGCGCGATCTCGACCGGCGCAAGCCCGGCACCTCGCGCTTCACCACGCAGCGTCGGGAAGACGACGCGGTGCGCATCGTCTCCGGGGTGTTCGAGGGCGTGACGACGGGGACGCCCATCGGCCTGCTGATCGAGAACACCGATCAGCGCTCCAAGGACTATTCCAGGATCAAGGACAGCTTTCGTCCCAATCACGCCGATTACAGCTATGCGCAGAAGTACGGGGTCCGCGATTACCGCGGCGGCGGCCGCTCCTCGGCGCGCGAGACCGCGATGCGGGTGGCGGCGGGCGCCATCGCCAAGAAGTACCTGCAGCAGCGCTACGGCATCGTGGTCCGCGGCTATATGTCCCAGCTGGGGCCCATCGGGCTGGAGCTGCGGGACTGGAACGCCGTCGAGCAGAACCCCTTCTTCTGCGGCGACCCCCGGCGGCTGCCTGAACTCGAGGCCTATATGGCCGCCCTGATCAAAGAGGGCAATTCCATTGGCGCGCGGGTGACCGTGGTGGCACAGAACGTGCCGCCAGGCTTCGGCGAGCCCATCTTCGATCGGCTGGATGCCGACCTGGCGCATGCCCTGATGGGGATCAATGCGGTCAAGGGCGTGGAGATCGGCGACGGCTTCGCGGCGGTCGCCCAGAAGGGCACCGAGCATCGCGACGAGATGCTGCCCGAGGGCTTCTGCTCCAACCATTCCGGCGGCATCGCCGGCGGCATTTCCACCGGCCAGGATATCGTCGCTCACCTCGCCCTTAAACCGACGTCCTCGGTCCGGCTGCCGGGCCGCAGCATCGACGTCCATGGCGCCGCGGTCGAAGTGGTGACCACGGGGCGCCACGATCCCTGCGTGGGCATCCGGGCGACGCCGATCGCGGAGGCGATGATGGCGATGGTGCTGCTCGACCATGCGCTGCGCCAGCGGGGCCAGAACGCGGATGTCAACTGCCCCACGCCGCGGGTTCCTCCGCAAGCTCCCTGAGCATGTGGACGCCGCCCGCGCTGCCGTACTGGCGCCTTGCCGGGTTCTATTTTTTCTACTTCGCCGCGCTCGGCGGCTGGCTGCCCTACTGGGGGCTGTTGCTCGCGGATGAGGGCTTCGATGCCGCGGCCATCGGCCTGCTGTCCGCCATTCTCATGGCCACCAAGGTCGTGGCACCCAACCTGTGGGGCGCGCTGGCCGCCCGTACCGGCCGCCCGCTGGCGCTCATCCGCCTGGGCAGCCTGTGCGCGCTGCTGTGCTTCATGGGGGTATTCGTCCGACGGGATTTCCTGTGGCTGGTCGCGGTCATCGCGGCCTACAGTTTTTTCTGGAACGGGGTGCTGCCGCAGTTCGAGGTGGTGACCCTCGCTCACCTGCGCCAGCATTTTCGCTACTACAGCCTGATCCGGCTCTGGGGATCGATCGGTTTCATCCTCGCGGTGTGGCTGCTGGGCCTGTGGTTTGCCCACCATGCGCTGCAGACCCTGCCGGCGATCATCGCCCTGCTGCTGCTGGGCATGTGGCTCATCAGCCTCAGCCTTACCGAGGTGCCGGTCGGCAGGAGCGCAGCCCCGGCGGGTGAATTCTGGCAGATTCTGCGGCGCCCCGGGGTGGTGAGTTTCTTCGTCGCGTCCGGCCTGCTGCAGTTTTCCCACGGCCCCTATTACGCCTTCTACAGCATCTATCTCGCTGACGAGGGCTTCGGCCCGTTGCTGATCGGCAGCCTCTGGTCGCTCGGGGTGGTGGCCGAGGTGGTCCTGTTCACCGTCATGCACCGCATTCTCAATCGCTGGAACCTGAGGCAGCTGCTGCTGGCCAGCCTGCTGTTGTCGGCGCTGCGCTGGTGGCTGATCGCGCGCTATGGGGGCGCGGTGAGTGTGCTCGCGTTCGCGCAGCTGCTGCATGCGGCCAGCTTCGGCAGCTCGCACGCTGTGGCGATCGAGTTCGTGCGGCGCTATTTCGCCGGCGGGCACCAGGGGCAGGGACAGGCGCTCTACAGCGGCTTCAGCTTCGGAGCGGGCGGCGCCATCGGCGCGTTGGCCAGCGGCCTGATGTGGGCCGAGCATGCGTCCGCGACCTTTGAGATGGCGGCCGCGGCCTGTGTGCTGGCGGCGGCGCTGGCCTGGTGGCGGCTGCGCGGCGTGCCGGTCGAACTGACGGTCAGGCAATACGGCCGCTAAGGTGGCCGCCGCCGGCGTGGCCGGCTCGTTGCCCCAGGGAAAGGCGCGGCGCGCAAGTGAGAGCGCGCCGCGCAAGGCTGGTGCTAATTGTAATGGCGCTTTCCCTGAAACCGTCTGAGGCCTTTCAAGTCCTCCTCTACATAGTCGTCCCACAAAATGGTGACCTGTTCCTCCTCCAGGTGCGCGTTGCATGGCAGGTCGAGTTCCAGCCCGTCCAGGGCCAGATAGTTTTCGCCCGTTCCCAAAGTGTAAGAATACTCACTACTCATGGCTGTTGCCTCTCGGTTTCTCTCACCATCACGGCCTTTGACTGCCGTCATCAAAAATAATGCATGGTGCGTACCAACTTTTGTGGTAGTGCCCGGGGGGATGCTTTTTCGCCCGGGGTGATATTTTTAGTGCATTGTTTTTATTGGGAAAATAGACTGCCTATCGGCGGCCGCGCCGCCCGCCGCCGCGGTGCGCGTGGCGCGGATCGCCGACCTGTCCACGCCCGGCGCGACCTGCTTTGGTGCTTGCGGCCCGCTGATGGTGCGCCGCGATGCCCCGCGGTGTGGTCGGGGCTGGACCGCGTGGGTGGCGGAACCAGGGTGGTGTTTCCTTTACCCGAGCCAATGCTGCCAGTAGAATTTGCCGGTATCATCAAGCGGGTGTCGCGGCGACGGTCATGCAAGAAGCGAGTGTGCAACAGGCGTCCATCGTCTACGGATATATCCGGGCTGCTGCGGCCGGGCAGTCGGCGCTGGACGCCCAGCGGCAGCAGGTGAATCTGCTGGCGCTGGATGCACTGCCAATGGCTGAGGACGCCCATCTGGTGCACCGGGGCATGTTCGGTGACCAGTCCGTGGATGGCGGCGCGGCGGTGCAGGTGATCCATTTTGGCGCGTGCCGGCCGGGCCTGGAGTACCAGTGGGACAACTGGATTGAACAGTTCGAGGTGCTGCTGCGGCGCATGTGCTGGAGCCGGGTCACGGTGCATCTGGAGACGCAGGCCCTCGGCACGCACACGTTTGTATGGGTGGCGTCATGCGGGGACTACAGCCCCGGCGGGGCCGCTTTCGAGGAGTGCGTTCAGCGCCTGTGGCAGCGCAGCGGTGCGCTGTATTAGGCGGCGGTCAGCGCCTTGCGCGGGGTGGCCCCCGTGCTGAGGCAGTGGACCACGCCGGTGCTGGCGCTTGCCGCTGCGGCCACGTTCGTGGCGGCGGCCATCGGCGTATTCGATGTGCCGGCGGCCGTGCTGTGGGAGGCGCTGTCGCTGAGTCTGGCGCTGGTGTCGCTGAGCGCCGTGGCCGCTGCAGCGGTGTTTGCGCTGCGGTTGTGGCTCAGGCGCCGGTTTCGAGATTGATGTCGATGTCCAGTCTGTTGGCGATCTGCTCCAATTGATCCTGCAGCATCTCCAGCGCGAGCTCCGCGGGCAGGGCCACGCTGATCTGTGCGGAAAAAAGCGGGATGCCGGCCATGGGGGCGCTCTCGACCTGGCTGCAGAATTCCTGAATGTTGATCTGCAGCACGGCCAGGGCCGAGGAGATTTCACGCACGATGCCGGGGCGGTCGTTGCCCAGTACCGACAGCCTGCCGGGCCGATAACCGCTGGTGCCGGGGTGTGCGGTGATCTCGGCCACGACCGTGAGGCCCTGCTCGCCCAGCGCACTCAGCGCGGCTGCCAGCTGGGGCGCCTTGTCCGCGGGCACGGCCACCGTCACGATGCCGGCGAATTTTCCCGCCATGTGCGCCAGACGGCTCTCCAGCCAGTTGCCGTCGCTGGCCGATACCAGCCGCGACAGGGTTTCGACCAGACCCGGCCGGTCGTCTCCAACGAAGGTGAAAACGATCTTGCGCATGGTGGCTTCCCGCTCTCTTGACACTGCGCAAGCCTAGCAGGAAAGGCCTGCCGTCGCCAGACGCGGTGGTTGCCCGGGCCGCCGCTGGACGCTCGCCGCGGCAGCCCGATAAAATGGCCGCCCTACCGGTCGCCACCAGTCGGAGCCGGCATCGCCAGGCCCGGGCGGGGCGGCTGCTTCACGCTCATACCCGGAGTCTTCCCGATGGCAAAATCCAGTCAGCGCCACGCCAGTATCCCCCAGAGCCACCACGATATACTGGAAAGCCAGTGCTATCCCATCGCCTGCACGATCAGGCCGGACGGCCTGATCTCCGCCAACCCGGTCTCGATATTGTGGGAGCAGGGTCAGATTCGCTTCACCACGCTCAAGGACCGCATGAAGATTCGCAATCTGCAGGCCGATCCCAGGCTGACGCTGTGTGCCATCCATCCGCACAACCCGCTGCACTATCTCGAAGTGCGCGGCCACGCGGTGCTGGAGGACGACGCGGACCGGGCGTTCGTCAACCGCATCGCCATGAAGTACATGGGGCTGGAGGCGTTTCCCTACGATCCGCCCGGGGCGGAGCGGATGATCGTCACCGTCGTTGCCGAGCAGGTCTCGACGCCGTTCATGGGCAAACTGGCCAAGTAGCTCGGCGCGGACGCTGATCCGCGCAGGGCTTGCTCAGGCCTTGCCGAGGCAGCGCTGGTAGCGGCGCACGGTTTCCGCCAGCCCCAACTCGATGCAGTCGACCGTAAACGCGTGGCCGATGCTCACTTCGAGCAGACCGGGCGTACGACTGGCGAAGTAGGCGAGGTTGTGCAGGTTCAGGTCGTGGCCGGCATTCAGCCCGAGCCCCAGTTCCTGCGCTGTGCAGGCGGCCCGGTAGTAGCGCTCGAAGAGCGCATCGCGCCTCTCTGGTTCGCTCCAGGCGGCGGCGAAGGGGCCGGTGTACAGCTCGATGCGGTCGGCGCCGAGGGACGCTGCGAGGCGAATCTGGTGCACGTCGGGGTCCATGAACAGGCTGACGCGGATGCCGAGCGAGCGCAGCTCCTCGACGATCGGCGCCAGCCGCGCGCCGTCCCGCTCCAGGTCGAAGCCGTGATCGGAAGTGAGCTGGGCGTGGGTGTCCGGCACCAGCGTGCACTGGGCCGGGACGACCTGGCGGGCGATGGCCATGAAGCCGGGATAGTCGGCGACGCCGCGGCGATCGCTGGCCATGGGGCCGGCGAACGGATTGCCCTCGATGTTGAACTCCCGCGTGAGGCTGGCGCCGAGCTCGAAGCAGTCGCTGGCCCGGATGTGGCGCTGGTCCGGTCGCGGGTGCACCGTGATGCCGTCGGCGCCGGCGGCGATACACATGGCGGCGTGCTGTGACACCGACGGGTAGTCGCCCTCCCTGGCGTTGCGGATCAGGGCGATCTTGTTCAGGTTGACGCTCAGCGCCGTCACGGCGCCGCGCTCGTGAGGCGCTTGGCGCGCTCCACTATGATCGGTTCCACCGGTACGTCGCTGAACTGGCCCACCGAGTGGGTCTGCTGCCGGGCGATGGCTTCCACCACCTCCATGCCGGCCGTTACCCTGGCGAATACCGCATAACCCGGGCGCCCGGGTGCGGCATCGAGATCGCGGTTGTCCTTGAGATTGATGAAGAATTGCGAGGTGGCGCTGTCCGGGTCGGACAGGCGCGCCATCGACAGGGTGCCCTTGGCGTTGCGCAAGCCGTTGGTGGATTCGTTTT
>Ga0316195_10000201_pt1 | contig 21362 bp, 20 predicted proteins | sample Phised1_MG_FD_204937 | JGI IMG/M metagenome (GOLD analysis project Ga0316195, IMG submission 204937) | Coastal sediment microbial communities from Maine, United States - Phippsburg sediment 1 | ecosystem: Environmental > Aquatic > Marine > Coastal > Sediment | place: USA: Maine | collected...
GGAATTCAAAAAGCGAAACCTCGATCCGAAAAACCTGTCTCGCATTATTGAAGATTCCGGAACCCTGACCTCGCCGTTGGTACCCTGGAATACCTGTGGTGCCTATATGGCTGCGACGTTGGGCGTGGCGACGATCGCCTATTTGCCGTTTGCGTTCTTTAACCTGATCAACCCCCTCGTATCGATTTTTTACGGATACACCGGTTTTACCATGGTCAAGCTGGATCCGGCGGTGGACGGTGTAGAAACTGCTGCGGCTTCCGCAGAGTAATACGTCGTAAAGCAGCAGCGCCTGAATGCACAATCTTGCCGCCAAGAACAGTAACGCGCTGATCAGTTTTGCCGCGGTGATTGTCATCGTCTACGGGCTGCAGGCAGCCAAAGTACTGCTGGTTCCTTTCCTGCTGGCCGTATTTCTCGCATTGATCGCGGTGCGACCAATGCTTTGGTTGCAGAAAAGGAAAATACCGTCGGTCTTGGCAGCATTGCTGATCGTGACTGCCATGGTGCTGATCGTCGGGTTGGTCGGCAGCATCGTCGGTACGTCCATTGGCGAGTTTACCGCTGCATTGCCGTCCTACCAGGCGAGACTTGAAGTGATCATTGCGCACGTCGGTGCGTTGATAATCGACCTTCTGGGCGAGGACAGGCCGGTGCCAAACATCGCCGAGCTCATCGACCCGGGTTTTGCCATGGGCTTCGCAGCCACCATCCTGAACGGTTTGCGCGACGTGTTGACGAATGCCTTCCTGATCTTGTTCACGATGGTATTCATTTTGCTCGAGGCTTCGACCATGGGCGTCAAAGCGCAGGCCGCATTCGGTCGTGGCGCCGAAACGTTCGAACGCCCCCGCATTTTCCTGGATAACCTTGGCCGTTATCTCGGCATTAAAACGATCGTCAGCCTGGCGACCGGGCTGACGGCGTGGATCGTCACCCTGTCCATAGGACTGGATTTTCCATTACTTTGGGGTATGTTGGCGTTCCTCTTCAACTACGTGCCGACGATTGGCTCAATCATCGCCGCTGTTCCCGCCATATTGCTCGCATTGATTCAGCTTGGCCCAGGCGATGCGACCGCTACCGCGATCGGTTTCCTGGTGATCAATCTGGTTTTTGGCAATATCGTCGAGCCGCGCCTGATGGGCTACGGGGTTGGCATTTCACCGTTGGTCGTTTTCACCGGCCTGGTACTGTGGGGCTGGATTTTCGGCCCGGTCGGGATGCTGTTGTCCGTCCCCCTGACGATGACCCTCAAGTTGGCCTTGGAGTCCGACGAGCGAACACGCTGGATCGCAATTCTCATAGGGTCGGAACGGGACGCAGAGTATGAGCTTGAGCTGGCGCAGCGCGACGCTGCGGAAGATGCCCTGGGCGACTAAAGCGGCACGAAGCCTATCAGCTCTGGTGTTCAATGCTCAACAGGAGCTCGCGAAGTGATGCCGCGAGCTGGCGCCGATCCTCAATTGGCATGTTTTCCAGCACGTCGTTGGCATCGTCAAGGCGCGAAAGAATGGCGGCGTCGACCACTTCAATTCCTTTCTTTGTCAAACGTACCAGGACCAGCCGACCGTCACTTTTGCTGCGGCGTCGTCGCACAAGGCCCCGCGCCTCAAGGCCGTCAATTCGCGTCGTCATGGCGCCGCTGGTCAGGAGCGCTTCATCAGCGATCTCGCTCGCCGCCAGTTCGAATGGGTCGCCCTGGCGACGCAGAACGGACAGTACGTCATATTCCCAGTGTTTGAGACCGTGACGGTGCAAGGCCGCGGTGGTGCGCTGGTGAAGAAGTTTCGCCAACCGCTGGATCCGGACTACGACGCCCAGTGACGAAACCTTCATTTTCGGTCGTTCGTGAGCCCATTGCTGCAGCAGCTGGTCGACAATATCTTCTTTCATTTCAGTAATTTAAAAATAATCCTAAAAGCTTGAAAAAATCCCTTGACATAAAGGTAAATTGTTTTATCTTCACGCAAAAGTACTTGTCCGGGAGCAGAATACCATGGCCACCCGCAACGAAAAGAAGCCCAGGGAACCCTGGCTCGATGAAGAATCCGAAAACCTGCTGGAACTTGATATGGACGATAGCGACCTCTTTCTTGATGATCTGGATGTGGATGAAGATGAGGAAGAATTTGACCAGGCGGCCGACAAATACCGGTCTTTTTCTGCTCGTCGACGAATCGAAATTGCGCGCGAAGATCGGTTGCTGAAATCGCTGATGAGCGATTTCGATGATTTTGAATTTGACGGAATTGAAGGTCTCCACGAGCAACCGCTGGTGGAAGGATTTTCTTACTAACCTGCTGGCGGCTGGCGGCCGGTGGTGCGCAGTTCGGATGAGTTGCGTGGAAAAGAGCAGGTGTCGAAAGGCACATTGCACGGCATGCGGGGCTTACAAGTGCCGTCAGCCGTCAGCAAGGACCAAAGAATGGTGTGTGTGAAACTGCTGTTTGTGCTGAGGAAAAAATTGTGAACAAAAGAACCGTTTCCGACTATATGACCGAGTCCGACGAGGACGACTTCGCCATTCTGGGTAGTCGATTTATTCGCGCGATCGGCGCTGAGAACGACAGGCGGGGAATTCGACGCCAGCGAGACGCTGAAGCGACTGAAGCCGCTGGCCACAGGCACAAACCAAGGCCTGTCCGCGATACTCATTTCTAGTCCTGGCGTGCCGATCCCGGCACGCTGATTTAACCCGAAAATTGCCTGCTGTCCGTAAGCAGCGGACGGCTGTAAACTTCGTTGCTTAATGTGGCGTAACAGCTGTGCCTGCTACAGAAGGTGTGCAACGTGTCATCAGTCTTTTATCGGGATCCCGGATCTACCTATCCATTAGCGGTACGCGGCGAGGGTGTGTACCTCTACGACGAGTCCGGGCGAGAGTATCTCGATATGAGCGGCGGTGCTGCCGTTTCCTGCGTCGGCCATGGCCATCCGGACGTTATTCGCGCGATACAACAGCAGGCGGAGAAACTGGCTTTTGCGCATACCGCCTTTTTTACCAACGGGCCGCAGGAAGAGCTGGCCGCGCGGGTGGCCGCTCGATTCACCGAGAAGGATGCGAAGGTCTGGTTTACCTCGAGCGGATCTGAATCCAACGAAACCGCGATGAAGATTGCGTGGCAGTACTGGCGCGCCAGAAAGCAACCTGACAAGACTATCTTTATCAGCCGCCAATACAGTTATCACGGTGGAACGTTGGGCGCGACTTCGATTAGCGGCAGCCTGTTCCGGCGTACGCCCTTCGAAAGGGTGTTGCATGACTGGCCACGAATAGCACCTTGCTATCCCTACCGACACAAACTTCCTGGCGAATCGGAGCGGGATTACGGTTACCGCGTTGCGCAGGAACTGGACGCGGCAATTCGACAGGCGGGCGCCGAAAATGTGGCGGCATTTATTGCGGAGCCGGTGGTCGGAGCGACCCTGGGTGCAGTTCCCGCGGTTCCCGGTTATTTAGAGGAAATTCGCACGATCTGTGACCGGCACCAGGTGTTGTTCATCGCCGATGAAGTGATGTGCGGAAGCGGCCGCTGCGGAACGTTTTTCGCCCACGAACAGGACAATGTACTGCCGGACATGGTGACTATCGCCAAGGGGCTGGGTGGCGGCTACCAGCCGATTGGCGCCGTGATTGCGAGGAACTATATTTGCGACGCTATTCGAGCCGATAGCGAGGGTTTCGCGCATGGTCATACCTACATTGGTCACCCCGTCGCCTGTGCCGCCGGTGTGGCGGTTCAGAAATGCCTCGATGACGGCTTGCTGGCTTCCGTAAGCGGACGAGGCGATCGGCTCATGGCTGTACTGAACGAACGTTTTGGTGACCACCCGCATGTCGGCAATATCCGCGGCCGGGGGCTGTTTGCTGGCATTGAGTTCGTCCAGGATCGAGCCACAAGAACGGCCTTTCCAGTCGACGACAAGATTCCCGGCAAGCTAAAGAAAGCGGCGATGGAACACGGGCTCATTTGCTATCCGGGTGGTGGCACGGTGGATGGCCGTCGCGGCGCACACATTTTGCTTGCGCCGCCTTTTATCGCGGAAGATCAGCATTTCGCCGAGCTTGCGGATCGCCTCGAGCGGATTCTGCAGGCGGTTTTTGACTGAATGAACGATCCATTCATCGTCATGTGTGCACCAAACGGCGCGCGAAAATCAAAGGCTGACCATTCCCGATTACCCGTATCGCCGGATGAACTGGCGGAATGCTCGGTTTCGATACTCGAAGCAGGTGCGTCGATCATTCATCTGCATGTTCGCGACGCCCGCGGGGAACATTCCCTGGACGCCGGCAGGTACAGTGCGGCGATCGCAGCGATTCGGAAACGCACGGGTAGCGAACTGGTCATTCAGATTACTACCGAGGCGTGCGGGATCTACACGGCCGCCGAGCAGATGCAGGCGGTGCGCGACGTGCGGCCGGAAGCGGTCTCGGTTGCGCTGAAAGAAATCTGCCCGGATCCTGCGGCGGAAGCCAGCGCCGCAAAGTTCTATACCTGGATGAATGCGGAAAACGTGATGGCGCAGCATATTCTCTACTCACCCGACGAAGTCCGGCGTTTCGAGTCGCTTCGTTCCCGCGGCGTGATCGATGCCGAAAGGCCGTTTGTTCTTTATGTCCTCGGTCGTTATGCGTCCAGCCAGACAGGTGATGTTGGCTCGCTCGACGATTTCATTGCTGCTTCCTCCGCTGATGCAGTGTGGGCGGTGTGCTGCTTTGGCCAGACAGAAAGCGTGGCTGCCGAGCGGGCGGCCGCCCTCGGCGGTCACGCAAGGGTCGGTTTCGAGAATAACCTGCTGCTGCCGGATGGCAGCGCGGCAAATGACAACGCCGCTCTGGTGCGCATCGCGGCTGAAAGCGGCCTTCATCATGCACGGAGCCCGGCAACCGCTGACGACGTGCGGTCTCTGTTCGGCTGACCAGGATGGTTGCCTTACTGAAAACGCTTACATGTCTTGTCGTCCTTGCCGGCACGGCAAGTGCCCAGGATATTCATTTTCTGGTCCCTGGCGGTGCGGGTGGAGGCTGGGACTCGACGGCACGCGGCACAGGACTCGTGCTGCGCGAAGCGGGGTTGATCGATTCGGCATCGTTCGAGAATATTTCGGGAGCTGGCGGCGGAATCGCCATCGGTACGTTGATCGAAACAGCCGATCATCAGTCGAATACGCTGATGATCAATTCCACGCCGATCATTGTCCGTTCAGTGACGCACCTGTTCCCGTTTTCGTTTCATGACCTTACGCCGATCGCGAGAATCATCGGCGATTTCCAGGTGCTGGTCGTGCGACGGGATTCGCCGATTCGGGATTTTAACGACGTCCTGGTTCGTTTTCGCGAAAATCCGCGCAACATCAAAATTGCCGGCGGATCAGTCAGGGGTGATCTCGATCACATGGCGGCAGCGCTGGCATTTCGGGCGGCCGGCGAAGACCCGCGGCTACTTGCCTACGTTCCCTACGATGCGGGCGGCAAGGCCATGGGCGGGTTTTTGACCGGCGAAGGCGACGTCCTGTCGACGGGTTTGACTGAGGCGCTCGAGTATCATCGCTCCGGGCTGCTTAGAATAATCTCTATCAGTGCGCCGCAGCGCGTTGCGGTGATCGACTCCGTGCCTACATTTCACGATCTTGGTATCGACTACGATTTCGTGAACTGGCGAGGTTATTTTGCGGCGCCCGGTCTGCCGGACGCGGTCGCCGATGAATACTCGGCAATGCTCGAACGCATGATGGCTACAAGTGAATGGGAAACGCTGCGCTCGCGCAATGGCTGGCAAAATCTTTTTCTTGGCCGCCAGCAATTCGCTCGCTTTCTCGATCAGCAGGAGCGGGAAATCAGAAGTCTACTGATTGAACTTGGTTTTTTGCGGCCGTCTGACCAATGAGTATTCGCGGCCAGATCTTCGCCGCAATGTGCCTGTTTGTGCTGTTTGCCGCATACGGCCTGCAGGCGACGACAATACCCATGTTCCCGGGCCAGGAATACGAGCCGTTCAAGCCACGCACCATGCCCATGATTCTGGCGATGGCCGGATTGCTGCTTTGCGTCGTGCGTATTTTTCAGCTCTGGCGTATGCCGCAGCCGGAATCGACGGTCGTTCTCGCAGAATTTGACTGGAAGTCTGCGAGCCTGCTGTGTGCCGTGATGCTGGCGTACGGCTTCGCGATGACGCCACTCGGCTTTGTGGCAGCAACATCGCTGTTCCTGGCGGCCGGCTTTTTTATCCTTGGCGAACGCCGGCTGTGGCTCCTGACCGGTTTGCCGTTGCTGTTTTCGCTGGCGTTTTACTTGCTGATGACCAGGGTACTCGGACTTTATCTGTCGTCCGGACTCTGGTGGAATGTCTGACGATGTGGGATGGAATCACCACCGGCCTGATGACGGTCCTTATTCCGACCAACCTGTTTTTGGTCGCCTGCGGCTGTATCGCCGGTACCTTTATCGGAATGTTGCCGGGTCTCGGCCCGATTTCAGCAATCGCCCTGATGATTCCGATCACTTATGGGTTTGATCCCGCGTCGGGAATGATCCTGATGGCCGGTGTCTATTACGGCGCCATTTTCGGTGGTTCAACCTCGTCGATTCTTGTGAATGCGCCAGGGGTTGCCGGTACCGTAGCCACTTCTTTCGATGGCTATCCCATGGCGCAACAGGGGAAAGCGGGCAAAGCGCTGGCCATTGCGGCCGTCGCCAGTTTCTCGGGCGGAACGATTGCCGCGGTAATGCTCATGGTTGCTGCACCGCTGCTTGCCAGCGTGTCGCTGAGTTTCCAGTCGCCCGACTACCTGATGCTGATGATACTGGGTCTGACCGCGGTATCTGCCTTCGCCAGTCGCGGTAACGTTGTCCCGGCATTGATAGCCACCGTGATTGGCCTGATGCTGTCGACCGTGGGTACCGATCCCTCGGCGGGCATTCAGCGATTTACCTTTGGCAGTCTCGATCTTGTCGATGGCATCAGCTTTCTGTTGCTCGCGATGGCTGCTTTCGCATTGTCCGAAGCGCTGATGACGGTGTTGAAGGGTCGGTCGGACCCGATCGCGGAGTCACGCTCGGCCAGCCAGAACATCGGCAGTCTCAAAATCGAGAAATCTGAAATCCGCGAGATGGTGCCGGTTGTGGCACGTTCGTCGGTCGTTGGATTTTTTGTCGGCGTCTTGCCGGGCGCCGGCGCCACGATTGCATCCTTTCTGGCTTACGGCATGGAACGGGCCATTGCTCCGGCCAAAGAGAAGCTGAAATTTGGTCACGGCTCCGTGCGTGGCCTCACTGCCCCCGAAACGGCGAATAATGCGGCCTGCACCGGCTCGTTTGTGCCACTGCTAACGCTTGGGATTCCCGGGTCGGGAACGACGGCCGTAATGCTGGGCGCACTGATTTCGTATGGCGTGCAGCCGGGCCCGCAATTGTTTCAGACCAATCCACAGGTATTCTGGGCGGTCATCATCTCCATGTATATCGGCAATGTCATTCTGCTGATCTTGAACCTGCCACTGATTCCGTATATCGCACGTTTGCTCGCGTTGCCCCGGCAGCTGCTGATTCCCATGATTCTGTTCTTCTCACTGATTGGCGTATACCTGGTCTCGTTCAATACCTTCGACATCTACATGATGACGGGTTTCGCCATCGCCGCCATTTTTCTGCGCCTGTTTTCTTATCCCATGGCGCCGCTGATCCTCGGTTTTATTCTCGGCGGTATGATGGAAGACAACCTGCAGCGAACCATGACACTTTATGACGGTTCACTATCTTTCCTGTGGCAACGTCCGGTGAGCCTTGCCATAAGCCTCATTCTGCTTGTGGTCGTCCTGGTGCCGGTCTTTCGGACGCTTCGTGGCGCGCGGCCTGCTGCTCGTTAACGGCAGTAGTCGGGCTCATTGCCCGGCCGCCATTTGATGTTGCAGCCAATGCTCGGCTTCTGTTCCGCAAAAACGCTCCTGCCGCCCAGCACCGATTCGATCGCCGCCCGAAGATCGGTTCCGGTAACCCGAATCTCGTTGCCAGGCCGGCTGTTGTCCAGTTGTCCCCGGTACCTGAGGGTCTTGTTTGCGTCGAACAGGTAGAAGTCCGGGGTGCACGCCGCACGGTAGGCTTTTGCGACGCTCTGGTCAGCATCAATAACATAAGGAAAATCGTACCCCCAGTTTGCCGCTTCTTCTTTCATCTTGTCTGGGCTGTCACCGGGGTGGGCAGCTGCGTCATTGCTGTTAATTGCGACGATAGACACATCCTTGCCTAAATAGTCACGCCCGAGGCGTGCCAGCTCCTGCCGGACATGCTTTACATATGGGCAGTGATTGCAGATGAACATCACCAGGTAGGCACGCTTGTTCACGCCGAGGGAATGCTGTTGACCATCAGCGTCCGGAAGTGAAAATTCCGGCGCAATGGTGCCGAGTTCAAGCATTTCGGATTCGGTGGCTGCCATAACAAAATTCCTTGTTAACTAAATCAGATATTGATGTGCTGCCATTTTCGGCCGCGCCACATCTGTGTGAAAAGAAATGCCTGTATACCGCGACTGCCACCCTGCAACAGCCATACGCCAAGCAGGCCGAAACCAAGAACCGGCCCAACTACGAAGGCGAGTGGCAGGAAGATCAGCCACTGGGTGCCTATGCTGACGAGCATGACGCGCCGCGCATCTCCGGCACCGAGGAGTCCGTGCATGAAGGCGAAGCCAATGGCCTCCAGAGGCATGGTCAGTCCCATGATACGCATAGGCCACCTGGCCAGCTCACGCGTGGTCGGTTCGTGAATAAAGATCGACGACACGAGGTCGGGCACCAGCCACATTGGCGTGCCGAGGATCGTCAGCAGAATAATGGAGATTTTGCAGACGTCCCAGGCCCATTGGTACGCATCATCCGCGTCGCGGGCGCCGAGCGCCTGGCTTACAAGCGTGGTGCAGGCGATACCGAGCGCCAGGCCGGGAAGAATGGCAAAAAGCAGCACTGTAATCAGTACGTTGGCGGCGGCAAGTTCCGGCGTACCGATGCGCCCGATGACCCAGAACATGGCAACCAGTCCGGCGGCAAAAAACAGTTGCTGCAACCCGGCGGGAATTGAAACCTTTATGAGCGACGCTGTTTCTGCCTTGGTTGCAAGGCCCCGCAGGAAGCTGCCTTTGTCGACATGCCGAAACCCGAGAAAGAAATAGACCGCGGTCCCAATGCCCATCGACATTGCGCTTGCCATTCCCGCGCCGGTCACGCCGTACGCGGGAAATCCGAAATGGCCGAAAATCAGAACGTAATTCAGGACAATATTGCACCCGTGCATGATGATCAGCGTGTTCATGTAAAGGCGCGACATGTCGAGCGCGTTCCAGTAACCGCGAAAGGCGAAATTCATACCGACAAAAATAATCGCGCCAAGCCGCCATTCGAGATAGGGGACGCCGCGTTCGATAACCGCCGGATCCGTGTTAAGAAACGGAAATGCAGGTCCGGCAAGTTGCACAAGTACGACTGAAAAAACCGGGGCTACCAGGAGCACAATAAGCAGCGCCGTATTCAGCACGGCGGCAGCGCGATCGGTACGGCCTTCGCCCTTTCTGCGCGCGGCGTTTGACTGGACGCCCGTCGAGATACCAAGGATGAGTGCCTGGCACAAAAAAACAACGAATCCACCGAGGCCGACTGCGGCGAGCGCGGCATCCCCGAGAAAGCCCACCATAGCGGTATCGACAATATTCAGCAGGTTCTGCGATACCATCCCGCCTATGATCGGTAAAGCGAGAGTGAGGATACGTTGCCTGCGGTCATGGGTTACGCTTAAGTTAATCGTCTTATCCTTTTACGAGAACAGGTTTCGGCATGACATGGATCAGAACTATCTCATATGACGACGCCACGGGCGCGCTCAAGGAACTGTACGAACGTATCAAGGGGCCTGGCAACAATATCGATAACATAATGCTGGCTCATAGTTTGCGACCGCACTCGATGGAAGGCCACATGAAGCTTTACAAATATGTATTGCATCATCCGCGCAACCTGCTGCCAAAGTCCTACCTCGAAACCATCGGTGTCTACGTCAGCCTGCTCAACAAATGCCGATACTGCATCGACCATCACTACGCCGGTTTGTTGCGTCTTCTGCAAGACGATGAGCATGGCGCAAGGATTCGCTTTGCGCTGGAGCAAAACGACCTGGCCGCTGCGTTCGACGGTCGGGACCTCGAGGGGCTGAAGTATGTCGAAAAGCTCACCATGAATCCGGCAGAGCTGTCGCGGCAGGATATCGACCTGTTGCGCGATGCCGGGTTCGACGATGGAGAAATACTCGAGATAAATCAGGTGGCGGCCTATTTCGCCTATGCGAATCGTACCGTTCTCGGCCTGGGTATCAGCACCGACGGCGACATTATCGGCCTGTCGCCTGGCGATTCGAGCGACCCCGAAAACTGGTCACACCAGTAGTCGGGGCCGAAATTTGTTGGTCGCCCTCCAGCAATAAGGCTAGCCGAGCAAGGCTCTCGATTTCCTGATGGCGGCGACAACCCGGTCAACATGATCTTCGGTGTTATAGATGTGCGGAGACATTCTCAGTCCGCCGGTCGCTGCGGTCTGCACGCCTGAATCTTCGTAAACCTGGCTTACAAGCTGGCGGGCATTTTCACGCGGCGCGCTCAATATGATGATGCTGCTGGTGAAGGCCGGGTTCGCGGAAGACACGAAGGTCACGCCAAGGTCACTCAGTCCGTCACGCAGGCGATTGGCAATCATCGCCGATCGCTCCTCGATGCCCGCCGGGGTCATCTGCTCGTGGAATCCGGCAGTGTCGGCGAGTGACGCGACGGCCGCGTCGTCACGCTGTCCCAACGCATCAAATTTTCTTGCGCCTTGCGGTGCCGCATCCTTGGTGCCGCCCCAGGGAACGCTGACGACGTTCGGCCAGATGTCATCGATGTGTCGCGCCCGAACATAAAGCAGGCCGACTTCGCGCGGTCCCATAAGCCATTTGTGTGCGCTGCCGCTGAACGAATCGCATTCAATCGCGCCCAGGTTTATGTCCACGGCGCCCCAGGTCTGCGCGCCGTCGATATGAATATGCACGTCGTCCTTTTTCGCCCTGATCGCAGCGCAAATTTCCGCCGCTGGCGTACGAAAGCCGCTGACGTTGGAAATATGCGTGAAGGAAACAACCTTCGTCCTGTCGTTCACGGCAGCGAGAAACAGGTCGACGACTTCGTCAATCGACCCGGTGCTCGCGGGTATTGAAAAGCGCCGCACCGTACCACCCGATCTTGCCGCCTGGACGTCCCAGGCCACGCTGTTGGAAGGGTGATTCTGGTCCCAGAGCACGATCTCGTCGCCGTCGACGAGAGGAATGCCCTGCACAATGACGTTATTGGCTTCGGACGTATTGCGTACGATTGCGACTTCGTCAGCGGAGGCACCGAGCAATGCAGCGACCCGCGTCCGCGCATCTTCCTTCAGACCCTCGATTCGGTTACGGGTGGCGGAGCTGAGCGACAGGTCGAGTTCTTTCGCGTACCTCGCGTGCGCATCGCGGACCACGGTCGGCATCGGGCACAGGTTCGCCGCATTCATAGGGACGCTATCGTCCGCAAAGCCAAAGGTCTGTGCGAACCCACGCGTTGCCGCGCCAGTATCTACGCCGTACGCGGCAAGACCGCTGGCAACCGATGCGCCGCCGACCGCTTTCAGGAAATCTCGTCTGGCAATACCCATGCTCTTCCCCCTAAATTGTTTGGTCTTCCATATTAGTACCAAACTGGCTGGTGCCAAACAGGGAAATTTGCCGGCAAATAATTACGCATGAATCTTTTTCACCGGCCTTAACCAACCGCCCCCATGCAGCGCCCGGCGGAGATCCGGCATCCATCCATCGTTCGCATCGGGCTGGCAGTAAACGTTGAGATCCGTCGGTAATCGGCAATAAATGAGCTAATATTGAACGTATTCGAGGCCGTGGCCGAGTTATCGACAGCTCTTGCCGCTACGCCTGGAGATAGGTTTTACCCGGGAACTCCGGCCGCCGTTGGCCTGCTTGAAGCGACGCGGCGCCGCGCAACATCGAAGGGATTGATCCGGTCGTAATAAAAGCAAGACCAGACTGCTAGCAGAACGGGGAGGGTACCTGTGGACCGCCGTAAGTTTCTGAACAACCTTAGCGTCGCCGCCGCCGCCAGCATTGCTGGCGCCGGCTCACTCTCGGCGAAAGCCGATGCACTGGAAGACGAGATGGCGAGGCAGCTCGAGAAGAAGCGCGCCAAACCGGGCTTGTGTTATATCGATGGCCGGCCCGAGCGAATTCCGGGTGACGAGCGTGTCGGACTGATGGGCACGGACCCGCTTCTCGAGAGAATGCCGGGCAAGCCAACGCTGATTGATTTCTTTAATCACCGATTCGGCTCGGCAAGCCACCTGCTGCAGAGTGCAAAACTGGCACTGGACAACGGCGAGGATGAGAAAATCGTCCTTGCCTGCCTGCTGCACGACATTAGTGTCTATGGCCTCATTCGGACCGACCACGGCTATTGGGGCGCGCAGTTGATCGGTCCTTACGTCGCCGAAGAGGTGCGCTGGGCAATCGAAAAACACCAGGCGCTGCGTTTCTTTCCTGACAAGGATTTTGAATACGAATATCCGGAAGCGTATATCGAATATTTCGGGGCCGACTACAGACCTGAGCCATACATTGTGCACGAGCACAAAGAAGCGAAGAAACACAAATGGTACCGGACCTCCCGACTGATCACCGTCAACGACCTTTATTCGTTCCGCCAAGGCGTGGAGGTTTCGGTCGAGGATTTTACCGACATAATCGGTCGAAACTTCAAGCAGCCAAAAGAAGGCCTGGGTTTTGACGGGAGCAAAACGGCGCACATGTGGCGGACAATAATCTGGCCGAACAACTATCTTTGATGAGCGAGTAGCTGTGGTAACTCATATTGGTAAGAACTTCACGCCGCCTGACGTTATCGGCAAGGTGACCGGAAAAGCGAAATACGTGGAAGACATTCACGTGGATGGCATGGTTTTCGCGAGGCTGTTGACGAGCCCGCTGCCGCACGCGCGAGTCGCCAGCATCGACCTGTCGGCGGCGTTGGCAATGGAAGGCGTGGTTGGCGTTCTCACCGCCGATGATGTGCCCTCGACGGTTGTGCCACGAGCGGCGATCCTGACCAACAATCCCGTCTTCGTTGGCGATCCGATTCTGGCGATTGCCGCTGTCAGCGAAACCGTTGCAACCAATGCGCTGGCGGCTGTACGGATTGAATTCGAGGCGCTGCCGTTTTGTGTGGATCCTTTGCAGGCGCTGGATCCGGACGGGCCCGACGCAAGAGTGGAGGGCAATATCTATGCGCCCGCCGGATTTGGTGATCAGACAACCGTTCCCGAACGCATCAAATGGACCGGCGAGCAGATTGCAGGCTTCGTGAACGGCGAGCCGCCCGAGGGGGACATGCCGATACAGTGGTCCATCGGCGACATCGAGCAAGGATTTGCCGAGGCGGCTTTTGTCATCGAACAGAATTTCGTCACTGCCGGCTATGCGCATCATTCGATGGAGCCCCGGTCGTCGATGGCTTACTGGCAAAACGGTCGCTGTTTCCTTCACGGACCCTGTCAAAGTCAGTCCGCGGTGATGCCTGGTCTCGCCCGCATGCTGGGAATTGAAGTCAGCGAACTGGCCTTCATCAATGAACATTGCGGCGGTGGGTTCGGCTCCAGAAGCGGGCCTTATGAAATGCTGGTGCTGCCCGCTTTTTTTGCCAAAAAAATCAACCGGCCGGTCGCTTTGCACCTGAGTCGGGAGCAGGAATTTTTCCTGGGTAAGGCGCGTTCGGGTTTCCAGGGTCACGTCAAGATCGGGTTCCGGCCAAACGGCAAGATCTGTGCACTCGACCTGTTTGTCGTCCAGGACATTGGCTGTCAGACGGGTTTTCCATCCGCCGAGTCGGCCGCCGGCGCGACGTCGCTCGTCTACCAGCCTGAAACGATGCGCTTTCGCGCCATACCGGTGCTGACGAACACGACGCCAAAAGGCGCCCAACGTGGTCCGGGGCAAAACCAGATTGCGGCAGCGATTGAACCCTTGCTGGATAAGGCCGCCAATGGCCTCGAAATCGATCGACTGGAGTTGCGGAAAATCAACGCCCCCGCGAACGATTCCCTGTACGGGCCCGGGCAGTCTGAAATGACCAGCGCCTACCTGCGCGAAGCGCTGGACAAGGGCGCGGAACGTTTCGGCTGGGCCGCAAGGCAAAGTCGCAGCCGCCAGCGCAACGGCAGCAAAGTGACCGGAATCGGCATCGGTCAGGCCTATCATTCGGCGGGTCGCGTTGGCTATGACGGCCTCTTACGGATTGCGCCGGACGGCAAGATTCACCTTCACAGCGGCGTCGGTAATCTCGGTACCTATTCCTATGCGTCAACGACGCGCCCGGCAGCGGAAGTTTTGCGCTGTGACTGGGACAACTGCGTCCTGCACTACGGTAAGTCGACAGAACACCTGCCGTGGAGCTCAGCGCAAAATGGCAGTAACACATCATTCACCCATTCGCGTGCCAACTATGTCGCCGCGCTCGATGCCGTGCAGAAAATAAAAGCCATTGCGGCGATAAAGCTTGGTGGAAGCGAAGACGACTATGATATCGGCGGCGAACGCGTATTTGCGAAAGCGGATTCGAGCCGCTCGATGAGTTACGCGGATGTGGCCAAGGCAGCGATCGAACTGGGAGGTCGATACGACGGCTCCGACGTACCCGACGAGATTCATGAAATCACCAAAATGTCGGTTGACGGCATAAAGGGTACGGGCCTTATCGGCGTGGCAAAGGATACGCTCGGCAAACGGGGCGATGTCCCGGGTCTGGCAGTCGGGTTTGTGGAAATCGAACTTGATCTTGAAACCGGAAAATACAAAATTATTGACTATCTTGGTGTCGCAGACTGCGGCACTGTCGTGCACCCGATGGGTCTCGCGGCGCAGGTACGCAGTGGCGCGGTCTGGGGCTTTGGCATGGCAGGTCTTGAACGGCACGTCTACGATCCCACCAGTGGCTTGCCAGCAAACAGTGGTTTTTATCAATGCAAACCGGCGACCTATCTCGATTTGCCGGACTCGTTAGGATGGGATGCCGTAGATCTGGCCGATCGTGACAATCCGGTCGGTGTAAAGGGGATCGGAGAGCCGGTAATGGGGTGTGCGGCAGCTGCCGTGTTGTGCGCCATATCTGATGCGTTGGACGGTCATGTGTTCAGCAGGGTGCCCGTGTCGGCCGATATGATCGTCAACCACGTTGCCGGGCGGCGTCAGTCTACCGGACCCATGCGCACCAACACTTTTTGAGCGTCAGCTCGCCTCGTAGAGCTCTTCCTCCAGGTCATCCTCCAGATCGTCGTCCAGCGGTTCCATGTCTTCGATTTGTTCGAGGAGATTTATCGCGACGGCAACAAAATCAGTATCCGTAATAATGCCCCGGAGCTTTCCGTCACTCATCACGGGCAGACAACCGATGCGGTGTTTCTCGAGGAATAGTGCAGCCTGGCGCAGCGTGGCATGCTCATCGACGGTGGCAACGTCGGTCACCATAATGTCGCTGATTTTGATTTCGGTTGCGTGAATTCGGTTTTCTTCATCGCGAAGAAACGAATCCGTTGCGGCGAGCACGTTGGTTAACGTGACAAGGCCCACCAACGATTCGTTGTCGTCTATGACCGGAAGATGGTGAATCTTTTTGTCGTGCATTAACGTGCGTGCCGCGTCGAGAGTCTCCGTCGGCAATATGGTGACGAGGTCGGTGCTCATGATGGTTTCAAGAGTCAGCATCGTACTTGCTCCAAGCTCATTGCTTTACGACTCAAGTCTAACTATCTGCCCCATGACTGCCATTGGGGCTTTCACGTATCAGTTTTCTGCCGAAAACGGCAATACCTCGTCGGCGATTTCCAGAAGTTCCGCGATTACGTCGCCCCTGCCGGGCTCAATGTGCTGGCCCGCTGTCCAGCGCAGTAACTTCGGCTGGCCGGCGGCCGCGTAAAGCGCCTCGGTTTGTCCGGCGGGCGTGCGCTCATCCTCGCGCGCTCCAATAATGACGACCGGACGCGGCGATATTTTCGCGACGTTCGTGGCGGTGTTAAAAGTCGGTCCGTAGGCGAGCCAGTGGATGACGGTCGCGAGCGGACGATGCAGCACCTTGTTGCTGATCCGCCGCGCCAGCTGCGCTTCCAGCCAGCTGAGATTATCGGCCGCTCCGTGCACCAGTATTGCGCCGCTGATCCGCCGGTCCAGAGCAGCGGATATTGCGGCAAATGGCACTCCTAGGCTTGCGCCAACGATCACGACCTGCTGCGGGTCCGCCCATTCCTGTTCGAGGATCCAGTCGATCGACAGTGACACGGCCGGCGGCGTGTCGATCAGTGCCTTGCGTGCCAGGGGCACCGTCCTGACGGTTTCACGAACGCCGTGGATTTTTTCCGGCCCGTCATAGGGATAGTCAATTGCGACCACGGCCTTGTCACCGGCATCGGCAAACAGGTCCACCGCGTCTCTGCCGGTCCGGTGTCCGCCAAGTACGACCAATACGGGTAAAGTCCGGGCCGGGCCGGTTTTGCGCAGCACTCGTAACGACACGCGCAGGCCGGAATCCGATCGCAGCGCCAGGTAATGAGCCTCCTGTCCGCCGGAGTAGGTGGATTCGGTCGTTCGGGTCTCGACAAGTTCACCATGGCGCGCAGCGAAATAGGCGTCGAGAGGTCTATTGGCGTCCCAATACAGCCAGGTCAGCGCAGCGCAAACGATCAGGACTGATGGAGCAATGACAAAAAACAGAACGATTCGAACGACTTTCCCCATTAACGAAGCCTCAACCGCCGAACTTGCCTTGTCAACAGCCGGCAAGCGGTCTAAGTTTGGGGCGGGGAAATGAAGGCAGTAAAAATGAGATATCTGAAACTTACGGTTGCAGCACTTTTGTTTGGCATTTTGAGCGGCTGCGGTCAGGACGCCGCCGAGATCAACGAAGCTGGCGGGGCCGATCTTGTCCTGATCAATGGACGGGTCTATACGCTCGACTGGGACGAACCCGGAACTGACGGCAGTGCGGCGCCAAATGCGCCGAACAGCGGCGGCGGGTGGGCTCCTGACGCCGAGGCTGTTGTGACCAATGACGGCGAAATACTGTTCGTTGGGAGTACGCGCGAGGCGCTGGATTACCAGGGTGATAGTACCCGGGTGGTCGATCTTGCCGGAGCAACCCTGTTGCCCGGGCTGGTCGATTCCCACACGCATGTACTGGAGCTTGGCACGAAGCTGAACCAGGTCGACCTGACTGACATTGCGACTGAAGAAGAAGCGGTGGCCCTGGTAGCAGAACGAGCCAAATCCGTGCCAAAGGGTGAATGGATAACCGGCAGTGGCTGGGATGAGGGCGCCTGGGCGAACCGCTACCCGGACAAGGTATTGCTCAGCGAAGCGGTTCCGGACCACCCGGTGTTTCTGGACAGCTTGCACGGGTTTGCGGCATGGTCGAACCAGCGCGCGCTGGATGAAGGTGGTATCACGGCCGCATCGGAGGTCCCGGTAGGCGGCGAAATGCGCATCGGGGCCGACGGGGAACCTAACGGACTCTTCCTGAATCGTGCGACGACGATGCTCGATGCAATCGTTCCGCCGCCCTCGCACGAATCGCTCATTAATAACTTTTTGGCGGGCCTTGACCAGATGGCCGCGGATGGCTATGTGGCCATCCACGACGCGGGACTGGATTCCCGGTCGATGGACGTTCTCGAACAGCTGGAGGCAGAAAACAGATTGCCAATCCGCGTGTACGCGATGCTGTCCCTCCGCGACGAACCGCTGATCCGCAAATGGCTCGAAAAAGGTCCGGACGCCGACAACGACAGCATGCTCGTCACCCGCACGGTAAAGGCCTACTACGACGGCGCGTTGGGCTCGCGCGGTGCGCGGATGCTTTACGACTACGCGGATCAGCCCGGAAGTCGCGGCGTCAGTGGTGATGGCTATGGGTTCGACCAGTCATTGAATGCCGCGGCAATGAAGGCCGGGTTCCAGATCGCGATTCATGCGATCGGCGATGCCGGCAACCGTGAAGCGCTGGACATTCTCGAAGCGGTCTTCAAGCAGGACCCGGCGACCGCGAAAAACCGCCATCGCATCGAACATGCACAGGTTATGTCGCCGCAGGACATTCCGCGTCTCAGTCAGCTCGGCATCATTGCATCGATGGAACCCCCGCACGCGGTTGAAGATAAAACCTGGGCCGAGGATCGGCTGGGTCCGGAACGCATACTCGGCGCCTATGCCTGGCGGTCGCTGCGTGAATCCGGCGCGGCTCTGACATTTAACTCGGATAATCCCGGCTCGGACCACAGTATTTTTTATGGGCTGCACTCGGCAATTACACGTCGGGACAAGAACCAGCAGCCGGAGGGCGGCTGGTATGCCGAGCAGGCTGTCAGTTCGGATGAGGCCGTGCGGGGATACACGAGCTGGTCAGCCTATGCCAGTTTTCGCGAGGACGACACAGGCATCATCGCACCCGGCCGCTGGGCGGATCTGACCGTGATGGACATCGATCCCTTTGTGCTTGCCGATGAAAGTCCGGGCGAGATCCTGAACGGACGTATTCTTATGACCATCGTGAATGGCAAGATCGTCTATGAAAGATAGACAGTGCCGAAAAACAGCGGAGCAAGCGCCATGACAGAAGCAAAAGTGAGCCGCCGGGATTTCGTCAACGGGTGTGCGCTCAGCATGGTCGCCGGCACATCGATATCTCCGCTGGAAGCGATGGCGCAGAATCTTCTCGATCCGTCGGCCCTGCCTGCAGATTATTATCCACCGACGAAACAGGGCCTGCGCGGCAGTCATGAGGGGTCATTCGAGGTCGCCCATGACACGCGCGACGGCAAGTCATGGAGTGCAGCCGATACCGGCGACCGGGTCTATGACCTTGTTGTCGTCGGTGGCGGCCTCAGCGGGTTGTCCGCGGCGCACTTTTATCGCAAGCAGGTCGGGCCAGACGCCAGGATACTGATACTCGATAATCACGACGACTTCGGTGGCCATGCCAAGAGAAACGAATTCTGGCACGAGGGCCGGATGCACCTCGTGAACGGAGGAACACTCAACGTCGAAGCTCCGTCACAATACAGCACGGTCGCGGCAGGCCTGCTTTTCGATCTTGGCATCGACAGGACGCGTTACTTCGAGAAAAACCGGGAAATGTGGTCTCGCTATTCGGACATGGGCCTCAAGGGCAGCATGTTTTTTGACAAGGAGACTTTTGGCGAAGACAAGCTCGTGGTTGGCTACGGTGAGCTTCCGATCGCCGAGTTCATATTCGATGCGCCGGTCAGCGATGAGGTAAAGCTGGACGTCGTCCGGCTCTACGAAGAAAAGAAAGACTATCTTCCGGGGCTGAATGCCGCTGAAAAAAGACAGACGCTTAGGCGGATGAGTTATCGCGATTACATCGTCAATATTGTCAAATGCAATCCCGAGGTTGTGCGCCTGTTTGATACGAGCTTGCTCGGTATATTCGTTACCGGCATGGATGCCGTGCCGGCCATTTATTGCCATGAAATGGGTTACCCGGGTTTTGACGGTTTGAATCTCGGTGAAATACCTGCGAACCAGCTTGCGTATGAGCCGGGTGGGCAGCATGGACGCGAAAATCGTGCCCGCGCCGAGAGCGGGGACCCGGACATGTATTTTCCGGATGGCAACGCCACGATCGCGCGGCTGCTGGTTCGGTCACTGATCCCGGATGCGGTGCCTGGTGATTCAATGGAAGACGTCGTCAGCGCGCGCGTCGATTATTCGATGCTGGATCGCGATGACACTCGTATTCGGATTCGCCTGAATAGCACCGTCGTGGATGTTGCTCACCTGGATGACCAGCAGGTTCAGACAAAGTATGTCCTGGGTGGTAACGCTTACTCGGTAAAGAGCAAAGCGGTCGTAATGGCATGCTGGAACTCTGTCATCCCCTATATTTGTCGCGAGGTGCCGCCGGCGCAGCGGGAGGCATTGCTGTATGGCGCCAAGTCACCGCTGGTGTACACCGGCGTCCTCGTATCCAACTGGCGGCCATGGATCGACGCGGGGATTTCGGGTGTTTCAGCGCCCGGCGGCTTTCATCCGAGTATTGGTTTGCCGCCATCGCTCGACATGGGTGAATACCGCACGGCACGCAGTCCGGACGAACCCATCGTCGTTCGCATGTCCTGTTATTTCACGGAGCCCGGCCTGTCCCGGCGCGAGCAACACCGCATCGGTCGCAGCAGGATGCTGGAGACGCCATTCTCCACGTTCGAGCACCATATTCGCGACCAACTGACGCGGGTGCTCGGGCCGACCGGGTTCGACGATGAGCGCGATATTCTCGGCATCACGGTCAACCGCTGGCCGCACGGTTACACGTATTCCTACAATCCGCTGTTCGATCCGGAAGAATGGGCGTATACAACCACGCCGGATCGCCCCGCCGTCATCGGCAGGCAGCGGATTGGCCGCATCGCCATTGCCAACGCCGATGCCGCTGCAAGCCCGCACACCGATGCGGCGATCAACGAGGCCTACCGAGCGGTAAGCGAACTGCTTTCCAGCTGATCCATTTCAAACTCGCCCCGCGCGTATCCTGCCTGGATCGCAATGGGTGTGATCGTCGCCACTCGGTTCTTTAACCTGCATTTTTTTAATTGCCTGCTGTTGCTGTTGGCGGCGCGTTCCGTTGCAACCCTCGGGTCTGTTTAACCGCCTTGCGTGGGGCATTTTTGAGTGGCCCGCCGCGGCTTTTCAGGGCTTGCGAGCGTTGACCACCGGCTTGCCCGGTCGCTGTCAGGTTCAGCATGTCACCGGAGCGGGATTTAGGAGTCAGGGTTAACGCGCATTGTGGGGGTGATCCGCCCGTGAAATACTTTCAAAATGAATTACCGATCAATAGCAGTCGTTGTACTGCTTTTTTCTGCGTTTGCGGCGGCCGCCGCCGAACATCGTGATGCGACTGAAATCGTGCGCGACGCACTGAATCACTGGCGTGGCCTGTCTTCGCACGGCGAAATGACGATGATTATCCATCGCCCCGACTGGGAGCGGAGCATGTCGATGGAGTCCTGGTCAGAGGGTGAAAAGCTTTCGCTGGTGCGCGTGACGGCGCCGCAGAAAGATCGTGGCAATGGCACCCTCATTGACGGTAACAAGATGTGGAGCTTTTCACCGAAAGTAAACCGGGTAATCAAGGTGCCGTCATCGCTGATGAACCAGAGCTGGATGGGCTCCGATTTTTCCAACAAGGATATTTCGCGGACAGACGACATTATCCTGCAATACGATCATGCACTGCTGA
>Ga0316195_10000202_pt1 | contig 21334 bp, 19 predicted proteins | sample Phised1_MG_FD_204937 | JGI IMG/M metagenome (GOLD analysis project Ga0316195, IMG submission 204937) | Coastal sediment microbial communities from Maine, United States - Phippsburg sediment 1 | ecosystem: Environmental > Aquatic > Marine > Coastal > Sediment | place: USA: Maine | collected...
CGAGGAAGTTGACATCATGCCCAGCACCTGGAGCCGGGAAAGATACATACGGTCTCTCAAATTTGCCGCCAAGACCCACAACGGCCAGACCGTCCCCGGCACGGACCTGCCCTATGTCATCCACGTCACCATGGTGGCCATGGAGGTCATCGCGGCCCTGGCCCACGAAGACGGCCTGGACGGCGAGCTGGCGGTCCAGTGCGCCCTGCTCCACGACGTGATCGAGGATGTCGGCATATCCTACGAAAAACTCACCGCCGAGTTCGGCTCCGATGTGGCCGACGGCGTCCTGGCCCTGACCAAGAACAACATCCTCCAATCCAAACAGGAAAAGATGCATGACAGCCTGGCGCGGATCAAAGATCAGCCCAGAGAGGTGTGGATGGTGAAGCTGGCCGACCGGATCACCAATCTCCAGCCGCCGCCGGGGCATTGGAATTCTGAAAAGATTGAGCGTTATCGGGCAGAGGGGAAAGAGATTTTGAATGAATTGGGGGATGCGAGCCCGTTCCTGTCGAAACGGCTGAACGGGAAACTTCGTGTGTACCCTCTGGAAGGATAAATCTGGATATCACGCCAAGCCGCAAAGCCCAGAATGGAAACGATAGCGGCCACTGATAAACACAGACCAACACGGATGGGAACAGCAAAAGAAGCATTCGTGCACGCAATAAAATTGCCCGGCTGCTGGCCGGAAAAAAATTTGACCGGTTTTTTGAGATCGATCAGTGTTAATCAGTGCCACTCTGTGACCAATGGCTTTTGGTTCGGTAAAGTCACCGCGCGGGGATTTCATAATAATAGTATTTACCTATCGCTAACCACCTATTCCTCTCTTGTTGCCAGATCGTATTCCATGGCTAACTTGTCAGATAGGAAAGACAGCAACCCATAACCAAGCAAACGACAAGGAGAAACACCATGGAAAATACACGCACTGACGACTATACTAAAGACGACAACGAAGGTCATGTTGATACCCGCGCTCAGAACCACGAATGTGAAAAACCGGATCCCCATCTGGGATGTGACCTGGGAATCGACGTCGCAGGATAATTTAAAAGGAGGTGCCCTCATGATAGGAACGATACTGACAATTACGATCCTTGGGTACTACATCAACAGCTGTGTAGCGAACATTAACAAGCATGCAACCTGCAAGGTCTAAGAATACGGCAGAGCTTCAAAAAAGCAGGCAACAGATACCATACCAAACTGAGCTGACCTGAACTGACAACTGAATAGATCCTGACACAGGATGAAGCCGGCAGAGCCTCTTTGAGGCTCTGCCTTTTTTTATACCCGGACGCCGGTGCGTCCTTATGGCGGAAGGAACATCTCCGCGCCTCGCATCACGCCGCCAAGTTTGCTAATAAATACAGCTTCAAGTCTCACGCAAAGTCGCAAAGCACGCAAAGTAAACCCAAACGGCTATTTTTCTTGGCTGTTGGCCGAGACGAACCATTTCAATTTCTGGATTCATCCGAATCAGAAATTGAAATATCTGTTTTTATCGTTCTTGGTGTGAGGCGGAATAGTCAAGGCTTGACGCGTCTTCTTGAGCCCTTCGTCCCAATCAAATCTGCTTGACAATAAAGTCATTATCAGCCATTCTATATTCGCGAATCGCGAATATAGAATGGGAAATGCCTTGATACTGAAACCCCAAGACGTATTGATCTTGCTTAAGCTGGTTGCCATTGGAGAGGCACCGTGGACCTACAGTCGTATGGCAGGCGCCTTGTGGATGAGTCCGTCCGAAGTCCACGCCGGTGTGAAACGCGTCGTCAAAGCACGATTGGCATCCATGCAGCAGGATCGTGTCATCCCCAATGCACGAAACCTGGAAGAGTTTCTCGTTCACGGTGTGTCTTATGTTTTCGTTCCCGAACTGGGTGAGGTTACCCGCGGAATGCCGACCGGTTATGCCGGCCCTGTATTGTCCCCCCTTTTTCAGGCCTCCAACGATCTGCCGCCGGTCTGGCCGGATCCGGATGGTGAGGCTCGGGGGCAAGCCTTTACACCGTTGTACAAATCCGTTCCGCAAGCGGCCCGTGAAGACGACAGGCTATATGCGCTGTTGACACTGGTCGATGCGGTTCGGGGCGGCCGGGCACGTGAGCGGGAAATAGCCTGTCAGGAAATTAAAAAGAGATTGAAGCGTGATGCCGATGCATAAAAACCCCAATATAGAGATGCTCGAGGCAGTGGTTGAACGACTCGGGCCGCTTAATGATGAAGTGGTGTTCCTGGGAGGGGGTGCTGCCGGGTTGTTATTGACCGATCCTGCGGCACCTCCCCTGAGAATTACCCGGGATGTCGATGTAATCCTGGAAGTCACTTCCCTGGCGGCTACCATCAGTTCAATGAGAAACTCCGGAATCGCGGTTTTGCTGGAGATTTCAGCCCTGATGCGCCAATCTGCCGCTGGCTGTCAGATAACATTGTTCTTGACGTCATGCCGACAGATCCTGAATTGTTCGGATTCGGTAATACATGGTTCGCACGGGCCTTTCCGGCCGCCAGAGTTTTTCGCTTACCTTCAGGCGCGGAAATTCGGGTATTGCCGCCGGCATTTTTTCTGGCAACGAAGATGGAGGCTTTTCATCATCGCGGCGCAGGAGACTTCCTTCTCAGCAGGGATGTTGAAGACTTGATCGTCGTATTGGACGGTAGATCCGAAATCGTCCGTGAGGTTCAAACCGCGGATACCGAGTTACGGGTCTTTATCGCCGAACGATTGGCTGATTGGTTGAGGAATCCAGAATTCAGGGATGCGCTGCCGGGGCTTTTGCCGCCCGATGCGGCCAGTCAAGCCAGGATCACGACAATTATCGAACGTATTGAGACGATTGCCCATTGCGGCGTGTTGTAAGGGATATATAGGAGGACGGCAAGCTACCAAGCGGATATGCTGTTGAGTCAGTGAGCTGACAAGCGAGTTCCGGAAAACAATTAGTATCGATCAGTGCCAATCTGTGTCTATCTGCGTTAATCAGTGTATCATTTGGTCGGAGGTTTTAGCCGTGCCAAGCACCTGGAGCCAGGAAAAATACATCAAAGCCTTGCAATACGCGGCCAAAGCCCACAAGGGCCAGAGCGTGCCGGGTTCGGACCTGCCCTATGTGGTCCACGTCACCATGGTGGCCATGGAGGTCATGGCCGCCCTGGCGCATGAAGACAATCTTAACGGCGAGCTGGCGGTCCAGTGCGCGCTGCTGCACGACGTGATCGAGGATACCGGAAAATCCTACCAGAAGCTGGCCGCCGAGTTCGGCCGTGATGTGGCCGAAGGTGTCCTGGCCCTGTCCAAGAACAACATCCTCAAAGACGAGCAGGAAAAAATGGCCGACAGCCTGGCGCGGATCAAGCAGCAGCCCAGGGAAATCTGGATGGTCAAGCTGGCCGACCGCATCACCAATCTCCAGCCGCCGCCGGGGCATTGGCGTTCTGAAAAGATTGCGCGTTATCGGGAAGAGGGGAAATTGATTTTGAATGAACTGGAGGCCGCTTGCCCTTATCTGGCGGAGCGATTGAAGCAGAAAATACGAGAATATGCTATTTAAATCATAGCAACGGGATGAAAAGCCAACAGCATCGACCCCTGAACAACCCTTGGGGAACCATCGCGCAATGAATAAAGGCAATAATGGCATTTTTAATAACACTGCGGAGATAAGTGAACGCCTGCGGTTCGAGCAAATGATTTCGGACCTGTCGGCGCGCTTCATCAACCTGCCGCACGAGCACCTCGACAGCGAAATCGAGAACGCTCTGGGAAGGGTGCTGGCGTTTTTCCAGGTCGACCGTTGCGGATTACTTCACACCCTGCCGGACAAGGACGCATGGCAAATCACCCATGTGGCATACGCGGAAAATGCCGAACGGGTTCCCAAGGGTACAGATCTGCCCCGATCGATCAACCCCTGGGCCTACGACAGGCTGATAAATGAAAACAAGGTGATCTCGTATGCACGGGTGGCGGACATGCCGGATGAGGCGCATGTCGACAAGCAGACCTGGATCGATTGGGGGATACGCTCCAACCTCACCATGCCCATCCTCCGCCGTGAATCCGTCGTCCATCTCATTTCCATCAATGCGCTCCAAAGCGAACGTGTCTGGCCGGAAGTGTTCATCCCCCGGTTGCAATTGCTCGGCGAAATTTTTGTCAACGCCCTGGAGCGCAGGAAAGCCGAACTGACCTTGCGCGACAGCGAGGAGCGACTAAACCTGGCCGCCGCGTCGGCCGAGGCGGGGATATGGGTCATGGAGGTCGACACGGGCCGGATATGGGCCACCGACAAACTGCGGGAAGTGTTGCATTTCACCCCTGAAGAGGATTTGAGCTTCGAACGTTTTTTGGAGGTCGTGCACCCGGACGATCGCGAGAGCGCTCGGGAAACCCTGGCGCAATGTCTCCAGACGCGCGACCTGGTCAGGCTCGAATACCGCATCGTGCCGCCCGACGGGAGCATACGCTGGATCGTGTCCCGCGGGCGATCCTATGCCGCTACCCCGGAGCAGGCGGAACGCGTGATGGGGGTCGCCATCGACATCACCGACCGCAAGGCGCTGGAGGCCCGGCTGCATGCACAGTTGGAAGAGATCCAGCAGTTGAAACAGCAGTTGGAGCAGGAAACCATCTACCTGCGGGAAGAAATCATGCTCCGGCACGGGCATGAAGGCATCGTCGCCCGCAGCGCGGCCATGAAGCAGGTTCTGGCTCAGGTGGAACAGGTCGCCGCTACCGATGCGACCGTCCTCCTTTCAGGGGAGACCGGCACCGGCAAGGAACTCCTGGCCCGCACGATCCACAACCTCAGCAAGCGGAAGGAAAGATCGCTCATCACCATCAACTGCGCCGCCCTGCCGCCCACGCTGATCGAAAGCGAGCTCTTCGGCCGCGAGAAAGGCGCCTACACCGGTGCCCTGACCCGCATGGCGGGCCGCTTCGAGGTGGCCCACCGATCCACGTTTTTCCTTGATGAAGTCGCCGAGCTGCCCATCGACCTGCAGGCCAAGCTGCTGCGCGTACTGGAAGAAGGGCGCTTCGAACGGTTGGGATCCACCCAATCCCTGCAGGTGGATGTTCGCATCATTGCGGCCACCAACCGTGATCTGGCCCAAGAGGTTGCCGAAGGAAGATTTCGCAGCGATCTATTCTACCGGTTGAGCGTCTTTCCTGTTGCAATCCCCCCTCTTCGGGAACGCCCAGAAGATATTCCCCCGCTGGTCTGGATGTTTGCCAAACAGAACGAGAAAAAACTGGGCAAACGGGTCGACCACATTCCCCGCCGGAAGATGAATGCCCTGAAGCGCTATACGTGGCCGGGCAACGCCCGGGAGCTGCGCAATATTGTCGAACACGCCATGATTACGAGCAGCGGCGGAACCCTTGACGTAGGACCGCCGATGCGTGAATCCGGAAAGGTCGCCTTCACGGATACGTTAGCGGATGTGGAGCGCAAGCACATCCTGGGCGTATTGGACAAAACCGGCTGGCGCATCACGGGCAAAAACGGGGCCGCCGAAATCCTGGGCCTGAAGCGCACCACCCTGCAGGCCAGAATGCGGAAGTTGGGCATCAAACGCCCGACTGTTTAGTGCCCATATATGGGCATAATGGTATTATTTGGGCACTCCAGCGCTTCGCCTTCCCTTCCATAACCCCATGTCGTTTCAATATTTCTTAATTATTTTTGACAGTCACAGCTATTTGTCGGGCTTTAACGGTTTGGGAATGCTTTTCGCATTATTAGGGATCCGTAAATTCTGCTGCCACGCTCAACGATCCGCGTTCCCCGGAGGTAGGTCTTATGCCAAAACCACGACGGGTTCACCCCGCGACTGAGGGGCAACCGGGCCTGGAAACCCGCATGCATGCCACCATACGGATGCACTTCCCGGCCCGTAAGCGCAAAGAAGCGCTGCTCATCCTCGGATCGATGATCGAGTCGATCAAGCTTGAGGAAGGCTGCCTCAGTTGCCGCCTGTACCAGGATGTTCAGGAAGGGCACGCGTTCATGCTCGAGGAAATCTGGACGGATGAAGTCAGTTTACATGGGCATCTGCGCTCCGCTGACTTCCGTAATGTGCTCCTGGTGGTGGAGATGGCGAGTGAACCGCCCGAGATCCGATTCGATCGGGTTTCCTCCTCGACGGGCATCAGCACCATTGAACAGGTGCGAGGTGCAGCGGATGTCCCGCAAAGCGAAAACGGTCTGTCGCTGGGGTAGTCGAAAAGCGCTTTTCGATGAACCCGGCAAGCCAGAATCGCAAAACCTTGCTTGATGACAGGGGCCGCATATACGAATGCGCTTTCAAAGTGATACCGATTCGCTTGGCATTGGCACAATAAACCGCTTTACTTTTTCCGGGCGGGTTGGATTGCTCGAACAATGGAGGACAAAACATGCAACGTAGTGCTTGTTTAGGAATTGTCGTCTCTGCCATGCTCGCCGTGGTGACGAGCTGTGCGCCCACCCAGGTGCAGCAGGAGAATATGAATTTGAAATCGTTTCCGAAACCGGATCTGATCCTGGTGTATGACTTTGCCGTGTCCCCGGAAGAAGTCCACCTCGACGAGGGATTGAGTGCGGAACTCCAGCAGAAATACGAGAAACACAAGGGCCAGTCCCGCACCGCCCAGGAAATCAAGATTGGCCACAAGGTCGCGGACGCCGTGGCGGAAGAGCTTGTGAAGAATATTCGTGCCCAGGGTCTGTGGGCCCAGCGGGGCTTCGCACCGCCGCACGGCAACCGTCAAATCGTCTTGATCAAGGGCCAGTTCGTGACCATCGACGAGGGCAACCGGACGGAGCGTGTGGCCATTGGATTTGGCGCCGGCCGGACCGACGTGCAGGCCAATGTGCAGTTGTACGACGTGACGCACGAAGGACTGAAGCAGTTGGACGCCCTGCAGGGCGATACCAAGAGCAGCTACAAGCCCGGTATGGCTGCAATGATGGGGGTGGGTGCCCTGGCCGGTCATTTGCTGGCGTCGGCTGTGGTGAGCGGCGCGGTAGCCGGCGGAACGGAAATGACGTTGGCCACGGTGCAGTCCGACGGCAAACGCCTGGCCGACCAGATCGCCAAGGACCTTGGACAATACTTCGTCGACCAGGGCTGGATCCCGCCGGAAGCATTGAAAAAATCACTATTTTAATTGCGATTGGCAAGATGCGTGAAAAGAGATGTAGCAAAGAAAGGAGCATCACATGAAACTGAAACATCGATTTGGCTTCATGGCGGTCATCGTCATTCTGGTGGCGGCCTGCACGGCCATGCCGGCCAAAACCCAGCAAGTCACAGGTGAACTGGGCTCAGCGAGTGCCACCACCACCATCAGCGGCAAACAGCTGCCGGCGCCCGAGCCGGCTTTCGGCGGCGTGATCAAGAACGATGCCCTGCAGTCGAAGGCGTGGTGGGCACCGCGCATCGTGCCGCCCAAGGAGGCGCCCAACGTGCTGCTCATCATCACCGACGACGCCGGATTCGGCGTGCCGAGCACCTTTGGCGGCGTTATCCCGACGCCCACGATGGATCGCGTCGCGAATAACGGTCTGCGCTACAACAACATCCACTCGACGGCACTGTGCTCGCCGACACGGGCCGCGCTCATTACCGGGCGCAACCACCACTCGGCGGGCTTCGGCGTTATCTCTGAGCAGTCCACGGGTTTCCCCGGCTACAACAGCATCATCGCCGAGGACAAGGCCACCATCGGCCGGGTCCTCCTCGACAATGGCTACGCCACCTCCTGGTTCGGCAAGGACCACAACACGCCGACCTTCGTAGCCAGCTCGGTCGGACCCTTCGATAAATGGCCCACCGGCCTGGGCTTCGAATACTTTTACGGTTTCGTCGGTGGCGACGCCAACCAGTGGCAGCCGAACCTGTTCCGCAACACCACCCAGATCTACCCCTTCGAAGGCAAGCCGGGCTGGAACCTCATCACCGGCATGGCGGACGACGCGATCGAATACCTCAATCGCACCAACCAGACGATGCCCGACAAGAAGTTCTTCATGAAATACGCGCCGGGTGCCACCCACGCGCCGCATCATCCCACCGAAGAATGGGTGAAGAAGATCCACGACATGCACCTTTTCGACGACGGATACCAAAAGGTTCGCGAGCGCATCTTTGAAAACCAGAAGAAGCTCGGTGTGATCCCCGCGGATACGAAAATGGAGCCATGGCCCGCCAAGATGCTCACGCCTTGGGACGAGCTTGATGCCGATAGCAAGAAGCTCTTCATCAAACAGGTCGAGATCTTCGCCGCCTACGCTACCTACAGCGATCACGAGATCGGCCGAATCATCGATACCATTGAGGAGATGGGCAAACTCGACGACACCCTGATCATCTACATCAATGGTGACAACGGCACCAGTGCCGAAGGCGGTCCGATCGGCACGCCGAACGAAGTCGCCTTCTTCAACGGCGTTCCCGTACCGGTCGAAACCCAGATGAAATGGTATGATGTCTGGGGCACCGAGCAGACTTACAACCATATGTCCGCAGGCTGGTCATGGGCCTTCGACACGCCTTTCTCCTGGTTCAAGCAGAACGCCTCCAAACTCGGCGGCATCCGGCAGAACATGGCGGTCTCGTGGCCGGCGCGCATCAAGGACAAGGGCGGTCTGCGCGATCAGTTCATGCACGTGATCGACGTGGTGCCCACCATTCTCGAAGTGACCGGTATCCCGGCTCCCGAAACCGTGAACGGCATCAAGCAGGCCCCGATTGAGGGTACCAGCTTTGCCTACACGTTCGACAAAGAAAATGCCAACTTGCCGTCACGCCACACGACCCAATATTTCGAGATGATGGGCCAGTGGGCGCTCTATCACGAAGGCTGGCTGCTCAGCACCAAGGTCAATCGTGCACCGTGGGAAGCGTTCGGTGCCGCCAATCCCGACCCGCTCAATAACCAGGTGCTCGAGCTCTACGATTTGAACAAGGACTTCAGCCAGTCCCAGAATCTCGCGGACAAGTACCCGGATAAAGTGAAGGCGATGAAGGCACTGTTCATCGCGGAAGCGGAGAAATACCAGGTCTTCCCGCTGGATGCCTCGGTGGCGGGCCGCCTCGTGGCCCCGCGCCCGAACATCACCGCCGGCCGCACCGAGTTCGTCTACACCCACCCGATGGTCGGTCTGCCCCAGGGCGATTCGCCGTCCATCCTCAACAGCTCCTACACCATCACGGCGGACATCGACGTGCCGCAAGGCGGGGCGGAAGGCATGATTCTGACCTCGGGCGGACGCTTCGCCGGTTACGGATTCTACCTGCTCAAGGGCAAGCCGGTCTTCCTCTGGAACCTGATCGACTTGGAACGCATCAAATGGGAAGGCACTGATGCGCTCGCGCCCGGCAAGCACACCATCGTGTTCGACTTCAAATACGAGGGCCTCGGTGCCGGCACGCTGGCCTTCAACAACATGAGTGGTCTCGCCCGACCCGGCACTGGCACGCTAACGGTGGACGGCAAGGTCGTGGATACCAAGAGGATGAAGAAAACGCTCCCCATGATCCTGCAGTGGGACGAGAGTTTCGACGTGGGCTCCGATACCTTGACTGGGGTGAACGACGCGGACTACAAACCGCCCTTCCCGCTCACCGCCAAGCTCGACAAGCTGACGCTCAAGGTGAACCGCCCGAAGCTGTCGCCCGAGGATATCAAAAAACTTGAAACGGCCATGCGCAACAATAAGATGAGCGAGTAGGCGTCGCTCGGTGGTGATCGTGCGGGTCGTTCTCACCGAAGAACGGCCCGCCGATTCTCCAGCGGAAGGAAGACAGACAAGACAAGTGGAGACGCCATAGAATGTAAGGGAAGGCTGCTTCGCAAGGAAAGGCAGGCTCGATCGAAACCCTATTTTACCCGTCACCCAACGGAAGCAACCTATTTTACGACAATCTCGGCGAAAAGACCTCATTCTTAACCGCTGATCGGCGAATCCATAAGTCGGCCGATAAAGATGTTATTTTCCACTAACTGGAAATGGGGGTTTACGATGAAGACTCATAAACAAATCGTCCTATGCCTGCTCACCCTGCTGATGATTGCCGGGTGCGCCTCGACTAAGGTAACCAACCGCGACGAACTCGTGACCGGGCAAATCCCGAAGCCCGATACCATCTGGGTGCACGACTTCGCCGCCACACCCGCCGATGTCCCGAACGAATCCGCGCTGGCCGGACAGCATTCCGAGCACAGAACGCCCCAAACGGCCCAACAGCTCGCGACCGGTCGGCAGCTGGGCGAGGAAATCGCGGCCCAGCTGGTCACGCAGATCAGGGACATGGGCATGCACGCCGAGCAGGCATCGAAGGGTACCAAGCCGCAGATCAACGACATTGTCATCCGGGGCTATCTCATATCGATTGTCGAGGGCAGTGCCACCAAACGCATCGCCATCGGTTTCGGTTCCGGTGCCTCCGACCTGAAAGTGGCGGCCGAAGGGTTCCAGGAGACGGCCCAGGGGTTGCGCAAACTCGGGTCCGGCACAACCGATGCCACCGGCGGCAAAGCGCCCGGGGCGGATTTGGGGGTCCTCGGCCTCATTGCCACCCACAACCCGGCGGGACTCATCATCAGCAGCGGCGTTAAAATCTACGGCGAAGAGAGCGGCAGCAGTACGGTCAAGGGCCGGGCCAAGCAGACGGCGAAGGAAATTGCCGATGTACTCAAAAAGCGGTTCCAGGAGCAGGGCTGGATTAATTGACTTGGGGGCCGAGTTCGCCTTCCGACCGGCAGCCGTTTGCGCCGGCCGCAAGGTTTCTATCGGAATGGCGAAAAAAATGTTGAAGGATATTCTTACCAAAATAGGATCAAAGGCATCACGCCGGCCAATGGCGGCCGCGACGACGCTGTCTATCGATTGGGTCGGGGCCAACGTGATGGCCCGGCTGCGTGGCGAGCTTCCAGGGCGGCATCGCAGTATTCCAGCTGCGGGAGTGTTTACTACCGACCGGCGTTCCAGGGCAGCAGTCTAGTGTATGAGATTCAGAATCCGTGATACAGGGGTAAAGCCTCTTTCAAATAAGGCGTTTCCGTGGCGCCCCGGCGATTTCGGGAAAATGAAGTGCCGGATCGACGTCACATTGATTCACCCCTGCCAGAGATAAGGCCAGCGACCCGATGATCGGCAACAGGGAACAATCCATCGTGAACCGTCTCAATGTCATCGGTATGGCCGTCATTCTATTCCTGGCGGCAGTTCCCGTGGCATCTTTCGGCCAGGCGCCCACCACCCCGCCCAAGCCTGCCGACTCCCCGATCCCGGTGGCGATTTCTCCGGCCGAGGTCGCCGCCAAAGCAACCGAAGCAACGAACCTGCTGATGACCCTCTCCACCGAATTCGTTTCCGGTGCCGAGATCGAAAAAATCCGCGAACCATTTTTTCAGGTGAGTCGTCAGATCGAGGGGGAGTATGCCGGCGTTTCGATCACGCTTGAGGAAACGCCCTCGCTGGAAAAACTGCAGACCCTGCACGGGGTATGGAAGGATAGGCGTGATCAGATCAATGCTTGGCTGGATCTGCTCACGCAACGGTCGGTCGCGCTGCAGAAAGTGCTGGATCAGTTGTCGGGTCTCAAGACCACCTGGACCGAGACCCGGAAAACCGCCCAGGCAGCCCAGGCGCCGGCGGAAACACTGCAGCAAATCGAAACGGTGCTGAATGCCATCGAAGCGGCCCAGGCCCCTCTGGGGGCAACGCATGACCGAGTGCTCGGTCTGCAAGGCGTTATTTCCGAAACCCTGAAGCGATGCGATGATATCCTATCGCGCATCGTCCAAGCTCAGAAAGGCGTGGTCGCCGGCATTCTGACGCAGGAACTCCCGCCCATCTGGGACACCGGGCAGTGGCATGCGGCACGGACTGCCATACCGGTCCGGGTTCACGAAATCGCAACCGCCCTGCGGTCGGACTTGCACCACTTTTTCAGTGACCCTTCCCGGGAGATGCCCCTGCAGGTCATCCTTTTCGCGGTGTTGATGGTCCTGTTTTCCGCCGCGCGCCGCTTCGTGCACCGTTGGACAGCCGATGACGAAAAGATGGCGCACCTTGCGCAGGTATTCGCACGGCCTTACGCGGCCGTCCTCTTTATCGTATGGCTTTTCGCGACCCGCTACGCCTCATCGACCCCACCGATGGTCAAGGAGCTGTTTACGGCCTTGGCGCTCATCCCCGTCCTTCGACTGGTTCAGCCGGCGGTTGCGCCCCGCACGATGCCGACGCTTTACGTTTTGGGGGTCTTGTATGCCGTCGATACCCTTCGGGGGTTTTTCGCCGGCTCAGTGGTGGTCGAGCCGCTGCTGCTGATGGTAGAGGGTCTGGCGGCCATGGCGGTGTTGGGATGGCTCCTGACCTCCGGCAGCCTGTTGCTTGCTTCCGCCAAGAATACCGAGACCGCCCGACGGGCCATGGTGGTTTTCGTCAAAGTCGCAATGACCTACCTTGCCGTTGGCGCAGCGGCCGGGGCCTTCGGCTTCCTGGGGCTGGCCCGCCTGATCACGCCGGGGAGCCTAACGGCGGGTGTGTTGGCCGTGGCATTTTTTGCCGGCGTGCGCGTGTTCGGGGGCGTTGTGACGGTGATCTTGCGTCTGTGGCCCCTGCGGCGGCTGCGAATGGTCCAAACGCATGGCGATCTCCTGGCAAAATGGGCCTACCGGCTGCTGGTGTGGCTGGCCGTCCTGGGCTGGGCGATCCGCCTGCTCGACCAGCTGGGGCTGCTGGATCCGATCCAGACCATTGGCGAAGCCATTCTGGCCATGAAGTTTGCGCGCGGCGCCATCAGCATCTCCATCGGGGACATCCTGGCCTTCGGCGTCACGGTAGGGGCCTCCTTCCTGCTCTCGCGATTCATCCGTTTCACGCTGAATGAAGAAGTCTATCCCCGGGCCCACATCCCCAGCGGCGCCGCCTATGCCTCTTCGCGCCTGCTGCATTACACCATCCTGACCCTGGGGTTTTTGGTGGGCCTGGGTCTGCTGGGCGTGGATCTCACCAAGATCAGCGTCCTGGCGGGCGCCTTTGGGGTGGGTATCGGATTCGGGCTTCAGAATGTGGTGAACAATTTCGTCTGCGGGCTGATCATGCTATTCGAACGGCCGGTGCACGTCGGCGACACGGTTGAACTGGACGGGATTATGGGCGAGGTGCGCCTGATCGGTTTCCGGGCCAGCTCGGTGCGCACCTGGCAGGGGGCTGACATCATCATCCCCAATGCCCAGTTCATTACCGCCAAAGTGACGAACTGGACTTTCCGGGACCGGCTGCGGCGTATCGACTTGCCGGTAAGTGTGGCCTATGCCTCCGATCCGAAGCAGGTCATCGAGCTGCTGGAGGGTGTGGCCCGCGCCCATCCGCAGATTCTGGCCTATCCGGCCCCGCTGTGTATTTTCAACAGCTACGGGGATAGCGCCATCAACTTCGAACTGCGGGTATGGATCGATCTGGCGGCCGACTATACGAATGTCCCTCAAATCCGTAGCGACCTGAACACCGCGGTCTACGAAGCAGTGACGGCGGCCGGCATGTCGTTTCCCTTTCCCCAACGGGAAGTGCGGCTGCTGGGCGACCCCGAATCCCGGGGGTCAGTTTCTGACCAGGAGCAGGGCTTTGTGGCACCGGAGGCAAACCGGCACGGTATTGAAAAGAACGGCAAGCCGCCATGATCCCAAGAGATCGATATGGCCATTTTCGCAAAATCAAGTCGCACGGTCTTGGCAAACGCTTTGACATGAACCTCGAGGCGCGATAACGCGCAATGTCCAATTTTACGGGAGAAATAACCATGCTGCGACACCCATGCTTAGCCATTGCGGTCCTGCTGGCCATAGCGGGCGGGATGCTGGCCCCGGCCCTGGCCGACGATGCCGCGGATCAGGCCGAACTGGCCAAAAAGACGTTGAACCCGGTGGCGGACCTGATCAGCCTGCCGATCCAGTTCAACTATGACAGGGGGATCGGACCTACGGATGACGGCAAAAAATACGTCGTCAACATCCAGCCGGTGATCCCGATCTCCATCGGGCCGGAGTGGAACATCATCTCCCGCACCATCCTGCCCCTCGTCGACCAGGAGGATATTCTCCCGGACGGCAAGGCGGACGCATCGGGCATCGGCGACACCACCCAGAGTTTTTTCTTCTCGCCGAAAAAGCCCACCGCGCAGGGATGGATCTGGGGGGCCGGTCCGGTGCTCCTGCTGCCGACCGCGAGTGACAGTGATCTGGGCGGCGAAAAATGGGGCCTTGGCCCCACGGCGGTGGCGCTCAAACAGGAGCACGGGTTTACCTACGGCATCCTGGCCAATCACATCTGGTCCATTGCGGGCGACGACGACCGGTCGGATATCAGTTCCACTTTCCTCCAGCCCTTTTTTTCCTACACCACGAAGACCTTTACATCCTTTACGATCAATACCGAGTCGACGTATGATTAGGAGGATGATCAGTGGTCGGTGCCGGTCAACTTCTTGGTCAGCCAGATCCTGAAGATCGGATCACAGCCCATCAGCCTGCAGGCCGGCCCGCGCTACTGGGCCGAGAGTTCGGACAGCAGCCCGGAGGGGTGGGGGTTTCGGTTTACCTTCACTTTGCTGTTCCCCAAGTGACCGGGCCGTGTATTTTAGACTGTCTTGAAGTAAAAAAAGCTTTTGCCACATAAGTGAATTGCCAAAGGAGGAATTTCTATCATGTCACGTTACTGGCGTTTTATCCTGTTAGTCCTCGTGTTCTCCCTAACATTGGCTGGCGGAGTCCACGCCGGCGGCCTTTACCTTTACGAAGTGGGGAGCCCCGACGTGGGCCTGGCCGGGGCCGGTTACGCCGCCCGGGCCGATGATGCCGCCACCGCCTTCACCAACCCGGCCGGGATGACCCGTATCGACCAGCCCTCCCTCATGATGGGGGCGCAGCCTATGTATCTGCACCTGAAATTCAACCCGGACAGCACCACCTCAGCGGCGGCCAGCACGCTTCCGGGCGGATTCGCGGCCGACGACGGCGATACCAGCGGCTTGCTGCCGGCGGGCGGTCTCTACTATGTCCACCCGGTCAACGACCGGTTGCGGCTGGGCGTGTCCATGAACGGCTATTTCGGCCTCGCTCTCGACTATGAAGACGACTGGGTGGGCCGTTATTACGTGCAGGATGCTACGCTTCAGGCGGCTGCGATCCAGCCGGCCATCGCCTGGCGAGTGAATGACTGGCTGTCCGTGGGGGCCGGCGTGGCGGCTGTTTACGGCATCCTGGATGAAAAGATCGCCGTCAACAACATCGCGCCCAACTTGCCGGACGGTCAGCTCAAGCTCAAGGATGAGGACTGGACCGCGCAATTCAACCTGGGAGTGCTGGTCGAACCGGTGCAAGGCACGCGTTTCGGCCTGACCTATCTCTCGGAGGCGGACCTCGATTTTTCGGACCGGGTTAATTTCAGCGGCCTCGGTCCCGGGCTGACGGCCGCGCTCGGCGGCCGGGGGCTGCTCAACGCCAAACTCGACCTTGGTATCTCCATGCCCCAGGCGGTCATGTTCAGCGCCTATCACGAAATTACCGACCGGCTGGCCCTGATGGCCAACCTGGGCTGGCAGGACTGGTCGCAGTTCGGCAAGGTCGACGTCAGCATCGACTCCAATACCGATACAAGCCTTACAACGGACCTCGACTACAAGGACACCTGGCATGTGGCCTTAGGCGCCGAGTACCGGATCTCCGACCCCTGGATGCTGACCGGTGGCGTGGCCTACGACAGCAAGATGATGGACGACGAAGACGTCACGCCCGCTCTTCCGGTCAGCGATACCTGGCGTTTCGGCCTGGGGACCCGCTACGCCTGGTCGGAGGATGTGACGCTCTCGGGCTCCTATGAACTGGCCTGGAGCGGTGATATCGACATGACCGTGAATCGCGGCCCCCTGGCTGGGCAGGTTTCCGGGACCTATGAAGACGCCAGTATTCATGTCGTGTGCCTTACCCTCGAATGGCGGTTTTGAGATGCAATTACACCACGATAGCACCAGGAGAGTTTCGATGGGAGCTAAATACCCCGGTGGTTGCCAAAAGATGGAAGGGGAAATGAAAAAGCGCATGTTGCATCCATCCCTCAGGATATTTTCCAGATGGAAGAACGGTATACTTCATCGCAAAGCCATCTGTGCTCTGATGGTATTGAGTCTGTCGCTTTTGTTCTGGATGCGCCCGCCGGCCGGGTATCCGGCCAATCCCCCCCCCCAGGCGCCGGCCGAATCCACCAATACCCCTGGTGATTTGAATACGCTCAAGACCTATACCCCGGAACAACTCCGGGCGGCCTTGGCCACCCTCAGCGACGAGAATGCACGCCAACTTCTCCTGGCAGCCATTGACCAACTGGCCCTGGGCGCATCCCCAAAAGGACCCGATGCGGCCACACCAACGGGAATTGACGCCTTCATGCATCATCTCGAAACCCTTTTTACGAGGATCCCCCCCCGACTTAAAGCCGTCAGCAAGGGGATTGTTAAACTTCCCGCGGAAATGGGGCGCTTTTTCGATCCCCTGATAAGCGGCACGGGCACCGGCCGTCTCAGCATGCTTTTCCTGGGTGTTGTGGCCCTTCTGTCGGCAAGTTACGGGGTGGAGCGCTTGTTAAGACGCACGACCCTGCAGTTCGTCGATCATCTGAAAATACCGCTGCTGGGCGGTATGGCCAAATTCGGAGGGGCCGTCCTGGCCACGCTGTCCGCCCTGTTGGGTATCCTGGTCTTTACGGTGACCGCCGTCGTGCTGTTTTTAGTGTTTTTTGATTCCGGCGGCCTGATCCGCCACATGTTTGGCCCCTTGCTTGCGGTGATCGTCATGGGGCGTTTGGCCATGCTGCTGATGGAGGTCCTGTGCGCGCCGCGGCAAAAAGAACTGCGGCTGCTGCCCATGGAAGATGCCGGCGCGCAATACCTTTACCGTTCGCTTGCCATGATCACCTGGGTGTTTGTGGTGGGCCTCATCCTGTCGAAGTGGTTTCAGCGGATCGGCATCCCCCCGGACAGCTACCTGCTCGTCATCATCGGGGTGGGGACGCTATTGGTGCTGATGCTGGCCGGGCTGGTGTGGCGCAATCGAACCCGGGTGGCCAGCATCATAAGGGGCACTGGCGGGGCGGAGGCGGAAACCCCCAACTGGCTCACCGAACAATTTGCGGCCGTTTGGCATATTTTGGCATTGGCCTACCTGTTATCGATATGGCTGGCATGTGCGACGCGCGTGCTCCTTTTCGGCCCGGATTTGGGGGGTGCCCTTGTTCGCAGTCTGCTCGTCGTTCCTCTCTTTCTGATTTTGGACCGATTGATGCACTATGTTTTACCGGCAATTCTGAAGTCCAACGGAGGTGCCGCAGAAGGGGGCCAACCCGAACCGCACAGGGACCCTGATGATGAACCGGTGCCGGTCAAAACCATGCGCTCGAAGCTGGCCTTTATCCGGAACTTCGGCCGGGTGATTATATTCCTGGTGTTGTTGATCTGGCTTCTGCATGCTTTCGGCATCGAATTGCCATACGTGGCAAGGGTCGCGGACAGCGGATTTGAGATATTGGTCACCATCGTATTGGCTCTGGTGGCCTGGCGATGGCTCAATGCATACGTCACCCGCAAATTGGCGGAAACCGCCCCCCCCCCTTCGGAAGAAGACGAGGAGGAAGACGAGATGGCCGGCGTCATCCTGGATCGCAGCCATACCCTGCTGCCCATGTTGCGGAAATTTCTGGGCAGCGTATTATTCGTCATGGTCATTTTGATCGTATTGTCTTCCCTGGGGGTCGACATCGGCCCCCTGATTGCCGGCGCCGGTGTGGTCGGGCTGGCCATCGGCTTTGGCGCCCGCAAACTGGTGGCCGATGTGATCTCCGGCTTTTTTTTCCTGCTGGACGACTCCTTCCGGGTGGGAGAATATATCGAAGCCGGCGGTGTCTCGGGAACCGTGGAGGCCACCACCTTGCGCAACGCCATCATACGCCATCATCTGGGTGCCCTCCAGATCGTGTCCTACAGCGATATGGGAACTGTCAACAACTATATGCGCGGCGGCCTGGTGGTCAAAATGAAGTTCGACCTGCCCTACGATACGGATATCGAAAAGGTACGCAAAGTTATCAAGAAAGTCGGTAAAAAGATGCTTGCGGAACCCGAATACAGTGATGATTTCTTGCAACCGATCAAGTCTCAGGGGATTTACAAAGTCGGCGACTCGGTCATGACCTTTCGTGCCAAGTTTACGGCCAAGCCGGGCAGACAATTTATCATTCGCCGGGAAGCCTTCGGGCGCATTAAATTGGCGTTGGAAGCAAAGGGCATCTATTTTGCGCACCGCAAGGTGATCGTCGAAATCCCTGAAACGCACCAAGAAAGTTCTACCAACCAAACGGACAGCCCTTCGACCGATCGTGAGCAAAAATTGCTGGCGGGAGCTGCCGCCTTGGACACGATCATCAATGAAAAAAAGGACAACGATTAGAGGAAGAATTGATTGCACATATTATTTGTAAAAGGGAGACTTGTCCCCAAGGAGGTCGTATGAAACGCACGCTGATAGTTGCGGCAACCATTGTGATGGTGACGATCTGGGCTTTCCCGGCAAGCCTCATGGCCCAAGAAAGCGGACAATGCTATTTTCAAGCCACCGAAGATATTTATTTGAAAATTTACAGACTGGACAAAGAAGGCGTCGAACGGTTTAAAGTGTGGAGCGGCCATTTGTCGGAAGGCGAAACCAAGTCGTATGATGCACCCGACGGCCAGGTTGCCTACGCTGTCAAGAAAGAAGCGAACGACCCCTGGAATGAAAACCAGGAGAACTGCTACGGGGGCGATGCGATTGAAGTGCCCTGAACGCGCTGTATGACAACCTTATCGTCAGTGGCAGAAGCGTTACCTTCAAACACTTGTGCCCAATCCTGTGACAACGGTTCCAATTTAACGCCATCAATTCCAACAAACAAAGGAGACCCCGAATGAAAAAGATGATGTGGTGGATCGTGGGAATGATTATGGTCGTGGGTTGTGCCACCACGGACAGCAACAAAATGAGTACGGCGCCAGGCTCGCAAGCCGGGTTCCTGAAAGGCTATTACGAGAACCTCGAGCCCGGGCCCGAAGGTGGCGCCAAACTGCGCTGGGTTAAGCCGGGAGTCAATTTTTCCAACTACAGTCGGGTGATGTTGGACACTGTTGTTTTCTTCCTGGACGACGCATCCGAATACAACGGTATCGAGCCGCACCAGATGGCGGAATTGGCCGATGCCTTCAACCGGCAGCTTGTCAAGACGCTTAGTGCGACATACCCCATCGTGGCGGAACCTGGGCCCGACGTTGTCCGGATTCGTTTTGCGATCACAGATCTCAAGCAGAGCAGCCCAGTCCTAAGTGGCGTGACATCGATTATTCCGGTCGGATTGGCGATCAGCCTTGTCAAAAAGGGCGCTACGGACTCGTGGGCGGGGTCAGGGGCCACCAGTGCGGAAATGATGGCCCTCGACTCCTTGTCCAATGACGTGATCGCGGTCGCCCAAGACGAAGAAACGGCTGGCTTCACCGAACGGTTCTCGAAATGGGGATCGACGGAGGAGGCCTTCAAGTTCTGGGCCGAGCGGGTCAAGATCTACCTGGATCAGGTTCACGGGAAATAGATGCGTGATGAATGCATCCGCATGACGTTGGCATCCGGCGGTGCGAAACGCACCGCCGCAGGTTTGGTGCCGCATGGTTCGACGCTGTCCACGCCTCAGCCATAGGGGAAGTTCCCAGGGTAGGGTTACCCGGGGATATAGGATATCCGCATCCTCGCGCCATTGAGGCGTTTCGGGCTTGGATCCTGAAGCATTATGGTGATCATGAACACGCCGGACGAAAGAGAGGTTTGATAATGGTTTTGAAAGCAGGAAAATCCAGGGCTTTTTTTACCGTGATGTTCACCGGAATTTTTATGGCCGCATGGCTGGCGGGCTGCCAATCTTTGGGCCACAGAGATATGGGAAAGCTGGTGCCCGACTTCCACCGGGTGGCCATCCCCCCCAGCGGGGGGACCTCCTCAGAGACCTTCCAGACGCGCGACATGACGGTCCAATACCAGTGTCGGAGGGCCGGCGATCAATTGAAGGTCTGGGGTTCGGGGAACATCCGTTTTGAAAGTATCAACGAACTGGTCTTTCATCTCTATTTCCTGGATGACCGGGGTGAGGTGATCAGTATTAAGAACTTCTACTCCTATTTGGATCACAATAATTTTATCGAATTGAGCGTCGCAAACCGCCACTTCCATCGTGATTTTACCATACCCGTCGGTGCGGTGGCCTTTGCCCTCGGCTACGACGGAGAAACGGGTCATACACCGGGGGAGCCCGACATATCGTTTTCGCATACCCCGTTCGACTGATCCGAAGGATGTGCTCCAAGGCATCGCCCGCGAGGCCGCCCAGGGTTTCAAGAACGGGATTTGATCCGACGCCCCGGCTGCGTCATTTCCCGGCAGCGGCTCTTTGTGACCCCTGCCGGTTGTCCTTCCAGGGCGTCATGTCGGGGCACCGGTCTTTCCCATGAACCCCCGGTTTAAGCCTGTTAACAAGCGACCGGCGCCTCACCTCAAACATCCGCCTGAACGGGTTTTGCCCCCCCCGATGATCGTAAATCGCTTGCCGCCGCCGATCGCCGGTCCTGGTCGATCTCCTTAAAGGAAGGTCACATTATTCTTGCGTTCCTGAAATAGGGGACATAAATTGTTCCAAACATTTGAGCCCAAATCGAAAGACAACCATCGGCCCTGAAAAATAATGGTTGTCCTTTTTTAAGAGAGACAGCCATGGAATCCCTCGGCGCTCTGAGCATCTTTAAGGAATTTCCGGCCTGGCGGGGGGCCTCCATTCCGCTTTTGATGCGGCGCATCGTCCTCGATCCGGCCCCGCGTGCGAGCATCATTTTGACCACCGTGACCGATGTGATGGGGTTTATGGCTTTTTGGGGTCTGGCTGTTATTTTTCAGCAGTTTCTGCTCTAACTACTGTATGTCTTAAGAAAACCGGCCTAAATGGACTATTCCAAGATCAAAATATCCCTGTTTCTTTTCAGCTGCATTATTGCGCTTGGCACGTTCGGCTATGTCTATGTCGATCATATGTCGCTCTATGATGCTTTCTATATGACCATCATCACCATCAGCACGGTCGGCTTCAGTGAGATCCGGCCCCTCTCGCCCGGCGGGCGGGCCATCACCATCTTCATCATCGTGACCGGCATCAGCCTGGGCACCTACACGCTGGGGCTTCTCGTTAGAATATTTGTGGAGGGC
>Ga0316195_10000203_pt1 | contig 21313 bp, 17 predicted proteins | sample Phised1_MG_FD_204937 | JGI IMG/M metagenome (GOLD analysis project Ga0316195, IMG submission 204937) | Coastal sediment microbial communities from Maine, United States - Phippsburg sediment 1 | ecosystem: Environmental > Aquatic > Marine > Coastal > Sediment | place: USA: Maine | collected...
GAATCCATTAGCCCGGAAGACTCAAGCCACGCCTGGATACCTTCATCCGCCTCGCCAAGCGCTGCTTTCTGAATAGCTTCCATCGACGCGAATTTTGACTGAGCCGAAATAAGTGTGGCGCGGCGTTCGTCAACCAGTCTGACCAGTTTCTTGTCCTGTTCGCGAAGCTTTTGAATTTTATCGGCAAGATTTGCCAGCGCACGCTCAAACTCTTCTCGCGCCTGGCGTTTGCGTAACTCTTCGGCAACAAGCGCCTCGTAGTTGCCCTTAAGTAGCTGCGGATCCGTTAACTGCTGCGACTCCTCAAGCTTGCGACGACGTTCCGAGAGACTCTCCAGTCGCGATTTCAGTTGCTCGGACCTTGTCTCTTCAATATGTCGCGTCTGTTGGGCATCATTCGCGCTATTGGTGTAGTCGTCCCAACGTCGTTGCCACTCAGAGAGCGCTCGTTCCGCCTGTTCAAGCGAAACTTGTGAACGTTGCTGCTGATTCTTCGCCTCTTCCAAACCGGGCACGAGTTCGCTTAGCGTCAGTTCCAGTTGCGCTATTTCACTTTCATCCTTGTTGATGAGTCCGGCAATTTCGGCAGCACCCAGAACCGCCTGTTCCAGGTCTTTTTGTTGCCTTTCGCGAAGCTCATTCGCGTGAGAAATTGATTGTTCGACCCGAGCGATCTCTGATCCCGCCCTGTAATAGCGGCCCTGTACCTCATTGAATTCATCCGATCGATCATTTTGGCGCGCCCGCGCGTCCTCAATCCGGGCCTCCGTATTCCTTTGTGCCGCAATCAAGGCCTCAAGCGCAGTTTCCTTCTCAGTGAGAATGGTTGTGCCATCTTTTGCCCGCGCGTCAAGGTCCCGAAGCCGCAGAGCCAACAATTCGGCAGCGGTCTTGCGTTCTTCATTCTTGTAACGCCCGTAGCGTTCTGCTGTCTTGGCCTGGCGGTCGAGATGCTTGATCTGCTTTTCGACTTCTTCCAATACATCTTCCAGGCGCTCAAGATTATCTTTGGTGTGCTGAATTCGGTTGGAGGTTTCGCGGCGGCGCTCTTTGTACTTGGAAATCCCTGCGGCTTCCTCGATGAACGTCCGCATTTCTTCAGGCTTCGCTTCGATGATTCGCGAAATCATGCCCTGTTCGATGATCGAATAGCTGCGAGGTCCCAGCCCGGTGCCAAGAAAAACGCCCGTGATGTCTTTCCGCCTGCAACGCGTGCCATTCAGGTAGTAATTCGAGATCCCGTCCCGTGAAACCTCGCGTCGAATGGCGATTTCGGCATACTTGGCGTACTGCCCCTCAATTGTCGTTTCGGTGTTGTCGAAGAGCAGTTCAACGGATGCCGAGCCGACAGGCTTTCTTGAGCTGGAGCCGTTAAAAATGACATCTGTTATGGAGTCGCCCCGCAGCCGGCTCGCGGAACTTTCGCCCATGACCCAGCGAACAGCATCGATGACGTTCGATTTACCACACCCGTTCGGTCCGACAACGCCTACGAGGCTGCTGGGAAAGGGAATGGTGGTGGGGTCTACGAATGATTTGAAGCCGGCAAGCTTGATCTTGCTTAATCGCATTTGATGGTGTTTGCCCAACGCCTGTGTGAATCCGGCTAGTGTAATGGAATTTTCCACATAAAACGATTGTCGGCAAAAAAAGACAAAACCGCCTCAAAAGCCCGCCATTTCAGGCGTCCCGCCACTTTTTCAGGGTCTCGCGCCAACATTTTCAAGACCCCGAATTGATACTGGGGAAAAACCCGTTTTAAAGCCTTCCATGTCGGCCGCAGCAATGTATAATTGCGCGTTTTTCTCGGACCGGCAGGAGTAAGAAATGCGCGCGAAAAAGTCTGCGAGCAAGAAGCGCACGCCCGCAAAGGCCTCCCGGAAGAAGGCTTCAAACAAGAAGCCGATTCGCAAAAAAGTGTCTGTGGCAAAGAAATCAAACGTGAGCAAAAAGAAAGTGGTGGCAAAGAAAGCGTCGAAACGAAAATCGACTGCTGGCAAGAAACCAGCAGCAAAAAAGATCTCCAGGAAAAAGGTTGCCAAGAAGAAAGTAGCCAAGAAAAACGTTTCCTCGAAGAAAGCGGCGAGCAAAAAGAAGGTCGCCAAGAAAAAGGTTTCCTCGAAGAAGCCGGCGAGCAAAAAGAAGGTCGCCAAGAAAAAGGTTGCCGCAAAGAAGCCGGCGAGCAAAAAGAAAATCAGCAAGAAGTCGGTTTCACGCAAGAAAGCGCCCGTCAAGGCGCCTGCTGGCAAGAAAACTGCCAAAGCAAAAGCCAAGCCAGCCAAGCGGCGTAGCTCCGGGGATGTGTTGTCCGGGCCGTTGCACGGCATAGACCCCTATGTCACCAGACGCTCGGAAGAATACATGAGTGCCGAGCAGCTGAGCCATTTCGAGGCCATCTTGCAGGCCTGGAAGAAAGAACTGATGAATGAGGTCGATCGCACTGTGCACCATATGCAGGATGAGGCCGCCAACTTTCCGGATCCGAACGACCGCGCGACCCAGGAATCCGAATTCGGCCTCGAACTCAGGACCCGGGACCGGGAGCGCAAATTGCTGCGCAAGATTAATTCGGCCCTTGCCCGTATTGAAGATGGCACCTACGGTTATTGCGAAGAAACCGGCGAGGAAATCGGCCTCAAGCGGCTTGAAGCCCGCCCCGTTGCAACGCTGTGCGTCGAGGCCCAAGAGCGGCGCGAACTGGCCGAACGCCAATTTCGGGACAGGGATGATCGATACCGCTGATCCATCGGGCGTTTGCTGAAGATCAGCCTGCAGTGACAAGCGAACCCGCCTACGTGGGCCGGTTCGCCCCTTCCCCTACCGGCCCTTTACATTTCGGGTCGCTCCTGGCGGCCGTTGCCAGTTTCGCCGAGGCCAGGTCCAACAACGGGCAATGGTTGCTGCGGATAGAGGATATCGATCCGCCGCGGGAGCAGCCGGGCGCTGACGAACTCATTCTGGCTACTCTCGAGGCCTACGGATTCGAATGGGATGGTCCGGTTACCTACCAGAGTCAGTTTACTCAGCGTCACGAGCTATGGGTCCGCCAGTTAGTGGATACCGGGCTCGCCTACCCATGCTCATGTTCTCGGAAGGACCTTGCCGAAATACCACGCGGCCCATTGGGCGTCATCTATCCCGGCACGTGCAGGCGAGGTAATACGTCGCCAGACGTTGCTATTCGAGTCAGAACCACCGATGAACCCATCCAATTCACCGATTCCCTGCAGGGCACCCAGTGCCAGCGGCTGGAGTCGGAATCGGGGGATTTCATCATCAAGCGACGCGATGGCCTGATTGCGTACCATCTGGCTGTGGTCGCCGACGACTTTGCTCAGCAAATCACGGAGGTAGTCAGGGGAATCGACCTGCTTGATTCCACACCTCGCCAGATTTGGCTGCAACGGCTGCTCGGTTTTTCGACGCCCAACTACATGCACATAGCGGTCGCCATGAATGACCAAGGCCAGAAACTCAGCAAACTGGCCGGCGCTCGCGGGATTCGGGCGAACGATGCCGGCGGCACGCTGTTCGATGCTGTCCATGCGTTGGCACAGAACCCGCCCGCCACCCTGAAGGGCGCGGGGACCGCCGAAATCTGGGACTGGACGCTCGCCAATTGGGACGTCGCGCAGCTGATTGGCAAGACAGAAATTGCCGCTGCCCCGTATGGCTATGGCTAGCCAGCAAAATCCAGTATGGTAGTTAGACATTTGTGAAGCGAGATAGCCGATGACCTCAGCGCGAATGATTACGAAATACCCTAATCGTCGCCTTTACGACACCGAAAAGAGCCGCTATGTAACGCTTGCTGACATCCGTGACCTCGTTGTTAGAAGCGAGGATTTTGTGGTCATTGACCGCAAAACCGACGAAGACATTACCCGTTCCATACTCCTGCAGGTCATCACCGAGCAGGAACTGCATGGCGACGCCCTGATGAGCGAAGATTTCCTGTCCCAGGTCATCCGTTCCTATGGCAAGGTAGTACCCGGTTTCGCGGCTGACTACCTCGCAGAAAGCATGAAGTTCTTCATGACCCAGCAACAGAATTTGCGTAGCCAGATCAAACGAGCCGTCGGCCTCGATCCTTTCGCGGCCGTCGCCGATGTGACTCACAAGAACTTTTCCCGTTGGAAATCATTGCAGGAAGAGGTGCTGCGTCGGTTTGCCACCGTCACTGGATTGGATGACCTGCACGGCGACGCGCTACCGGCCGAATCGAACGAAGCCTGACCGCAAGTTGCCCGCTATGGCCTCGTTTAACGCCCGGATGCGCTTGACACAGAGGTGGATACTGGCCTAATTTTCATTGAGCAACAGGGTTTTCGCTCCCCCGCCCCCTGTTGCCTGCCTGAAGGAGTTTGCACTCCATGGCCGGCCCCTCGAGAAATCGAGGGGCTTTTTTTGTGGCTATTCAGCAATGCTGTGGAGCAGACCGGATGCCATGCGCGACGTGCGCTAACAGGTGAATGCGTGTGCAAGACCGACTGATTAGGAGTGAATTTGAGCCGGCCTGGTGGTTGCGAAATCGACACGCGCAAACCGTTTATCCGGCACTTCCATGGTCGGGCGCGCCCAGGGTCAACCTGCGCAGCGAGACCCTGGAGCTACCGGACGGCGATGCGACCCTGGTCGACTGGATGGAACACGGACCGGGCAAGGATTCCGGCGCACCGATACTGATTGTTTTACATGGGCTTGAAGGCTCTGCAGACTCCCCGTATGCCCGGATGTTGCTTCACGCGGCGGCAGAGCACGGTTGGCGGGCAGCCGTGCTGCATTTCCGTGACTGCGGCGATTACCGAAACCGCCTGCCACGCCGGTATCACGCGGGTGAAACGAACGACATCCGCTACTTCCTCGAATCATTGCGCGCGGGCGGTCACGAGGGACCCATGCTGGCAGCCGGATATTCGCTGGGCGGCAACGTCCTGCTTAAATATCTTGGTGAAAACGGGGTTTCGACGCCCCTCGATGCAGCCGCCGCGGTCAGCGTCCCGCTGAACCTGCATGACTCGGCGGACGCCTTAGAGCATGGTTTTTCAAGGGTTTATCAGCATTACTTGATAAAGAGAATGAAGAAGGCAGTCGCCCGAAAATTCAACCCTCACACCGCCGCTTTTGACTGGAAGCGCACGATGGCGGCAAAAACCTTCGCTGAATTCGACGACGCTGTAACGGCCCCGCTGCATGGTTTCTCAGGCAAGGACGAATACTACGACAAGTGCAGCTCTGAGCATTACCTGGCTGGCATTCGACGCCCTACCCTGATTATTAATGCAATGGACGATCCGTTCATGACGCCTGCCGCAATCCCCGGCGTGGAAAAGCTCTCGGATTCGGTGCAAATTGAACTCAGCGACCACGGCGGACATGTCGGATTCGTAAACGGTGGTTTGCCCTGGCGACCGCAGTACTTTTTGCCGGACCGAATACTCAGTTTTCTGGGTAGCTGCATTTCCGATGCCGGCAAGCACGGACGGCCGTTACCCGGTATGTAGGAGATAACCTATGGAAAGATTCAGGAACGCATTGCTGCTTACCTCGCTTGGCGGGCTATTTGGCTACAGCATTGCTGCGGCACAGTTTAACGCCCTGGACCCGGTGCGCGTTGCGCCGCATATTTTTGAGAATATTCTCGAAAATGATTCGGTCCGTGTACTGAAAGTCACTGAAAGAAATGGCGAAACCGCACCGCTGCACTCGCATCCGGATCGGTTGATCGTTCACTTGAGCCCCTGCGCCTGGATCGAAACTGCCGACGATGGATCAAAGCAGATGCAGTCTTTCAAACTGGGGGACGTGGTGTGGCAGACGCGCATAACGCATGGCGGAGTAACGAGCGACGTTGTGCAGGAATGCAGCCGCCTGGAAGTTGAGTTGAAATAGTTTTTGCAGGCTGGTCGAAAAGGCCGTTATCGCATAGCAATCCGCGTCTTTACAATAATCTACACTCGGCTGGTTGCATCCGGTTGCTTTTGATATTAGGGTTCCGCAGTCCGCTGCCTGGCTCTACCTGGCGTGCAACCATGCGCGCGTGACACAGTCGAACTGCATCATTGAATTGAGTTAATTAAGGGGGACTCGGTAATGAGAACTGTCTCAAGACGACAAGTGCTTTTAGGTGGTGGCGCCCTGCTCGGTGCCAGTCTGGTACCAGGTACCAATATCATCCGTGGCGCATTCGCCGAAGAAATGTCGCGACCGGATTACCTGATTCGGGCCGGATTTAACGAGAATCCATATGGACCGTCCCGGGTGGCGCTGCAGGCCATTGTCGATTCCATCAAGATGTCGAATCTCTACGGCGGTGATCGCCGGGCCCTGGCTGCTGTTCTGGGCGAAATCAATAACGTGCCAACCGACCACATCTCGATCGGCACGGGCTCCGGCGAGATATTACGCACCGCGGGCATGCTCGCATCGGTCGACAAGGGCTCAGTGGTTTGTGCGGATCCGACCTACCACGACCTTATACGTTACGCCGAACGTGCTGGTTCAGAAATAATCCGTGTGCCTGTCGATCGGGAAACCAAGTTCATCGACCTCAACGCGATCCACAAAGCAATCCGTCGCGACACCAAGTGTGTCTATTTGGCAAACCCAAACAATCCAATTCCCTCAATTATCGGCAAAAACGAACTGCGCGAATTTGCGCTCGATGTCTCTAAGGACCGTATGGTTTTTATCGACGAAGCGTATTTCGAATTTGTGGACAACCCCGATTACGCCTCCATGATGGATCTTGTCCGCGATGGCCGTAAGAATATCGTCGTCGCACGAACTGCTTCCAAGATCCACGGCCTGGCCGGCATGCGAATTGGCTTCGGCTTTGCTCATCCGGAGCTGACAGAAAAGATCAATGACGCAAAAACCGGCGCGATCAACGTACTCGGGCTAAATGCTGCCGTCGCGAGTTATCGGGATCAGGAATTCCAGGACTTTACAGTACGAAAGAACCGTGAATCGCTGGACATCGTGGAAGGCATGCTCGATGAGCTTGGCACGACCTATATCAAATCCAATGCCAACTTCACGTTTATCCATACCGGGCAAGATGTAAAGACCGTCAATGAGGCGTTTCGCGCAGAAAACATAATGGTAGGGCGTCCATTCCCACCAATGAACGACTGGCTTCGCGTCAGCATGGCCAAGCCAGAGGAAATGCGCTATTTCGTGCAGGTCTACAAGCGACTATACGGCTGACAAGGCGCCATAGCGGGCCCCTAAAGGGTAACCACGAGCTTAAAAAAAACGGCGCAATGATCATCTCATCGCGCCGTTTCCATTTTCTTTCTAACGTGTTGCGGGCTAGGCTGCCTCAACCTCTTTCATACTCAGTCTTACGCGGCCCTGACGGTCAACTTCAAGAACCTTGACCATGACGACGTCGCCTTCCGCCAGCTTGTCACTGACCTTTTCCACCCGTTCGTTGGAAATCTGCGAAATGTGCACCAAGCCATCCTTTCCAGGAAGAATCGTGACGAACGCGCCGAAGTCCATCAGGCGTGCGACCTTACCCTCATAAACCCGGCCAACTTCGACGTCAGCGGTGATCAGGTCGATACGACGCTTGGCCTCGCGGCCCGATGCGCCATCCACAGACGCCACTTTCACGGTGCCGTCGTTGTCAATATCGATCGAAGCGCCGGTTTCCTCGGTCATGGCCCGAATAACCGAGCCACCTTTACCGATCACATCGCGAATCTTTTCAGGGTCAATCTTGAACGTAATAATCGTTGGTGCCCACTCCGACATCTCGTCACGAGGCACATCAATAACCTTGTTCATTTCACCCAAAATATGCAGCCGCGCGCTTTTTGCCTGATCAAGCGCCTTGCTCATGATTTCCCGGGTGATTCCCTGGATCTTGATATCCATTTGCAAAGCCGTGATACCGCCCTCAGAACCGGCAACCTTGAAATCCATGTCACCAAGGTGATCTTCATCACCCAGGATATCGGTCAGTACCGCAAATTTGTCGCCTTCCTTGACGAGGCCCATCGCAACACCGGCCACCGGAGCTTTTGTGGGAACGCCGGCATCCATCAACGCGAGACTTGTGCCGCAAACCGAAGCCATTGAACTCGAACCGTTCGACTCGGTAATTTCTGAGACCACACGAATAACGTACGGAAACTCTTCCATATCGGGCATCACGGCCTGAACGCCACGACGAGCCAATTTGCCATGACCTATTTCGCGGCGTTTCGGCGAACCGACAAAGCCGGTTTCACCGACGCAGAATGGGGGGAAATTGTAGTGCAACATGAACGGCTCTTTGCGTTCGCCTTCAATCGCGTCAATGATCTGCGCATCGCGACCGGTTCCAAGCGTCGCTACAACGATCGCCTGCGTTTCGCCCCGGGTAAACACTGCCGACCCGTGCGCACGCGGCAAAACACCGATTTCAACGTCAATGGGACGTACCGTGGTTGTGTCGCGGCCATCGATTCGAGGCTCACCGGCAATAACACGATTCCTGACTATCTTTTTCTCAAGCCTCGACAGTGCGCCCTTGATTTCATCGGCACTCCAACGGGCGTCATCAGCGGCTGCAATGGCCTCGGCCGCAGCTGATTTGGCGGCGCCAACGCTTAGCTGACGTTCAACCTTGTCACCGATCTGGTACGCATCGGCAAGCGCGGCTTCGGCAGCGGCTGCAACGGCCGCATCGAGGTCTTCGTCTTTCGCCGGTGCTTGCCAGCTCCAGGCGGGCTTGCCGACTTCTGCGGCCAGCTCGTTGATCGCCTGGATTGCGACCTGCATTTGCTCGTGGCCGTACATTACGGCGCCGAGCATGACTTCCTCGGAAAGCATGTTTGCTTCCGATTCAACCATGAGCACCGCATCCGCCGTACCGGCGACAACGAGGTCGAGATCCGACTCTTTCAATGCCGCAAGGCCAGGATTCAGGATGTAATTCCCGTCCTTGTAGCCGACTTTGGCCGCACCAATCGGGCCGGCAAACGGCATGCCTGAAATGGCGAGCGCCGCAGATGCCCCGATCAGCGCCGGAATATCCGGATCCACGTCGGGATTAAGGGATACCACGGTTGCGATGATCTGTACTTCGTTGGTAAATCCCTTCGGAAACAATGGCCGGCAGGGACGATCGATCAATCGGCAGGTCAGTACCTCTTTCTCGCTGGGTCGACCTTCACGCTTGAAGAACCCGCCGGGAATTTTGCCCGCTGCGTAGGTCTTTTCCTGGTAGTTGACGGTCAGCGGAAAAAAGTCCCGACCGGGGTCTGCCTCTTTTCTGCCAACGGCCGTAACGAGTACGACGGTTTCGGCCATGTCGACCAGAACAGCCCCGTCAGCCTGGCGCGCAATGCCGCCGGTTTCAATTGATACCTGGTGTTCCCCATATTGGAACGACTTTATAGTTGATTTCACTTTTACTCTCGAATGTGTGGAAAAGGCACGACAAAACGCCGCGTCCCGTTGTGGGCCGACAGAGTTATCAGGTCATTGCCGAAGGCGCCGGGTAAAACTTAGCGGCGCAGACCGAGCCGGGTAATCAGCTCGCGATACCGGTCCTGGTCTTTCGACTTCAGGTAGTCAAGCAGCTTACGACGCTTATTGACCATCTTAAGCAGACCCTGCCGGGAATGGTGATCTTTCTTGTGCTCACCGAAATGATCGGTCAGCTCGCTGATTCTTGCAGACAACAGCGCTACCTGGACTTCAGGTGATCCGGTGTCATTTTCCGCGCGGGCGTAATCCGCGACTATCTTGCTTTTGCTTTCACTGTTCAGTGACATTTCTAAGAAACTCCAATCGTTCTCTTTATCGTTTGGCCCTTGATTTTGAGCGCGCTATTCTAGCGTCAGAATCAGTCCAGTAACAGTCTAAAATACGAAAAAATCAGGCTTTTTTTCACCCGGCGCCTGAATTGCCAAGCTCGCGCTCCAGCATGAAAATACGCTTTGGTGCAACACCACCATCCCCGGTGAGCTCGCCGATACCCAAAAATAGCTCAGTGGGGCCGTAAACCTTGATTAGGCCGCTGCCAGTTGTATCGCAGCTGACCGCCTGACCGCCGCTAAAACGCTCGGCATCGGGTTCGGAAACTCGGCAAGCGGGCCAGTCCGACAGCGCGGCATCGGTCGGCAACAGCTGCCCCCGCAAGTATTCCGGCCCTTCCAGCGCCGCCTTCTCAATCCCCGCCATATCCAGCATTTCCGCCGCCCTGAATTCCCCCAGGGATTCCCGGTGCAATTTTGCCGTGTGCGCAACGGTGCCCGCCGCTTCGGCAATGTCCTCGACCAACGTCCTTACGTAAGTACCCTTGGAGCAATGCACCCGGAATACGAGCCGTGAGCCGCTCGCCTCGAGCAGGTCGATTGTATGGATGCGCACCGGCCTGGCCGCGCGCTCCACGGTCTCTCCTTTGCGGGCGAGTTCATAAAGCCGTTTGCCATCTTTCTTCAACGCTGAATACATCGGCGGCACCTGGAGAATGTCGCCCTCAAAGCCCTTCAGAATGGCTTGCCAACGCGGCACGTCGAGGTCCGGAACCGGCTTGCTGGCGATTATTTGCCCGTCGGCATCCGCGGTATCCGTTGCTTCTCCCAGTCGCGCCGTCACTCTATAGGTCTTGTCCGCCTCAAGCAGGTAGGCACAGACCTTGGTCGCTTCTCCGAAACAAAGGGGCAGCATGCCCGTCGCCGCGGGGTCCAGACTGCCGGTGTGCCCCGCCTTTCGGGCTTGCAGCAGCCGCTTTACCTTTTGGAGCGCCTGGTTTGAGGTCATGCCGGCAGGCTTGTTCAACAACAAGAAACCGTTGACGGCCGCAAGGCTCTTGCGGCCACGCAATTCGCGTTGATTTGCCACTCAGCTCTCCCGATTGGCGCCGGTCGCGTCGTCGATCAGTCGAGAAATCTCGGCACCGTGTGCAATGCTCTCGTCGTGCACGAATCGCAATTCCGGCACATGGCGAACCAACAGCTCAGCCCCAAGTTTGCTTCTGAGAAAACCGGACGCACGCGTCAGCCCTAGCAACGCTGGCTGCGGGTCATCATCCGGATTCAACATGCTGAAATAGATCTTGGCCACGCTCAGGTCCCTGGTAAGGTCCACAGCGGTCAGCGAAACGCCCGCCAGACCGGGATCCTTGGTCTCAAAGCGCAGCAACTCGCTCAGGGTCCTGAGAATCTGCGCTCCAAGGCGCTGATTACGTGAAAACTCGCGTGGCATTTCGTCCGGTCCCGATCAGCTCAATCAAGTGTTCGCGCGACTTCGATTCTTTCGTAGCATTCGATCTGGTCGCCGACCTTGACGTCACTGTAGTTCTTAACGCCAATACCACATTCAGTACCCGATCGAACCTCGTTGACATCGTCCTTGAAGCGACGCAGAGACTCCAGCGTACCTTCATAAATAACGACGTTGTCTCGCAGAACACGAATCGGATTCGCTCGTTTCACCACGCCTTCAGTGACAATACTGCCGGCAATATCGCCAAGCTTCGGAGACGTAAATACTTCCTTGACCTCCGCCAGTCCAAGGATGTTTTCCCGGATCTCCGGCGCAAGCAGCCCGGTCACAGCCGCTTTCACGTCGTCGATCGCCTCGTAAATAATGCTGTAATAACGAACATCGACACCGGATTCTTTAATAGCTGCACGTGCCGCCGCATCCGCACGGACGTTAAATCCTATGATGACAGCGTGTGACGCCGCGGCCAGCGTCGCGTCGGATTCAGTAATACCGCCGACGCCGGAACTGATCACCTTGACCTTGACCTCGTCATTCGAGATCTTGTTAAGCGAATCCCGCAACGCTTCGGCGCTGCCGTGCACGTCCGACTTGATGAGAACCGGCACGACCTTTTCCGCTCCCTCGGTCATCTGGCTGAACATATCCTCGAGCTTCGATGCCTGTTGTTGGGCCAGCTTCGTTTCGCGGGTTTTAGCCTGCCTGAATTCGGCCACTTCGCGAGCTTTGCGTTCGTTGGTCACAACCAGGAAGTCGTCGCCGGCACTCGGTGTTTTCGAAAGTCCAAGCACAACAGCCGGTGTCGACGGTCCGGCACTCGTGATTTTGGTATGGGTTTCGTCGAACATGCTTCTGACCCGGCCGTACTCTTCACCGGCAATAATCATATCGCCCTGCTTGAGCGTACCTGCCTGGACCAGCACTGTCGCGACAGCTCCACGTCCCTTCTCAAGGCTCGATTCGATGACGATACCCTGCGCCGGCCCTTCGGCGACCGCCTTGAGATCCATAACCTCGGCTTGCAACAGCACCGCATCCAGCAACGCGTCGACGCCTTCACCGGTATGTGCCGATACATTGACGATCAGGTGGTCGCCACCCCAGGCTTCCGAAATAATCTCATGCTGCGTCAATTCATTCTTGACCCGTTCCGGGTCTGCGTTTTCCTTGTCGATCTTGTTTATCGCGACGACGATTGGTACGCCAGCTGCCCTGGCATGCTGGATCGCCTCGACAGTTTGCGGTTTGACGCCGTCGTCAGCGGCGACGACCAGGATTACGATGTCGGTAGCTTTTGCCCCTCGTGCGCGCATTTGCGTAAATGCGGCGTGACCCGGCGTATCCAGAAAGGCGATTTTGCCTTTTGCTGTATCGACCGAATAGGCACCGATGTGCTGCGTAATACCGCCCGCCTCGCCTGCGGCGACCTTGGTCGTCCTGATGTAATCGAGCAACGACGTCTTGCCGTGATCAACGTGGCCCATAATTGTGACCACTGGCGCTCGCGGCACTTCTTCGCCGCCAGGCCTTTCATCAGCTAACAGGTCCTCGTCGAGTTGCGTGCCGGAAACCGGTTTCGCTATATGGCCCATCTCCTCGATGACGAGAATCGCCGTGTCCTGATCAATTACCTGGTTGATGGTCACCATGGCGCCCATCTTGAACAGCACCTTGACGACTTCATTGCCTTTCACGGCCATCTTCTGAGCAAGCTCAGCAACGCCAATACTTTCAGAAACTTCTACTTCGCGTACGACCGGAGCCGTTGGCATTTCAAACCCGTGCTGGCCATCCGACGCAATCGATACCGGCCTGCGCCGAGTTGGCGACTTGCGTTTGCGACGTCCACTCTTGTCACCCGCAACATGCAATTCCTTGCGGCCGTATTTGGTGTCCGCCTCCTTGCCCTTTTTCTTGTCCTTTTCTTTGGTGCGTCGCTCGCGGGCATCCTGCTCTGCTTTTTCGACCCGGGCCCGTTCTTCCAGGGCTTCGGCAGCCGCTTTCTCCGCTTCTTCGCGAGCACTGGCTTCGGCCTGCTGTTTTTCTTCTTCGGCGCGCTGCTTGTTTTCTTCCGCAGCCTTCGCAGCCTGCTCCTGTTCTTCTATCAGGCGCACTTTCTCACGTTCAGCGGCCTCTATTTTGTCCTGCTCTTCGCGGCGCTGCCGATCCAGCTCTTCCTGTTTTTCCTGCGCTTCTTTCTCGAGCACATCACGCTTGATGTAAGTCCGCTTGCGTCGAACTTCGACGTTTACCGTACGAGCACGCCCTTGCGCCCCAGCCAGCCGCAGCTCGGATTGAGATTTGCGACGCAACGTTATGCGGCGCGGCGATCCATCGGAACTTGCAGCCTCCTGGCCGTGACTGCGCCGCAGGTGCGTCAGAAGCTCGAGCTTGGCATCCTCGCTAATTGTGTCGTCCGCACTATTTACTTTGATCCCTGCGTCGTCGAGCTGCGAAATAAGCTTTTCGACCGGTACCTTCAGTACTTCGGCGAATTGTGCGACGGTGACGTCAGCCATATTGGAACTCCGTTCTTGCTGCCATTGCGTAGCCGTGCCTGTCTTCAGGCCTGCTGTTCTGTTTCGAACCAGTGCGCCCGCGCGCGCATGATTAACGCCGCCGCTTCTGCCTGCTCCAGTTCGGTGATATCGAGCAAATCGTCCGTTGCCAGCTCGGCGAGATCCTCTCGGGTTACCACGCCTTCGCTGGCCAACTTGAACGCCAGCCCTTTATCCATTCCCTCAAGGCTCAAAAGATCATCAGCCGGTTCAGCCTCGTCGATCTTTTCTTCATTTACGATGGCCTGCGTAAGCAGTACATCGCGTGCGCGGTTTCTGAGTTCGTTGACGATGTCCTCATCAAACTCTTCAATTTCAACCAGCTCGGACGTCGGGACGTACGCGACTTCCTCGACCGTCGAGAAACCCTCCTGAACAAGGATCAGGCCGACTTCCTCGTCAACGTCAAGTTGTTTCGAGAACATTTCTATCAACTCGCGCATTTCCGATTCGCTTTTCTGCTCGGCATCCGTTTCAGTCATCACGTTGAGTTCCCAACCGGTAAGCTCACTGGCGAGGCGAATATTCTGCCCACCGCGACCGATAGCCTGCGAAAGTTTGTCTTCATCCACCGCAATGTCCATGCTGTGCGTATCTTCGTCGACCACGATGGACACCACTTCCGCCGGTGACATCGCGTTCACAACGAACTGCGCCGGATTCTCATCCCAAAGAATGATATCGACTCGCTCGCCAGCTAGTTCATTGGACACGGCTTGCACACGTGAACCACGCATGCCAACGCACGCGCCAACGGGGTCAATCCGCCTGTCGTTGCTCTTCACAGCAATTTTGGCGCGCAACCCGGGATCCCTCGCTGAACCGAGGATTTCAATCAGCCCCTGTCCGACCTCCGGCACCTCGATCTTGAACAGCTCGACCAGGAACTCCGGCGACGTACGCGTCATAAAAAGTTGAGGGCCACGTGGCTCCGAGCGTACTTCCGTCAAAAGCGCTTTCATACGGTCCTGCGGCCTTACTGGCTCACGAGGTACCATCTGGTCGCGTGCGACAAAGCCTTCGGCGTTCCCGCCCAGGTCGATGTAGACGCCGTTCCGGTCCACGCGCTTGACCAGTCCGGACAACATTTCACCCTCGCGACCCTTGTATTCCTCGACAACCTGTTCGCGCTCAGCCTCGCGTACTTTCTGCACGATGACCTGCTTGGCCGTCTGTGCCGCAATTCGACCAAATTCAACGGATTCCATGGGCACTTCGACGTAACCGCCCGGCTCGGCATTTTCATCGACATCGACGGCATCGATCATGCGCAATTCGCGGTCCGGCGTTTCCAGTTCGGTCGAGTCATCCGCGAAAACCAGCCAACGCCGGAATGTCTCGTAATCACCTGTATCCCGATCGATTGCCACGCGCACGTCGATATCCTCGCCGTGGCGACGACGGGTTGCAGACGCCAGCGCCGCCTCGATAGCCTCGAAGATGATGTCTTTTTCCACGCCCTTTTCATTCGATACGGCGTCGACAACCATCAGAATTTCTTTGCTCATTTCGTTGCTACTCCAAAAATAGCGGTTCAGCCCCTACAAATTTGGGACCAGTCTTGCTGACTCGATCGTCGAAATTGCCAAGCGGTGCGACTCGCCGTCAACTTCGACTTCAATATCCTCTTCATTGGCAAACTTCAGCTCACCCCGAAAATTCCGCCGGCCAGCCAACGGAAACCTGAGCTTCACGCGGACGTCTGCCCCCATGAAACGCTGAAAATGCGCCGGTTTCGTCAACGTCCTGTCGAGACCCGGTGACGACACCTCAAGCGTATAATTCCCCGGCAGCGGATCCTCAACGTCGAGAATTGAGCTTACCTGGCGGCTGACATTCTCGCAGTCCTCGATACCAATACCGCCGTCCTTGTCGATGAAAAGACGCAGCAACCCATCCTGCCCGCCGAGTTTGAGCTCGATATCGGTCAGTTCGAAGCCCATTTTTTCCACCGCAGGCTCCAGCAGCTTTAGCAGAACATCTCTCGACATTACTTTAAAAAACCGTACTAACTAATTGTTACAAAAACAAAAAATGGGCATAAAGCCCATTCGTGTGCAGCGCAATATTGTTACTGTCGGCATCAGCCGGGCAACAAAAAACCCCATGGCGGGGCTTCATTTCTACCAAAAGCTGGTAGCGGGGGCCTGATTGTTCCTGTTCCAACAGTCCCTCAGCGAGTACGTCACAACATGCACTACACCGCATCCGCAGGGCGCGAATTATAGGGGCTGCGACGGCCAGTTGCAATCTGTTTTGGCGGCCCGGAATGACCGATTTCGCCGTGCCGCAGGCCGACCCTGTTGACCATATTGACCGTCGATCGGCCGGTGACAGGGCATTCCTCCTTGGGACGGGATCTCGCGAATTACCGGTAAATCGGTTGAAGTGCTGACTGGAAGCTGGAGCAAAGGCGAATCCTTCCGACAGGGGCGACGCACTTGCCCATGCCACCCTTTTGGGCAACTGCCCCGCCCAGTTCAATCGCAAACCATCCATTGTTCGCTCGTAAGATCGGACGCATCTCTGGTTGGCACGTACCGAGGCGTCACGAACCCGCATGGCGGGCTTACCCACTGCGGCAATGCAATCCATCAGGTCATTCGACAGCCAGTGGCCGGCAGAGCAACCGGGCCCTCCTCCGGCCGGAGTCCGCCTTGCTGCGAGACAAAGCAGGGAAGAATTGGCTTAAGATCGATCGGTGGCCAACATCTCTCCCAGTCCATCTTTCTCCAGCCCGAAAATTCCGCGCGTTGTTTGGGTTCTCGGCTTCGTCAGTCTGTTGATGGATGTCTCTTCGGAGATCATCCATTCTCTCCTGCCCGTTTTCCTCACTACCACCATCGGCGTCAGCGTCGCCTTTGTCGGGCTTATCGACGGAATCGCGGAATCCACGGCGTCCATTGTCAAGATATTCTCAGGGTATCTCTCCGACCGCTTGCGGCAGCGAAAGCTCTTCATCCTGCTGGGTTACAGTCTGGGAGCGATATCGAAACCGTTTTTTCCACTCGCAAGCGGCGTCACCCTCATTCTCGGGGCGCGTTTTGCCGACCGCATCGGCAAAGGACTCCGAGGCGCGCCACGTGACGCGCTGATTGCAGACGTCACACCCGTGCCAATCCGTGGTCGCGCGTATGGGCTGCGACAGTCCCTGGACACGACTGGTGCTTTCCTGGGGCCGGTGCTGGCGATAGCACTGATGGCCCTGTTTGCGGGCGACATGCGAGCAGTTTTCTGGATCGCGGTGGTGCCAGCCAGTCTTGCCGTACTCCTAATCGTTGTCGCTGTGAAGGATCAAACTCGATCCGAAGGTACAAACGACATGCGACCACCAATCCGCCTCAGTGATGTTGCGGAGCTGGATCGACGCTTTTGGACCGTGGTTGTTATTGGCGTCATGTTTTCACTGGCGCGGTTTAGCGAAGCCTTCCTGATATTGAAAGTGCATATGGAAGGCCTGCCGGTGACGCTCGTGCCACTGGTCCTGGTTGCAATGAACATCGTTTATGCACTGGGGGCCTATCCCGCTGGACACCTGTCCGATCTCTATAACCCTGGCCGACTACTGCTCCTGGGTCTCGGAACCTTGATTGCCGCCGACCTGTCGCTCGCGTTTTCGTCGAGCATCGCCGGATCATTCATCGGGATCGCACTGTGGGGTGCGCACATGGCCCTTACTCAGGGCCTTTTCGCCAAACTCGTGGCGGAGCACGCGCCACCACGTTTACGCGGTTCAGCCTTCGGCGTTTTCAATTTATTTACAGGATTAGCCTTGTTACTGGCAAGCGTCATTGCCGGGTTCATTTGGGACCACGTTGGATCTGTCGCTACGTTTCTCGCTGGCGCAGGCTTCGCCGCTGCGTCAGGCGTACTGGTCCTGGGATGGCACCGATTGCTGATAACCGACAAGAGTAACGGCGGCTAATCTGACAGCAGGGATCACTGCTGGTCCGCCGTAAATTTAACCAAGGCGGCGTCAATGGTTCGTCTGAGGTCACTATCTTCGAAAAGACAGTAACATCCGGCGTTTACGGACACCGGTTCGGCGCATACCGGTAACTCGATGGAGCGCCCAACAAAAAAGGGCAAGACCGACCGGTCCCACCCTTCCTGGCCTTTACTCACAAGGAGCGTCAGGCTGGGCCGCAATAATTACATTGCAGCCCGAATCGCGCCAATCAGGCCGCGACGATATTCTCTGCCTGGGGACCTTTTTGGCCCTGAGTGACAGTGAACTGCACTTTTTGGCCTTCAGCCAACGTTTTAAATCCATCGCCTGAAATAGCGCTGAAATGGGCGAAAACATCGGGACCAGATTCTTGCTCGATAAAGCCAAAGCCTTTGGCTTCGTTAAACCATTTTACGGTTCCAGTAGTAGTAGACATAGTCATAATCCAATTTTTTTTCAAGTGTAATGGGAGCCTTCTTGCGAAGGCCATATCGCTGGAAATGTTGCTATTACTTATGAAAAACAGGACGAGGTACTAAGGAAGGAACTTCGAAATGGCGTGCATAAATATCAGACGTACAATCAAGCTGCGACCAGTATATACAGGTTCGTCGCATAGTCAAAGAATACTGCCGGCCAATGCGGCAGTATTCAGCGGTTCCATGCCGGCAGATGCCCGTAAGACCAGGTTGCCGACCAGTGATAGCGCCCTACCGCCTGCCACGTCCGTTGCGGTTTCCTGCAGCGGAGGTAGACGACCGGCTACGATTCAGTCGCGATGTAGCCGACGTTCCGCGATCAAGCCTTGAATGGGTTCGGGCAGCAACCTGCTCATTAGTAGCAACCCGCTTCCTTATTTCATTCCGGGACATCGGCGCAGCTGCGCCCTGGTTTATCTGGTTCTTGACGCTACTCTTCTGTTCGACAGCTGTGCCCGGCTGTGTGCCTTCCGAATCGAATCGATTCACAGTCTTGGACCCCTCGCCGTACTTTACGAAGTCACGAAATGCCGCATTGTCATCATTTTCCCGAGTTTCAACACGGGTGTTGTGAATATCATTTGGCATGTTCGCCCAGCCTTCCCCATTCTTACTGTTGTGATCGGCTAAAACCGGTCCAGCACCAATTAAACCTGCAGCAGCTGCCAACGTAATCAATCGCTCGTTCATGATCGTCCTCCTTATTGTGTTTACGCTTAAAAAACGCGCGACAGCAGGCGTCGTTGACCCGAACCGTATAGGTACTTTCCGCGGGAACTTATGCTTTGGTGGACGCCACAATTAGCCGCTACAAGCGACCAGCTGTTGACGGCATATAAATGTAAGAGCAAAAGGTAAAATCCGTCGGCCGGGTCTGCCCGGCAACCGAAGGTTCGCGCACGCATCTACGGCTGGTGCAATTCACAGATAGGCACAAACACGAATACGGGTAAGCACAATCACCAGTGCTACACGGCCTACCGCCAAAAGAACGCGATGTTAAAATGCGCTCACGGCCCTAGCCTCATTAGCCTCACGTGTTCTCTGCTGTACCGAAAGACCGCAGAATAGTTGCCCATTGTAACGCCGGAGTCTTTTCCACCTTCGAGTCGACGCGCGCCCAGTGACCCCCATATTTCGCCTCCTTTTAGCACTCCTGGCCGGCGTCAGCGCTACCTGGCCGGCGAACGTGTGGGCTCAAAGCGCTGAGCCAGCAGAATCTGACGATTCGATCGATGAAATCGTGGTTTTCGGCAGGGGTGAACAAATAATTGGACGGGCCAAGGCAGCCAGCGAAGGTGCTGTTGGTGGTGACGATCTGCTCGTGCGCCCAATGCTGCGGGTGGCGGATCTGCTCGAAGCTGTACCCGGATTAATCGCCGCCCAGCACTCAGGAAGCGGTAAGGCGAACCAGTATTTCCTGCGCGGCTTTCAGCTTGACCATGGTACGGATTTCACTACGTATGTTGACGATATGCCGTGGAATCTAAGAACGCATGGACACGGTCAGGGATACCTGGATGTCAATGGACTTATCCCGGAAACCGTCGATAGAATCGACTATCGCAAGGGTCCTTATCGTGCCGATGCCGGCGATTTTTCGATGGCAGGCTCGGGATACATCAAGACGATCGACGCCCTGCCCGGCGCGTTTGCCGCAATCGAGAGCGGCAGTTACGGCTGGGGTCGACTCGCAGCTGGCACTTCGATCAATCTGGGGAACGGCCAGCAACTCACCTTACTCGGGCAATACAAGTCGTATGACGGCCCCTGGGAGTTGGAGGAGAAACTGCAGCACACGTCGTTGTGGAGCAAATACGCCAGGGAAACCCGTTACGGCACCTCGAACATTTCTCTGTCTGGATACGTTGCAAAGTGGAAGCCGACTGAGCAAATACCTGAAAGCGTCATCGGCACTGATGTCTGCCCCGATCAGTATTGTGCGCTGGACAGCAGCGCAGAGGGTCAAACGGAGCGCTGGATTGTCACCAGCCAATGGAACGCCGACACCTGGGAGGCGAGCGCTTATGCTCAGTTTTACGATTGGAATATGCTGTCGAACGCCACCTACGATCCTGATGGCCAGATCAACCAGTTCGACCGGCGCTGGACCACCGGCGGACGCTACCAGCAGACTGTCATAAGCTCCACGAATCTGGACCTGGATCTCGGTGTTCAGGGGCGATTCGACAAGATCAACAATGTTGGACTCGACAGTAACCTGGATGGCCAGTTCGTTGCTAACATCGCCGACCATGCCGTCGACGAAAACTCGATCGCCGTTTACGCGGAAACAACATGGCGGCCGATACCTAATTTACGCGTGATGGCGGGGTTGCGCACTGACTACTATAACTTCGATATCGCCACAAATGTGGGATCAGGCGATGCCGTCAATGCAGGCAAAGAGTCCGACAGCATAATTTCTCCTAAATTCGGACTGGCATTTACGTTGTCCGATAACATTGAATTGTATGGCAACTGGGGCCAGGGATTTCACTCGAACGATGCCCGCGGCACGGTCAAGATCGACGAACCGGTTCCCGGGCTTGTACGTGGCACTGGCTACGAAGGGGGCATCCGCTTTGAGCAAAATGCATTTAACGTATCGCTTGCGCTCTGGTGGCTAGACCTCTCGAGCGAACTTATTTTCGTGGGTGATGACAACACAGTCGAGCCGCGCGGAAGCTCCCGGCGACAGGGTTGGGAACTGGTTTCCTTCTGGCGCCCGACCCCGTGGCTAGGCATTGATATGGTCTATACCGACAGCGTGGCGCGATACGACACCGCACAGGATGACGGCGGATTCTACATAGAAGGTGGCGTTGAAAACGCCGGCGAACTGGGCATCGCCGCGATCTACGAGAACTGGGAACTCAGCGCGCGACTGCGCTATCTCGGTCCCTACGCACTTGTGCCCGACAATTCCGAACGCGCCGATGCTGAAACCATGCTGAACCTGCGAGCCTCGCGCCAGTGGCAAGACTTTGTGGTCTACGGCGAATTGTTGAACGCCCTCGATCGTGACGGCAAGGACATCGTCTACTTCTACGAAAACTACTACGATCCGGACGGCGGCAGAGTTAGCCGTACTGAAGAGC
>Ga0316195_10000204_pt1 | contig 21306 bp, 18 predicted proteins | sample Phised1_MG_FD_204937 | JGI IMG/M metagenome (GOLD analysis project Ga0316195, IMG submission 204937) | Coastal sediment microbial communities from Maine, United States - Phippsburg sediment 1 | ecosystem: Environmental > Aquatic > Marine > Coastal > Sediment | place: USA: Maine | collected...
TGAGCCTCCAAGGGCTCTCTCGATCCGGTTTACGTCCTCGTCGGGGCCGAGCGCCTGCTGATCGAGCGCGCTGTGGACGCCATCCGGCGTGCGGTCGATTCGATGGGCGCACCTGGATTCAACGTCGAGATCTTCGACGGAAAGGGCCTCGAAGCAGGGCGCGTAACATCCGCTGCACGCACGCTCCCAATGATGGCCGACATGCGCCTGGTGCTCCTGCGCAACGTGGACGCGATGACACCCACGGAGCAGGCGAAGTTGGCTGAATACCTGGACGATCCAAGCGAATCCACCTGTTTCGTCGCCACTGCAAGCAAGCTCGATGGACGTGCCAAGCTTTCGAAAACCGCCAAGAAGAAGGGCTATCTCATCGAAGCCAGCTCCCTTCGAGGCGCGTCGCTTCGGAAGTTCGTTCGCGAGGAAGCCACGGTGCGCGAGCACGCCATTGCACCCCAAGCGATCGAAGCGCTGCTCGATGCGGTGGGCGACGACCTCGCCGCTATCGACGATGCAATGGAACGCCTATCGCTGTTCGTCGGTGCTGGGCAGCGCATCGACGCTGACGCGGTCATGCGCTGCGTGACGCGCATTCGGGTCGAAACCATCTGGACCCTGGTGGATGCGATCGGACTTAAGGACCGTCGCAAGGGTATCGCCGCAGCTCAGTCGTTGCTCGACGATCGCGAGCCGCCCCTCCGTCTGCTCGCGATGGTGGCGCGTCAGCTGCGAATCGTCGCCCGCATGAGAGAGGCCCTGTCCGAGGGCCTTCGTCCGCAGGACGCGGCAAAGCGCGCAGGCGCCCCGCCGTTCAAGGCCGGGGATCTCACCGAGTCGGCGAGGCGGTTCACCTCGGACAGCCTCGGGCAGGCGTTCACCCTGATTGCGCGAACCGATCGCGCGCTCAAGAGCAGCAAACGGCCCCCGGACGTGATCCTTCAAGACGCAGTGCTCGAGCTCTGCGCAAACCCTCAGTGACGCGACAGCAGAGCTCAGCTCTGAAGCGTGTTGACTTGATGGGTCAGTCTCGCGATGTAACGCGAGCCCGTCTTGCGATGGAAAATGCCCTTGGAAACGGCACCATCGATCCCGCTCACGGCGGCGACGAGCGCTGTCTTCGCTGCATTTGCGTCACCCGCCTCGATTGCAGCACGCACACGCTTCACCGAGGTGCGCACGCTGGTGCGGATGTTACGATTGCGCGCTGTGCGCTTGATCGTCTGACGGACTCGTTTTTTTGCTGAGGCGTGGTTGGCCACTCTGATATCCTCCCCGTAGGGACGCGGGTGGTAGCCTCGCCCAAGAGGGCTGTCAAGCCGGTCACAGGATCCTTGCGACCCCCACCACTACAAGACATACACGCTCGTGTCCCGACGCCGACAAATCCTCGATTGGCTTGCCCGACTCGTGACCGAGCGGCGCCGGCTCGTGGTTTGGGTGTCCGTTCTGGTCACGCTTGCTTTTACGACCCAAATCCCCAAATTAACAGCGGATCCGGCCCCTGAAAGCCTCCTTGCCTCGTTCGAAGGCGAGGAATACGCCCTCATTCAGAAGCGCTTCGAGCAGTGGTTCGGCAAGCGACGCGAAGCCGTTCTGATTCTCGTCGAGGCCGACGATGTCCTCTCCCGGGAATCTCTTCAGCAGATCCACGACATTTCCCTCTACTTCGCCGATCAGCCCTGGGTGGAGAAGGTCGCCGGGATCACTACGCTGAACATCCCCCGGCGAGTGAAGGCAGCGCCGGACGCTGACGAGAGCGATCTCGACAATCTCGATGGGCTTAAAGAGGTCGGAAAGCCGGACGGAGAAGGCGATCTCGATGATCTGAGCGACCTGGATGATCTCGACACCTTGGACGACACCGAGGAGGTCGGGGACGCCCAGGGCGACCTCGAAGACGAAGCCTTCAATGCACTGCTCGACATCGTCGAGAGCGATCCGGGTCGTTTCCCAGACGGCATCGCGAAGGTAGGCCCTGCCCTGTCCGCCGAGCTCAAGACCGACCCCATCGTCAAGGGTGCCGAGGTCACCGAAGAAGAAGCTGCCGAGCTAGGTGCGGCAATCGCGAACAACCCGCTGCTGGTCGGCCGCTTGATCGACGAAGATCATACGGTCGCGGGCATCGCGCTTCAGCTGCACGACCTCGACCCGAAGCAGATGCGGCGAGCCATGGACGAGCTTCGCGAAGGACTGGAGCGGCCCGAGTTCGCGAATATCGACGTTCATGTCGGTGGACTCCCGTATCTGCGCAGCGTGATCGTGAGCAAGATGAGAGCCGACAATCTGCGGCTCATTCCACTCACGGTCTTGGTCTGCATGGCCCTCCTGATGCTGTCCTTCCGTTGGGTGCCCGGGGTTTTGCTGCCGCTAGGCGCGGTTGCGATCACGGCATTGGTGGTCGTCGGTGGCATGGGGCTCTTTGGCGAGCCCATGAACATCCTCAACAACATCATCGTGCCGCTGCTGATCATCATCGGGATAAGTGACGCGACGCACTTGATCCAACGCTATCGCGACGAGGTCCATGCCGATGAAGACAGTGATCGCATCGCTGCCGGACGCAGAACGGTGCGAGCGATCGCGGTAGCCTGCATGCTGACGTCGGCTACGACCGCGGTGGGACTCGCGTCACTGGTCGTTTCCAAGACCGTGATGCTGCGACACTTCGGCCTGACTTCAGGTATCGGCGTAATGCTCTCGTACGTAGTCATCATCACTTTCGTTCCGGCAGTCCTCACCTGGGTCGCTCCCCCAAAGCGCGAACAGGTGCGCCGAGAGCGCACGAGTATGTTCACCACCGTGACGGGCAGCCTCGTCGCGAAGCTGCTGAAGTGGCGATGGGCGGTCTTGGGGCTCACGGCGGTATTTACGCTCGGTGCGGGCTACGTCGGCAGTCAGATCACCGTCGACCATGCTCTGCTCGATCAGTTCGACGAAACCGACCCGGTCTACACCACGACCCTCCTCATCGAAGAAAAGCTCGCGGGCGTGAGGCCTCTGGAAATCATTCTGGTGAGCACGGACCCAGAGCACTTCACCGAACCCGAGATGATCCAAAAGATCCAGAGGATTCGAAACTGGGCATCTCTTCGCCCCGAGGTCATCCGAACGCTGAGCTACGGCGACATGCTGCGAGAGTCGTACGCTCTGTTGGCCGATGATCCGAGCGTCCGATCCGAAAACTTCAAGAGCGCCAAGCAAGTCCGCGGCCTGGTGACCATGATGAGCCAGCGCAACCCAAGCCCGCTCGGCGAATGGCTCACGGAAGACGGAACCAAGGCTCGGGTTCAAATCAAGCTGCGAGACGTGGGGGCGCAAGCGACGATGCGCTTCCTGGACACGCTCGAAAAGATCATCGATTCGGAGCTTGGAGACGATGAAACGGTCTCCGTCTCGTTCACCGGGGAGGCATACACGGGCTCCCGCGGGCAAGCGGCCGTCGTGAGCGACCTGCTCGGAAGCCTTCTAGTCGCGGTACTGGTGATCTTCCTGCTCTTGGCTTTCTTCTTCCGAAGCATCCGGCTGGGCCTTCTGAGCATCCCGCCCAACTTGATCCCGCTCGTTGCGACCATGGCGTACATGGTCTGGCGCGAAATTCCGCTGAACGTGTCGACCGTGATCATTTTCTCTATCAGCTTGGGTCTAGCGGTGAACGGAACGATCCACGTGCTCGCCCGTTTTCGAGAGGAAATGCACAAAGGGATCGGTCGCGAAGCGGCTCTGGTTCGCGCCGCCCGCGGGACGGGACGTGCCATCGTGATCTCCTGCGTCACCTTGATGGCCGGCTTCTCCGTCCTTCTGGTGAGCTCCTTCGTCCCGGTCCGGAATTTCGGCGAATTGATCGCGATCACCATCGGCGGCTGTTTGGTCGCGACTTTGATCGTCCTTCCACCTCTACTGAGGGTTGCGGGTGGGGACGGCGGTGTCCGGGCAGGCCAGGAAGACGACGGCTAGCCAGCGATCCGCTCGATCACTGCGGAAGCGAAATCCTCGGTGCCGAGATTGCCGCCGAGGTCTCGGGTCTTTTTCCCGTCGGATAGAGCGCGGTTGTAGGCCTCGCGGATTCGGCCTGCCGAGGTCCGGCAGCTTTCGTCGCCACGCGTATCGGCGATGTGATTCAGCATCATGACCGCCGACATCAGGAGAGCGAGGGGATTCGCCAGCCCCTTGCCCGCGATGTCGGGCGCCGATCCATGAACCGCCTCGAAGACCGCGTAGTCATTGCCGATGTTCGCGCCTGGAATCACACCGAGCCCGCCGACGAACCCTGCGCAAAGGTCGCTCAGCACGTCGCCATAGAGATTCTCGAGAAGAAGCACGTCGAATTGCGTCGGGTCCTGCACGAGCTTCATACAACCCGCATCGATGATGACTTCTTCATACTCGATGTCACTGAATCCTTCGTCGTCGTGAATTTGCCGTGCGCACCGAATGAACATGCCGTCGGTCAACTTCATGATGTTGGCTTTGTGCATCACGGTAACTTTTTGCCGGCCGCGGTCGCGAGCGTACTGAAACGCCCATCGCGCGATACGTTGCGACGCCGTCTCGGTCGCCACCTTGAGGCTGGTCACGACGCCCTTGGTAACCTCGTTTTCGATTCCGCTGTAGAGACCTTCCGTGTTCTCACGGATGACCACGAGATCGACCCCCTCGTACCGTGTAGTGATGCCCGGAAGGTTCCGAACCGGACGCACGGCCGCGTAGAGGTCGAGCCGCTTGCGCAATTGCACGTTGACCGAGGTGAAACCCTTCCCGACGGGCGTCGTGCACGGTCCTTTGAGCGCAATCCCTCTGTCTCGAACTGCATCGAGAGTCGCCTCGGGAAGCACCTCTCCATGCCGCTCTAGGGCAGCGACACCCGCGTGATGCTCGGCCCAAGCCAACGGCGCTCCCGCCGCCTCGAGGACGCGAGTCGTGGCCTCAGCGACCTCAGGGCCAATTCCGTCACCTGGGATGAGAACGATCTGATGCGTTGTCATGGGCTACTCCGGGCCTAAGAGTAGCGCTTGCCAAGCGATAGCCAATGCGCTTCAAAGGAAAACATGTCCGAAACTGACTCGGTAATGCGCGCCATGACCAACGATGGCGCATTTCGGATCGTGGCCGCGCGTACCACGGACACCGTCAGGGGGGTGATTCAGGCCCAAAAGCTTTCCGGACGCATCGCTGCGGACCTGGCGGACCTGGTGACGGCTGCCGTCCTCTACCGCGAGACCATGGCACCCTCGCTTCGGGTGCAGTGCATCGTGCGCTTCGACGAGGATGCAGGGCAGCTGGTCGCTGACTCCCATCCGGACGGCTGGACCCGCGGCCTGCTGCAGCGTGGCGTGGGCGATGCCGAGCCGGACGTCCGAAGGACGCGCGCAACGCTGCAAATGATGCGAACGCTGCCCAACTCAGACCTGCACCGTGGCGTCGTCGAGGTGCCCGGGAGCGGGAATCTTTCCGAGGCGTTCATGCGTTACATGCAGCTATCGGAGCAAATCGTCTCGATGATTTCCTTGGGCTCAGCAGTTGCGGGGGAGACGCCTGCGGCGGGAGGGTACGTCGTGCAGCTGCTCCCCGAAGCGGCCGAGGCGGACGCGGCGATGGAAACCATGACTCGTCGCCTCGAGGATTTCGTGGAGATCCGCGAGCGCTTGCAGCAGTCGGATGGATCGCCCGAGCGCCTAATCGAGCAGATTTTCGAAGGCATGCCCTTCACCTGGCTGCACAGCAGCGAGATTCGCTTTGGCTGCCAATGCAGCGCAATTCGCGTGATGACGACACTCAGCATCCTCGATCGTTCCGACATCCAAGAGTTAGTGGACGAGGGGGAGCCTCTGAGCGTTGGATGCGACTACTGCGGCGCGTCGTACACCGTGGAAATCGCACAGCTTCAAGGGCTTCTGAGCGCGAGCTGAGCGGACCGGGTTTCTTGCCGGGACCCGCCCCCCATGCGCATCCTTCCGCCGATGTCGGAGAAGCCAGTTAGAACCGTAGGCGGGGATATCGTACGTCGAGCTGGCGTCGTCGCGGCCGGCACACTCTCGTCGAGAATCTTGGGGGCCGTCCGGGACGCCGTCGTTGCTGCAGTCTTCGCCCTAGCCGCCACCGACGCGTTCTGGCTGGCCTTCACGATCCCAAATGCCCTCCGCGTGTTGCTCGGAGAAGGCGCCGTGTCGGCCGCGTTCGTCCCAGTCTTCACCGAGGTCAGGGAGCGCGAGAGCATGGCCCGGGCGAGGGAATTCTTCGCAAATCTCGTCGGCGCAATGGCTCTGGTGCTTCTCGCGGTCACCGTCTTGGGCGTCCTCTTCGCGCCATGGATCGTCAAGGGCTATGCCTGGGGCTTCCAACGCGACGAGGCCCTGTTCGACACCACGGTGGCACTCACACGATTGCTCTTCCCCTACATCTTTCTGATGGGGATCTCGGCGCTGATGATGGGGGCCCTCTACGCGAGCAAGCGATTCGTCGCCTCGTCGTTCGCTCCGGCGTTTCTCAACATCTGCTTGATCGCCGCAGCTTTCCTGCTCGCTCCTCGGCTGCGCGAGCTCGGCTGGCCGGGGATCTTCGCCCTCACGGTAGGCGCCCTCCTCGGCGGTATCCTACAGATCGCCGCGCAAGTCCCGTCCCTCCGACGAGAGGGTTTGCTGGTCCGGCCAAAGATCGGCTTCAGCGACATCTACGTGCGCAAGTGCATACGCTTGATGGGGCCCTTGCTCGCAGGTCTAGGCGTTTACCAACTCAACGTGCTGCTTTCGCGATTGTTTGCTTCCTTTTTGCCGACCGGAAGCGTCAGCTACCTCTACTACGGTCAACGCTTGGCGGAGATCCCGCAGGGGATGTTTGCACTCGCGATCGCGTCGGCTGCCCTCCCCTCGCTCAGCCATGCCGTGGCGCACGGTGACGAAGAAGAAGCCAAGCGTCTCTTCCGCCACGCCTTGCGTCTATCGCTCTTCGTGGCGGTCCCAGCGGCAGTGGCCCTGGTGGTCCTCGCCGAGCCAACCGCGACGGTTTTCTTTGGACGCGGCCGTTACGATGCGCTCGCCATCGAAGAAACGACGCGTTCCCTCGTCTGGCAGGCGGGGGGCATCTGGGCCGTGGCATCCGTACGTACCATCGTGCCGATGTTTCACGCTCACAGCGATACGCGCACGCCGGTGATCGCGAGCGCCTTCAATCTCGTCGCGTTCATCGGTCTGAGCCTGCTCCTGATGGAACCAATGCAGCACGCCGGGCTCGCTCTGGCGACCACCGCTGCCGCGGTCCTACAGCTCTTCGTGCTGCTTTGGTTGCTCCGCAAGAGGACCGGCCATCTCGGATTGGTGGAGGTGAGTGGAAGCTTGCTGCGCGTCGTGGTGGCCAGTACCGCGATGGGAGGGGTCGTTTGGGCCGGGGCCCGTGCAGGAAACTGGGCGAAGGGAGGGAACGACCCGCTCAACTTGCTGGTCTTCACCGCGACGGCGATCGTCGGTGCCGTGACCTATTTTGCAGTGGCGGCGGCTCTGGGCTCCCCGGAGCTTAGCGACCTCAAGGCGGCATTGGTACGCCGCGTGCGTGCGTGAGCGAGCAGGGGCGCTACAACGCGGGGATGGATGTGCTCGACGCCGAATTCGTTGCAGGAGCGACCGGACTCGCTCAGCTACCGGCGCCGACCTTTGCCGAAGTCGCCTTTGCTGGACGCTCGAACGTGGGAAAATCCAGCCTGATCAACAGCTTGGTGCGCCGAAAAAAGCTCGTACGCACCAGTGGCGCGCCTGGCTGTACGCGCGCGATCAACATCTTTCGCGTGCGCCTGAGAACCGACGAAGAGGAAGCGCATCTCGATCTCGTCGACCTTCCCGGATACGGATACGCCCAACGAAGCAAGGCGGAGCGCCGTTCCTGGGGTCCGCTGATCGAAGGCTTTTTGCGGGAGCGCCCGGGGCTACGTGGGGCCGTCGTCATCGTGGACATCCGGCGCGGCGTCCAGGACGACGACGTTCAGCTGCTCGAGTTCTTGGAGAGCATCGAGGTCACACCCATCCTGGTAGCGACCAAGCTGGACAAGCTTCCTGCGAGCAAGCGAAAGCTAGCCATCGCTGCACTGCGGCGCGAGCTCGGCCGGCCGGTGCTCGCTTACAGCTCGGTCACGGGTGACGGCTGGGAAGCCCTCTGGGAGCGGCTCTTGTCGGTGAGCAGCATCGAGCGCCAGGAAGACGCAGCGGAAGGCTGACTTTCTATTCGCCGAGATCGAGCTCGAGCGATTGATTCGGATCGCGCAGGCGCAGGTTCGACGGATCTCCGAGTTTCAGTGCGGGATCCTCGGGAACCGCCTGCGGAGGCGCTGACGGGGGATTGGCCCCCGCTCCCATCATGCGTTCGATGAACTGCCTCACCTCGTCGCGCTTCGCGGGCTGGACCATCTCCATGGCCTTCGCGAGATTCTCCTTTGCCGCTTCGTCTTGCCCTGCGTTTCGCAGGACGCGGCCGGCCTGAAGGCGTAGCTGCCAGTTCTCCGGATCAAGACCGACCGCGCGTTGAATCTTCGCAGCCGCACCGATCATGTCGTCCCGTTGAAAGTCGTACTGGGCCCAAACGGCCCAGAGAATGGGAGCGTCTGGTGCGAGGGATTCCGCAGCTTCGAGCTCCACCTGAGCACGCTCCAGTTGGTCCATGCCGAGATAGATCGTCGCCAGGACCACATGCGCGCGACCGAACCGCGGCCAACGCTCGATCACGTCGGTGACGATTCGATTGGCTTCACCGAACTGGGCCTCCGCAGCAGCCGGCTCAGCATTCATCTCCAGTATCCCAGCCTGAGCAAGATGGAGCTGCGCCAAACTGAGCTGCCTCGGGCCATCCGAGCGGAGCTGCGCTGCCGCCTCGAACTCTTTGATCGCTTCGGCAAGGCCGCCCGAATCGGCCAGGATGGTGGCGTTCACTGCGCGAAGCATCGGCGACACCGGATCGAGCAGAAGCGCCGTCTCCGCCATCGCAAGCGCTCTCGGCGCATCCCCGGATCGCGCAAAGATCCGTGCGGCCTCGGTTCCGAGGGCCGCGGCCAGGACCTCGGTATCGCGAAGCACCCGAACGGAGCTCAGCTCGACCTCTCCTCGACCGCCCCAGGGGTCGAAGTACGCCAGCGGCTCGGACGCATCAGGGTCGTCGTATACGGCCGTCACGAAGTAGCCCAGAACCCCTGAAGGATCGGCTGGGGCGCGCGCACCTTCGAGCTCCCATACCTCCGCCACCATCGCCTTCATCCCATGCTCGCGAAGCAATGAGGTCATCGCTGTCGCCAACTCGAGCGGATAAACCGGTACGTGCTCATCGTGCGCATCGAGCAGCGCGAGCGTTTGGTCGGCGGTGAGAACCTCGCGTGTGAGAGGGCGCTCGAGCGACCAAGACGCAGACTGCGCGTGCATGGCCGAGGCGATCTCGGCTGGTGCGGAGGGCCAAGTCCCAGTCTCCCCGGAAAGCACCAGCATCGACTCGTAGGGGCCCGACGCGATCTGGTCGCGCTCCAAGTAGGCCGACAGCTCACGCGGCTCGAGTGGACGCAGCGGCGGCGTTTCCTCGAGCACGGTCCGCGCACTCAAGTACAGGCCGAGTCCGATCCCAGCCGAGACGATCACCAGCACGATCAAGAGAAGCCATGGACTCCGCAGACGGTTCTCGGCGCGCGGGTCACCCATCGGCTCGGGCAGGCCGTGCCGCATGCATCGTGGGCACCGGGGCTCTTCGGTCGCTTCCTGAAGAACGAATTCCGCGTTGCAGTTGGGGCAGAAGTACTTGCTCGGCATCGGGCCGGAGCATACGTCTATGGCGAGTGCTCGTCGACCGGCGGGTCGGGAACGAAACCTGCGCCGTGCAAGCGCGCGACGGCGAATCCGCACTCGCGCGCAAGACCTTCCCGCCACTCTCGATCCCAGAGCGCGACCTCGCAACTGACGTCGCCGAAGTCGATCTCGAGCTGCGGCTTTGCTTCGCTCGGGCTTGCCCGTTCTTCCGTCGTCGAGCGCAGTGAGCAGCAGTCGAGCGCGCGAAGGCTTCCTACGAGCTTCGCATAGTCGTCGTCTGAAATGGTACGAGCGATGCTCATCATCGTGCCGTTGGGTGCCTTGTTGGTCACGTGGAGCTTTCGACTCGCGTCGAGTGCGACGTGAATGCTGTCTCTGTCCGCGGTTCGGCTGATGACGCTCCACGACACCACGACCGTGTCAGGCGCAACTTTGGGCAACGCGACTTCTGCGGCCTGTTCTTTTCCTTGGCAGGCGCAGAGGATCACAGAAGCAAAGAGAAGGGACTTCCACATCGCGCGCACTAGATCACGACTCCTGCGCGAAGTCTACCGCGTGCGCCTGGCCTCGCCCGAGCCATAATCTCCGAGTGATGCCCGAGACGCTCGATTGCCTGACCTGCGGTGCATGCTGCCGCACTGGGGCCGATGGCCGAATCCTGATCCCTCCCGAGGATCTGCTGCGCTGGCGCAAGATGGGGCGGCAGGACATCGCGCTGGCGGTCCAACCGGGTCACTTCGGCATGCTCGGCTTTGCAACGAGTGAAGAAGGCGCCTGCGTCCACCTGGGAACCGAAGACAGCCCCCACGCCTGCCAGATCTACGAAATCCGCGGGACGACCTGCCGCGAGTTCGAAAAAGGCAGTCCCCAATGCCTGGAGTTCCGCCGCGACGCCGGGCACTGAGGGTATTGCCAGATGGTTGAGAGATCGGGTACCTAGTCTTTCATGATCCACGGGGCGAAGCTCTGGTCTCAGCTTTGCCTAGCGGGTTGCCTACTCGCTCTTTCGGCAGACGCGGACGCAGATCTGCCGCCCGAAGAGGTCGGCCAGGTTGCCCGCTTGCCGGAGCTGGTCGGCGATCACTGGGTCTGGGTGCCCGACCGCTTGTTTCGTCATTCGCCGCTCTTCGACGGAGACAGCGGAGAGATGCTCGGTGCGATCGATAGCGGCATGCAGATCACGCCCAAGTCACCGCTATGGTCTCGCAGCCGAAACGAGATCTACAACATCGACACCGTTTACTCTCGAGGGCATCGCGGCGAACGGCATGACTACGTCGTCATCTATGACTCGCATAGCCTCGAGGTGAAGGGCGAGGTCGAGATCCCTCCCAAGACGATGGATACGGGAACGGCGATCGCGCTCGTCGGCATGCTCGACGGCGAGCGCTTCCTGGTCGCGCTCAACCAATCGCCAGGATCATCGGTTTCGGTCGTCGATCTAGTTGCCCGGCGTTTGGTCGCGGAGGTCCAGACGGCGGGATGCGCGGCGGTGTTTCCGGCTGGTCCGACACGCTTCGGAATGCTCTGCGGCGACGGGACGGCGATCACCGTGCACCTCAAAGAGAATGGCGAGCTCGACCGAATCGCGCGAAGCGCTCCATTTTTCGACGTGGTCGCTGATCCGGTCTCCGAAAAAGGCGTGCGCGACGGCGCGACCTGGTGGTTTCCGTCGTTCGAAGGGCAACTCTACGAAGTCGATTTCAGCGATGACGCACCGATGCCCAAAGAGCCCTGGTCGCTCTTCAGCGAATCGGAGCGAAGCGACCAGTGGCGAGTCGGCGGCGCGCAACACCTGACCTACCATCGCGCCACCAAGCGCCTCTACTCCGTCGTCCATCAGGGCGGGCCGGGCTCACACAAGGACCCGGGCACCGAAATCTGGGTCTACGACCTTCCCGCAAAGAAGAGAGTCGACGTATTCGAGGCGCCAAACCTCATTCCCCCCTTTCTCGGCCCTCAAGCGGGCTTCGACGCCAAGGGCATGATCGGGAAGATCCTCAACTTCGTCTTGCCCAATTTGGGCGTGCACAGCATCGCGGTTACCCAAGACTCCGCGCCGCTGCTCTTCGTTCGGCACGTCGATTTTGGCGCGGTCGGTGTGCTCGATGCACAGAGCGGTGAGCACCTCCGTGACATCAGCGAAGCAGGCCTCTCAGGCGTGATGTTGGTGCTGCCATGATCGACCCGGTCATCTCGCTCACGATTCGCCTGGCGCTTGCGCTCCTGTTCACCGCGGCCGCTTGGCACAAGCTCTCGGATCACGTTCGCTTCGTCGCAACGGTCCGTGCCTATCGTTTGTTGCCGGAGTGGTTGCTGTCCCTGGCAGCGTGGCTCTTCCCGGCGGTCGAGCTCGGGATCGCCATTGGACTTCTTTACCCACCCGCGACCGAGGCCACCGTGTTTGCCGCCGTCCTGCTGCTCTCTCTCTACAGCTTCGCAATCTGGCAAAACCTCACACCGGACGGACGCCAGATCGACTGCGGCTGCTTTGCAAGCTCGGCGAAGGTACCGCCGAGCGGCTGGCTCGTCGCGCGCAACGTCGTGTTGATGCTCGCCACCTGCGTTCTCGTCATGCCAAATCGAGCGCGTGCGCTCATTTGGGTCGACGGTCTGACCGTCTTTGCAGCGCTCTTTACACTATGGGTCCTCTGGAACGCAGGACAACGCCTCGCGAGCACTGGACCCGCGCTGCGTCGACTAGGGGCCGCGCGATGATCGACGCTCTCGTCATCTCCAATGGCGTCTTGTGGCTCCTGGTCATCGGGCTGGCACTGACCGTCTTCGCGCTAACTCGCCAGATAGGGCTTCTTCACGAACGGATCTCTCCAGTCGGTGCGCTCTCTCCCGAAGCAAAGGTCAGGGTCGGCGACAAAGCGCCCGAGTTAGCGCTGACCGACATCCACAGCCGCCCGGTGCAGATCGGCGGCGCATCGGCAGATGGGAGCCGGACGCTGCTTTTCTTCCTTTCACCGACCTGCCCCGTTTGCGACACCGTGCTGCCCACCGTCGAGCGAGTCGCACGAACGGAGGTGCCGCGCGTGCGCGTCGTTCTGGCCAGCGACGGGGAGCTCGGCGAGCACCAGGCATTCGCCTCCGAAAAGCGCGTGGACCACCTCCCCTATGTCATCTCGGCGCCACTCGGAATGAGCTACGGCGTCGCCAAGCTCCCCTACGCGGTGCTCATCGACGAACACGGAATCGTCGTTGCGCAGGGCTTGGTCAACACGCGCGAGCATTTGGAGAGCCTGTTCGAAGCGCAGCGACACGGCGTTGCGTCGATTCAGGACTATCTCGAGGAGAAGGCGAGATGAGTCGACTCGATCATTGGTTCGAGGGGATGGCGAGGCAGTCCGCTCGGCGGGTATCCCGTCGACACTGGTTCTCGCGCTTTGGCGCCGTTCTCGTAGGCGGCGCAGCTCTTCCCTTGCTTCCCGTTGCACGCGCGGCCGAGAAACACACGCTTGGCGAAGACGGTGTCAAAGGGCCGGAGGGCGATCCGACCCGCTGTGAGTACTGGCGTCACTGCGCCATCGACGGCTTCCTCTGCAGTTGCTGCGGCGGCTCGCACACCGCCTGCCCGCCTGGCACCGAGATGTCCCCCGTTACCTGGATCGGAACCTGCCGAAATCCCGCAGACGGCAAGGATTACATCATTTCGTACAACGATTGCTGCGGGAAGACCTACTGCGGCCGGTGCATGTGCAACCGCAACGAAGGTGAACGCCCGCTCTACCACTGGTACCGCAACAACGACATCAACTGGTGCGGCGGTGCCAAGGCGCAAACCTACAGCTGCTCGACCGCAGTGGTCGTCAAGACCGCCAAAGAAGCCCAGCCAGAGAAATGAAGCGCCTCGTCGCTACGCTGGGCATCTTGCTCATGACGCAATCGGCAGCCGCCGACTCATATGAGGAACACGACTACATCCTGAATTGCTCGGGATGTCATCGGATGGACGGCTCAGGATCGAGAACCGTGCCTCCTCTTGATGCCATGCCGGAGCTCAGCGGTAAGCCCGGCGCGCGCGAATACTGGATTCGAGTCCCAGGGGCGGCTCAGGCTCCGCTTTCCGACGCTCGCTTGGCGGCGCTCATGAACTGGCTGGTCGAGCGGTTTACCGGAAAGACGGTCGAGCCCGCGTACACGGCAAAGGAAGTCGGCGAATTGCGCCGCAACCCTCTGCGAGATCCAATCGAACGGCGCAAGGCCATCCTCCGTCTCCCCGCCCGCTGACGCTGACGCTGACGCTGGCACTGGCACTGGCACTGGCACTGGCACTGGCACTGGCACTGGCACTGGCACTGGCACTGGCACTGGCACATGCTCTCTCCCGGATGATCGAGTCAATCACAATCCCCGTCACCGGAACGCGCGGACATGAGGCCGCACTGTCGCTACCGACCGCAGGCGCCGCGCCTTTTCCGGGCGTCGTCGTCATTCATGACATCTACGGCTTCAGTGCGGATCTGAAGCGTCACTGCCAGCGCTTCGCCGACGCTGGCTATGTCGCGGTCGGCCCCGACCTCTACAATGGAGGCCAACCAGGATGCGTCGTCAAGACATTGACGTCCATGGCGACGGGAAAAGGTTTTGCATACGAAGTGATCGACGCCGCACGCGAATTGCTCGCCGCCAGAGACGACGTCGATCCCGAGCAGATCGCCGTCGCCGGCTTCTGCATGGGCGGCGGCTTCGCCCTGATCGCGGCTGCTGACCAGTCCTTCGCGGTGGCCGCCCCCTTCTACGGCGCCGTTCCTCGCAAAGCATCGCGTCTAAAGAACCTCTGCCCCACCATCGCCCAGTTCGGCGCCGAGGACCGCGTCTTCCTCCCCCATGCGAAACGCCTAGCGCGCCACCTCGAAGAGCTCGGCATCGATCACGAAGTCCACATTTACGAAGGGGTCGGCCACTCGTTCATGAACCAGCACGAAGGCAGGCTCGCTACCCTGGGCCGCCACACCCCGATCCAAGCGTTCTACGAGCCGGAAACCGAAGCCAAAGCCTGGGGCAAGCTCCTCGACTTCTTCGAACGACACATCGGGACGGCTTAGTCGCTGAAGAGGTTCTCGACGTCAGCCTTGGTGAGGCCCTTGAGCGGGCTGCCCTCGGTCGAGAGGACATTGCTGACCAAGGCACGCTTCTTGGCGGAGAGCTCGAGGATCTTCTCCTCGACGGTGCCAGCCGCGATGAGCTTGTAGACGTTGACGTTCTTGGTTTGGCCGATGCGGTGCGCTCGGTCAGTGGCCTGGTCTTCGACTGCAGGGTTCCACCAAGGGTCGAAATGCACGACGGTGTCGGCGCCCGTGAGGTTGAGCCCGGTGCCGCCCGCCTTGAGCGAAATCAGGAAGACCGGAACGCTCGAATCGTCGTTGAAGTGGTCCACCTTCTCGAGGCGATTCTTCGTCGACCCGTCGAGGTACTCGTATTTCACGCCGGCGCTGTCGAGCGCTGTTCGGATGTAGGTGAGCATCTCCACGAACTGACTGAAGACCAGAACGCGGTGGTCGCCATCCACCGCTTCGTCGATGATCTCGAGCAACGCGCCGAGCTTGCCACTATCGTCCGCGCTGAAATCGGTATCCGGCAGCTTCATCAGGCGCGGGTCGCAGGCCACTTGTCGCAAGCGGGTCAGCGCAGCGAGGATTTGAATCTGCGCCTTGCTGACGCCCTTCTTCTCCACTTCGCTCAACACGCTCTTGCGCACCTGACCCAGAACTTGCTTGTAGAGCTTGGCCTGCTCTTCGGCGAGCGGCACGATCATCTCCTGCTCGATCTTGTCCGGCAGGTCCGCAGCGACATCACGCTTGAGTCGCCGCATGACGAAAGGTTTGATGGTCGCCCGCAGTCGCTGCGCCGTTTCCATGTCCCCTCGGTCGATCGGCCTCGCAATCCGCTCTTCAAACGCCTTGAGCGGCCCGAGCAGCCCCGGTGATACGAAATCGAAGATGCTCCAGAGCTCGCTCAGACGATTCTCGATCGGTGTGCCCGTCAGCGCCAGGCGTCGCTCACTGCGGATCTTCTTCGCCGACCGTGCGGTCTGACTCATGGGGTTCTTGATGTGCTGAGCCTCGTCGAGGATCACATAGCCGAGGTCGAGAGCCTGCAAGAGCTCCTCGTCGCGCCGAAGCAGCGCGTAGCTCGTGATCATCACGTCGGCTTTCTCGAGGTCGGAGGCTTGCTGATTTCGGTTGGGTCCTTGCCAAACGACGGTCTTCAGGCCGGGCGCGAACTTGCTGATCTCACGCTCCCAGTTCGGCACGACCGAGGTGGGCGCGATGACCAGGTTGAGCTTGCGCTTGGACTTGCTCTTCGCCCAGAGAAGGAGGGCAATCGTTTGAATCGTCTTACCGAGGCCCATGTCGTCGGCCAGAATGCCGCCACTGTTGAGCTCGTGAAGAAAGACGAGCCAGGAGAACCCGTCCTTCTGATAGGGACGAAGGTCCGCCTTGAGCGTGCGCGGCTTCGCGATGCTCGGGATCTCGTCGATGTGCTCGATCTTCTTGAACAAGGTCTTCGCGGTGGCCGAGACCTTGGCGTTTTCGACCATCTTCAAGAGGTCTTGCACCCGTCCTGCCTGCGAGAGCGGTAACTTTTCGCTCTTGCCTGCCGTGGCGTAGATCTCCGCCATTCGCGTGAGCACGTCGCCGACCTTCTCCGGGTCGACGGGCGCGAAGGTGCCATCTTCGAGCCGTACGAGCCGACGCCCGTGCTCGAGACACGCTCGGAGCTCTTCTTCGCGCACCACGGCGCCACCCGATTCGAACTTCATGTCGAGATTGAGCCAATCGACTCCACTCGAAACGCGCATCTGCGGGGACACCGACTCGTCTCGAATGGTCACGTCGACCAAGTCGTCGGGGATGAAGCGATCCCATTCCTCCGGAAGCTCACCGATCCCGTTGGTCCAAAACGCGATCGCATCATCACCGGTGGCCACGAGCTCATCGCCAGACTCGGAAACCTCCAGGTTCTGGTTGAGGAGCGCCTGGATCCCCGCCATCTCCGCCCCGACGTCACGGCGCACGACACGCGGTCGGCTCTCGCCCCGCTTGGGCGGAAGGAACGCCAGCGGTGAAGGGAAATCGTCGGGAGGAACCTCGAACTCCTGGTTCTCGTAGCGGACGTACAGCCGAACGCGCGCGTCAATGATGTCGCCATTCGCCTTGAGCTCGAAGCGCGGCTTCTGATCGACCAGATCGGCCACCGAGCTCAAGTCGGGAAGATCTGCTCCGAGCGATGCCGAGATTCGCGGAATGTATTCGCCCAGCAAGGCGGGAAGATCGTCGTGAGACTGCACCATGGCTGGCGAGCGATAAAGCCGCTGAAGCCAGGCCGGAGTCACCAGCTCACTCACGGGCCGGGCGACCCCTTCGGTGGTGTCGATCTGCCAACCGGGCGTCCCTTCGAACCAGGCCCCACTCGACAAGGCGAAACGACGCTTGTTGCTCTCCAAATAGAACACGACGCGCACGCGCAGGCTGTCGCCGTTTGCTGGATCGAGCTCGATGCGCGGTTTCAACGCCTCGTTCGCAAACCGGAGCTCCATCGATGCAGGCTCGAGGAGCACACGCCGGTCGCTCAGCATCTCGAGAACCTCCGCGGCATCTTCACCGCGCAGCTCGGCCGTGGTGGTCTGGCCGCGATTGGAATTCCGGGCGAGCGCGCGAAACAGCGGTCGCTCGTCGATGGACACCATGTTGAACGCGCCTAGAGCATCAGCAATGGGCACTGCGCTTCGCGAGCCCGCCAAAACCGGCGTCACCGTGATGGAAGCCGGGCGAACCGTCATGCGGTACTCGAAATCGAGAGGCTTATCCAAGGCCTCATCGGGCAGCCAGGCATCCATGGGCCCGCGGGCCTCGCCGCGCTTGGCCTGCATCTCGCGTGGCGACAGGATCTCCAGCCCGCCCCCTTCACCGCCGGTTGCGCCACGCCGTCTGCGGCGGGAGCGCCGCCTCTTGCCGCCAACGGAAACCGTCCCCGGTACATGCAAGGGCTCGGACTTCTTCTTCTTGGTTTGCTGCGGCTGGCCCTTGGAGCGCGGTGGGCGAACCTCGTCACGCAAGGCGACCATCACCGCGGCGACGTGCTTGCAATGCCCGGTCGGCCCTCTCCACCCGGGGCAAGTGCAGCTCGATTCCCAGCTGTCGCTCTCCTCCTTGTAGCTGATCGCCGTTCGGTACGGCTCGTCGGCCGTGCGTACCGAAATCTCACCGCGCGCAGAATGCCCGTCTTCTTTGAGACTTTCGACCGCTTTTCGCCGCGCGTAGAGACGACCACGCAGGAACGCGTTGCCCCCGGTGACCCGCTGAATCGCGCGGTCGCTCATTGAAGCAAGCTTCTTGGCGACTTCGGTCGTGGGTTCACGCCAGGTCGGCGCATTGTCGTCCGCAAGCGCATCCGGATTGAGCTCCGGGCTGGCTTCGTTCTCGAGCGTATCTTGAAGAGCAGTATCTGCCATCGCATGGAGGCTGAGATCAGCCTGAGTGGGTTGTGGTTGGAGGCTAGTAGGACCTACACGGAACTAGGCGCGTTGCGTCTTTTCCCCTAGCGGCGTCGTTGCTCGTTCTACCGTGAATCCCCGGTGTAGGCCGCAACCGCCGCTACGTGGGGCATCTTACACGCCCCATCGCAGACTGCAACTGGATACAGCCCCTTGGGGCAAAGCGCTAGTCCTGCGGACGAACGAGCGATTCGGGCAGCAAAAGGGAGGGCCGTCCCGTGGAGAACACCCAGAGCTGGTGCGCAGCCCGGGTTGCGGCGATGTGGAGCAGGTGGCGGGACTCGTCATCGGCCGGGAACTCGCCCCTATTGCACTCCACGATGACCACGTAGTCGAACTCCAGGCCCTTGACCTGCCTCACGTCCGTTACGTCGACACCCGGGCGGAACGGAAAGTCCTGCTCGGCGATGCGTCGAAGGTTGGGCACCTCCCCGTGGCGAAGCCCCTTGTAATAGAGGTCGGCCTGCTCGGGGTACCGGGCGATGACCGCGACCGAGGACATCGGCTCCGAGCTCACGAGCGCCCGGAGGGCTTCGGAGAGGAATCCCACCGCCTCGCCGCTGCCTCCGAACTGGAACAGCTCGACCGGGGCGCCGTAGCGGGTCGCGACTCCGGACACCTCGTTACGAAGGGGTCCGAGCACATCGGTAGCGAAGTCGAGGATCTCGTGCGTGGACCGGTAGCTCAGCTTCAGCGGCTCGATTTCGATGTGGTCGAGCTTCAGCTCCTCGAGCACGTGTCGCCAATCGCTGAAGCCATTGTCCAAATGGAGCTTCTGGGCGATGTCGCCTGCGAGCGTGACCGATTGCTGCTCCGTCGCCGTGTCGAGCACGACCGCGAGCTCGACTGGGCTCATGTCTTGGGCTTCATCGACGAAGATGTGCTCGTAGCGGAGAGAACCGCGCCGGCCCGAAAGCGGACCCCGAAGCGTCTGGAAGAGCCGAAGCAAGAGGGCGTCATCTTCGACGTCGAGCTCCGCAGGCTCTTCTTCGTCGAGACCGTCCACGCCCGTGCTCCGGGTTTGCGAATCGTCGTCTTCGATCGATTCTTCGTACGCCGCCAACACGCCCGTCGAGTGACGGCTGCACCAGGAGTGCGCCCACTCGATCTCTTTGTCCGTGAGAGCATCCGGGGCCCATCGGTTGAACACACCCGTCAGCCGCTGCAGGTCGGTCAACAAGTCGGCCCAGGCCGTGACGACGTCACGTGCCCGTGAAGTCCAGCGATTGCAAATGCGCCCCAACGCATGTCGGGTGCCCGCCGAGAGCTGCTGAGCGTCTCCGGTCCGATCTTGAAGCCACTGAGAAAGCACCTCGAGTCGCACCCCTAGAGGCTGGGCGGCGGTTCCGCGCCAAATTCTGCTCACTCGAGCGCTATCGTCGGATTGATCGGTGGCCTGAAGCAGCTCGGCCTCTGCCTTCTCGCTGAGCTCGGCGACGTACTGATCGATCGCGCGCAGCATCGCAGGGTGCTTCTTCATTCGAACGACGTGCGTCGGCGTGTCTTCCACGTATCTCGTCGTCAGCTTGGGAAAGTGTCGCCGCCGCTGCTGCTCGGCCCAGCGCTGGAAGGTCTGAACGGGCACGTCCTCCACCCCAAGCGCCGGCAGGACGCGCGAAATGTAACGCACGAGCGCGTCGTTGAAGACGATGACGAGCATGAGCTCGGAACGAAAGCGATCCGGATCCTGGAATGCGAGGAAGGCGAGTCGATGGAGCCCAATCGTGGTCTTGCCGCTACCTGCGCCACCTTGAATCACGACGAGCCCGGAGGTCGGCCGGCTGATCAGCTCGAACTGCACCGGGTCGATGAGCGCGGTGATCTCGGAAAGGTGCTTGTCCTCCCTGATGTCGTCCTCACCGATTCCGAGCTCCCCGGGACGATGGTGCGACTCAGGACGCATGGCGGCGCCTTGGCCGCCCGAGAGCTTCGTCTCCAGCACCGCGACCCGCCGCCATATGTCGTCGCGCGAGCGCCGAAACGTTCCCTGCGGAGCGCCGATGCGTCGAAGCTTGCCCGTCGTAATCGACAGATTGCGCCGAACCAGCACCTCGCCTTCGACTTCGCGGTCACCGAAGATCTCGTCGTAGTCGTCGCCCTCTTCGTATCGGTAGTAGACACGGCTCACGGGTGCGTCCCGCCAGTCGACGATGCGGACGCCGGTCTTCGGGTCCAGGTAGGTGCTGCGGCCTATGAGGATCTCGCGCTTGCGACCCTCTTCCTCGAGGATCATGCGTCCGAAGTACGGCGAACCACGGTCGACCGAGCCTTCGGTCACCTTCGCCCTGCGCTGCGCGACCTGCTGCAGTCGCTCCATCTCCTCGACCAGGGGCGGAATGTCTTCGAGGCGCGCCTCTCGAATCTGATCGCGGAGCGCGATCAACTCGGCGTCGTAGTCGATCAGCTGCCCGCGATGGCTGGGGCGCCTCGCCGCAACGGTTCGGTGCACCCGCGCTAGGACCTTTTCTTCCTGAGCGACGATTTCGTCCATTTCCGCGTCTGCGGGTGGCGCGTCCGCTTTAGGGCGTGGATTGAGCTCGGCCTGCTTCATTTTGCGCGTATCAAGGACGAATCAGGTCCCGTTTAGGCGAATTCGGGGACGAGTAGCACGATTCGCGGACTCATCCAAGCATGAACGAAAACGCCCGTAGTTTGGGGCAGATGCGTCAATCGAGCGGCTTGAGAAGGATCTTCGAACGCCGCCCCAAGTCGTACAACGAGCGACGGGCCTCGGGGAGCTCGCCCAGCTCGCAATTGTCGAACCCACGCTCCCTGAACCAGTGCGAAGTCTGCGTCGTGAGCACGAATAGACGCTTGAGACCCTGAGCGGCACATTGCCTCTCGAGGTACTGCAGAAGCTGATCGCCACGGCCGGAAGTTCGATAGTCCGGATGGACCACCAGGCAGGCGAGCTCGGCGATCGAATCGTCTGGATAGCCGTAGAGGGCCGCGCAGGCGACCACCATGCCGTCGCGCTCGATCACGGTGAACCGATCGATGTCGTTCTCGAGCATCTCCTGCGAACGCCGCACCAGG
>Ga0316195_10000205_pt1 | contig 21298 bp, 19 predicted proteins | sample Phised1_MG_FD_204937 | JGI IMG/M metagenome (GOLD analysis project Ga0316195, IMG submission 204937) | Coastal sediment microbial communities from Maine, United States - Phippsburg sediment 1 | ecosystem: Environmental > Aquatic > Marine > Coastal > Sediment | place: USA: Maine | collected...
CTGGTGGCCCAGGCAGATGCCGAAAACGGGCACGTCGGTCTGCAGGACACTCTTGATCGTCTCGATCGCGTAGCCGCAGGGCTCCGGGTCGCCAGGACCATTCGACAGGAAAATGCCGTCCGGCCTCAGGGCCATGGCCTCGGCAGCGGGGGTCTGGGCCGGCAGCACCGTGACGCGGCAGCCGTAATCGACCAGCAGCCGCAGGATGTTCCGCTTGATGCCGTAGTCATAGGCGACGACGTGGAACCGCAGCCCGGCGCGATGAGCCGGCGCCTCGGCATTCCAGATGCTGCCCTCGGTCCACTGATAGGCACGCCTGACGCTGACGACCTTCGCCAGGTCCATGCCCTTGAGGCCGGGGAATTTGCGCGCAACCCGGATGGCCGCCGATTCGTCGATGGCATCGCCGGTCATGATGCAGCCCGACTGGGCGCCCTTTTCCCGCAGGATCCGGGTCAGTTGGCGGGTGTCGATGCCCGCGATCGCGACGATGCTGCCGCGGGCCAGGAATGATCCCAGCGACTCGCTCGCCCGCCAGCTCGAATGCATCAGCGGCAGGTCGCGGATCACCATGCCAGCAGCGTGGATCTGGCCTGATTCCAGGTCCTCCGGCGTGGCGCCGGTGTTGCCGATATGCGGATAGGTCAGGGTGACGACCTGGCGGGAATAGGAGGGGTCAGTCAGGATTTCCTGGTAGCCCGTCATCGCGGTATTGAATACCACTTCGCCGGCCGTGCTTCCGGGGGCCCCGATGGACACGCCCCGAAACACCGTGCCGTCTTCGAGGGCGAGAACTGCGGGCGTCCTAGTCACTCAGGCTCTCCCGTAACGAGTCACGGTTTGGCCCCAATGCGCGGCGCGCATGCGTTTAGCGGGTGGAACCCGTAACCGGCTCCGCCCGCTGGCTGTTTCCAAACAAATGGGGTCCCAACCTGAATGCGAAGTTTACAAGACCGCACCCCGGGGTGTCCACGAAACCGGGCACCCGAACCGCCTGCCCGCGCGCGACGACCCGTTCCTCTACAGGCCGAGGACGTCAGCCATTCCGTAGAGACCCGGCGGCCGGCCGACGATCCAGCGCGCGGCGGTCACCGCACCATAGGCAAAAGTCATGCGATCGGTGGCGCGGTGGGCAATCTCCAGGCTTTCACCGATCCCCGCGTAGGTCACCCGGTGCTCGCCAACGATGTCGCCGCCGCGGATGACTGCGAAGCCGATGCCGCCGCGCGGCCTCGGGCCGATCTGCCCGGCACGGGTATGGATACCGATGTCGGCCAGCATCCGTCCGCGAGCCCCGGCAGCGATTTCCGCGATGCGCAGCGCGGTGCCGGACGGCGCATCCACCTTGTTGCGGTGGTGTGCCTCGAAAATCTCGATGTCGTAGTCCTCGCCCAGGGCGGCCGCGGCGCGGTCCACGAGGCTGAAGAGCAGGTTGACCCCGAGGCTCATGTTGGGGGCCACCAGGACCGGCAGGCCGTGCGACAGGCGCCTGACGGCGGCGTGAGCCGCATCATCGAGGCCGGTCGTCCCGATCACCACCGGGATACCCAGCGCCGCCGCCGCCTCGAGGTTGGCGATCGCGGCCCGCGGGAGGGTGAAATCGATGGCGACATCAGCCCCGGCCAGTGCCTCGGCACGGTCCGCCGTGACCGTCACGCCGACCGGACCGGACTCCGCGATGTCGCCGGCGTCGCGGCCCAGCGCCGGGCTCTGCGCCGACGCCAGGGCGCCCGAAACCGACAGGTCCCCCGACTCGCGGATCGAACGGATCAGGCAGCGACCCATCCGGCCGCTGACTCCCAGGACGGCGATGTTCGTCATGGCCTCACCCCTAGCTTCGAATATTGTCGAAAAACCGCTTCACGCCGTCGAGCCAGGATCGCTCGCGCGGATGATGGCGGGTGGGATCGCCGGTCAACGATACCTCGAAATCCCTGAGCATCTGCTGCTGCTCCGCTGTCAGGTCCACCGGTGTCTCGATCACGACCCGGCAGAACAGGTCGCCCGTGGCCCCGCCGCGGACCGGGCGGACGCCCTTGTCCCGCAGGCGAAACACCCTGCCAGACTGGGTCTCGGCGGGAACCTTGATCGTGGCGTGCCCGTCCAGCGTGGGCACGTCGATGCTGCCGCCGAGCGCGGCGGTGGTGAAGCTGATCGGCACCTCACAAGACAGGTGGGCACCGTCCCGCTCGAAGATCGGGTGTTCGCGGACCACGACTTCGACGTACAGGTCGCCGCGTGGCCCGCCCTGCCGGCCCGCCTCGCCCTCGCCCGGCAGGCGGATGCGATCGCCGGTATCCACGCCGGCCGGCACCTTGACCGACAGCTTGCGGATTTCGCGGGTCCGGCCCTGCCCGGAGCAGCTGCCGCAGGGCCGGGTGACCACAGTCCCGCGCCCCTTGCAGCGCGGACAGGTCTGCTGGACGGTGAAGAAGCCCTGGCTGATGCGAACCTGTCCTGCGCCGCCGCAGGTATCGCAGGTCTCCGGATCGTGCCCGGGCTCGGAACCGCTGCCCGAGCACACCTGGCACTCGACGACCGTCGGGAACTCGACGTCCGCGGTCGTGCCGAACACGGCTTGTTCCAGGTCCAGCGCCAGCTCGTAACGCAGGTCAGCGCCACGGAAGGCGCCGCCACGGCCCCGCCGGCCGCCACCGAAGATGTCGCCGAAGACGTCGCCGAAAATATCGCCGAAAGCGTCGCCTGGGTTGAAGCCGGGGCCGCCGCCCCGTGCCGCATCCAGGCCGGCGTGCCCGAACTGGTCGTAGGCCGCACGCTTCTGCGAGTCGGTCAGGACCTCGTAGGCTTCCTTGGCCTCCTTGAACTTGTCCTCGGCCTCAACGTCGTTCGGATTGCGGTCCGGATGGAACTTCATCGCCAGCCGGCGATAGGCCTTCTTGATCTCCTCCTCGGTCGCGTTTCGAGGTACGGAGAGGACCTGGTAGTAATCGCGCTTCGACATGGCATCCCGTAAGCGGCGCCGCCGGGGGACCTGAGGTCACCCGGCGGTCGCCGTCCATAGCTTGTGTGGAACCGGTGGCCTCAGGAGGCCTTCGGATCCTTGTCCTTCACTTCCTCGAACTCGGCGTCCAGCACGTCGTCCCTGCTCCCTGCAGAGGCGCCGCCAGGGCCTGTCGCGCCCGCCTCGGCACCCGCCGGGCCCGCCGCGCCCGCTTCGGCCTGGTAGGCACGCTGCACCGCCGGCGCAGCCGCCTTGCCCAGCGCCTCGGCCTTGCGGTCGATGGCTTCCTTGTCGTCGCCCTTCAGCGCGGCACGCAGGTCGTTCATCGCCGCCTCGATGTTGGCGCGTTCCGACGGCTCGACCTTGTCGCCGAGGTCCTTTATCGACTTCTCAGTCGAGTGGACCAGCGCGTCGGCCTTGTTGCGCGAGTCAACCAGCTGGCGGAAGCGCTTGTCCTCGTCGGCATGCGCCTCGGCATCGCGGACCATCTTCGCGATCTCGTCCTCGGACAGCCCACTGGAGGCCTTGATCACGATCTTCTGTTCCTTGCCGGTCGCCTTGTCCTTGGCGGACACGTGCAGGATGCCGTTGGCGTCGATGTCGAAGGTGACCTCGATCTGCGGCATGCCGCGAGGCGATGGCGGGATGTCGGACAGGTCGAACTTGCCCAGCGACTTGTTGTCGGCGGCCCGATCACGCTCGCCCTGCAGGACGTGGATCGTCACCGCGGTCTGGTTGTCGTCGGCGGTAGAGAACACCTGCGTCGCCTTGGTCGGGATCGTGGTGTTCTTCTCGATCAGCTTGGTCATCACGCCGCCCAGCGTCTCGATGCCGAGCGACAGCGGGGTGACGTCGAGCAGCAGCACGTCCTTCACCTCGCCGGCGAGCACGCCGCCCTGGATGGCCGCGCCGATGGCGACCGCCTCGTCCGGGTTGACGTCCTTGCGCGGCTCCTTGCCGAAGAAGTCCTTGACGATCTTCTGCACCAGCGGCATGCGCGTCTGGCCACCGACCAGGATGACCTCGCTGACGTCATTGATGGACAGGCCGGCATCCTTCAAGGCGATGCGGCACGGCTCGATCGTCCGCTGCACGAGATCCTCGACCAGCGATTCGAGCTTGGCGCGCGTGAGCTTGATGCTCAGGTGCTTCGGACCCGATGCGTCGGCCGTGATGTACGGCAGGTTGACCTCGGTCTGCTGGCTCGAGGACAGCTCGATCTTGGCCTTCTCGCCGGCTTCACGCAGGCGCTGCATGGCCAGGGGATCCTTGCTGACATCGACGCCGCTTTCCTTCAGGAACTCGCCGGCGATGTAGTCGATGATCCTGCGGTCGAAGTCCTCGCCGCCGAGGAAAGTGTCGCCGTTGGTCGAAAGCACTTCGAACTGGCGCTCCTGGTCGACTTCCGCGATCTCGATGATCGACACGTCGAACGTGCCGCCGCCGAGGTCGTAGACCGCGATCTTGCGATCGGCGCCCTTCTTGTCGAGGCCGTAGGCCAGGGCCGCAGCGGTGGGCTCATTGATGATGCGCTTGACGTTCAGCCCGGCAATACGGCCAGCGTCCTTGGTCGCCTGGCGCTGCGCGTCGTTGAAGTAGGCCGGCACGGTGATGACCGCGTCCGTCACGGTCTCGCCGAGGTAGTCCTCGGCCGTCTTCTTCATCTTCATGAGGACGCGCGCGGAGATCTCCGGCGGCGCCGTCTTCTTGCCCTGCACCTCGAGCCAGGCGTCGCCGTTGTCGGCCTTGACGATCTTGTACGGGGTGAGGTCGATGTCCTTCTGCACCACCTTGTCGTCGAAACGGCGCCCGATCAGCCGCTTGACCGCGTGGAAAGTGTTCTGCGGGTTGGTGATGGCCTGGCGCTTGGCCGACTGGCCCACCAGGACCTCGTTGTCCTTGGTGAAGGCGACGACCGACGGCGTCGTGCGATCGCCCTCACTGTTCTCCAGGACCTTCCAGGCGCCGCCTTCCATGACGGCGACGCACGAATTGGTCGTGCCCAGGTCGATACCAATGATCTTGCCCATGCGGATGGCTCCGTATTCAGTCAGAAATGTGTTCTACCCGGGACTTGGGGACGGCCGGGCCCGGTTTCAAGCGTCCGGGGCCTTGGCGACGATCACCCGGGCGGGACGCAGCAGGCGGCCGTTGAGCGCATAGCCCTTCTGGGCCACGGTCACGACGGTGTCCGGAGGCTGCTGTGCGGTCGGTTGAATTGCCATGGCTTCATGCTGTTCGGGGTCGAAAGCCTGTCCGGCGGGATCGATTTCCACGATTCCGGCCGCTTCCAGCGCCTTCAGGAGCAGCTTCAAGGTCCCCTTCTGGCCCTCGGCCAGGGTGGCGGCATCCGCCCGGTCGGCGTTCGCCAGGCCGAGTTCGAGGCTGTCCAGCACCGGCAGCAGCCCGCTTGCCAGCCGCTCGGCGCCAAACTGCCTGGCGCTCTCGACCTCGCGCGTGACCCGCTTGCGGTAATTTTCGAGGTCGGCGACAGCGCGCAGGTAAGCGCTGCGGCTGTCCTCGGCCTGCTCCTCGGCCTGCCTGATACGCTCCTCCAGGCTGGGGTCCGCCTGCGCCGGTGTGGCGTCCGTACCCTCAGCGGGGTCGTGCTCGGTCTCGGTCATCTTTCAGGGCTCCAGACTGTGTGCAGAAGGGGGGTCGGACCCCTGCTCTGGCGAGTTCATCATTCGAGGCGCCGCAGGAAGTGCCTGGCACCGAAGCGGTGCCTGGCGTCCCTTGTGCCAAACGCAGGCACCACTTCGTCTTTGGGCCTCAGACCCTCGAATTCAAGGCCGATCCCAACAACCTCGCCGTCAGGTCGACGATCGGAATGACGCGTTCGTAGGCCAGCCGGGTAGGCCCGATCACCCCCAGGACGCCCAGGGATCCGCCGTCCCGCGTATAGGGCGCCGTGATGACCGTGCAATCGTCGAGGATGGTGTAGCCCGACTCGTGGCCGATGAAGATCTGCACACCGTCTGCGTGCAGGCTCTGGTCGAGCAGGTGCAGGATGTCGCGTTTCTCGTTGAAGGCCTCGAACAGCCTGCGCAGTTTGTCGACGTTCGACAACTCCGCGAAGCCCATCAGGTTGGTTTCGCCGGCGATCAGCACGTCGGCCTCGCCTTGCCGTCCTTCGCCGGAGAACAGCCGGTCCGCGATAGTGATGGCGTCCAGCATCATCTGGTTCATCTGCTCGCGGGTTTCCTTGAGCTGGGACACCAGGCTGGCGCGGACCTCGTCGAGCTGCCGGCCACCGAACTGCTCATTCAGGTGCGACGCGGCGCGCCTGAGCTGCTCGGGCGAGTAATAGCGCTCGAGCTGCAGCACCCGGTTCTGCACCTCCCGGCCGTTGACGACCAGGATGGCCAGGACGCGGTTCTCCGACAGGCCGATGAACTCGATCTGCGACAGCGACGCGTGCGCCTGCCGCGGAACCATCACGACACCCGCCAGGCGCGTGACGCTCGAGAGGACCTGCGAGGCCGTGGCCACCAGTGCCTTGGGGTCATTGGCGTGCAGGTCGAAGGCACGCTGCAGGCTCTGCACCTCGCCTTCTCCCGGCGGCTGCACCTTGAGGAGGGTGTTGACGAAGAAGCGGTAGCCCTTGTCGGTCGGCACGCGTCCGGCCGAGGTATGCGGCGAGGCGACGAAGCCGTGGTCCTCCAGGTCCGCCATGACGTTGCGAACCGTCGCGGAACTCAACTGCAGGCCGGACTCCCGTGAAAGGACCCTGGAACCCACAGGCTGGCCGTCGCGAATGTAATGTTCGACCAGGGTTTTCAGCAGCTGCTGGGCACGCTCGCTGAGCTGTTCGTCGCCGGCTTGGCCTTGTGCGCTCATAAGCTATTGTATAAAAAGACTTTTGCGCGCTTGCTTGCGGATCATGGAGCACGTTAGCAATCGCCCGACGAGAGTGTCAAGCGGAGCTCCCACCGGGTTCATGACCGTGCGCCCGGCTCCCCGAGCCGGGCCGGGAGGCGGGAGCGGCCGGAATTCGGCAGGCAGGCCCTGCGCCAGTGGCCGGCGCCTTGGGCCGCGTGCTAAAACGTCGCGCACAGATGAGCAAACGATTTTCATGCATCGGCCTGATCGGCCGCTATCACGACACCCGGGTAGTGGAGTCCGCGACGGTCTTCGCCAGGCACCTGCTCGACCGGGGCCTGGAGGTCCTGGTCGAAGATCATGCGGGGAACGTGGGCCTGCCGCCGGGGGTCCGGCCGCTGCCCGTGGAGGAGCTTGCGGCGCGCGCGGACCTGGTCGTGGCGATCGGCGGCGACGGTACCATGCTCTATGCCGCCCAGCTGGTGATCGGGCGCTCGCTGCCCCTGCTCGGCATCAATCGGGGACGACTGGGATTCCTGGCAGACGTCTCGCCATCCGATATGACCAGCAGCTTCGACGCGATCCTCGATGGCCATTACCAGGAAGACGTCCGCGCGCTGTTGTCGGCGCGGCTCGAGCGGCCCGGGCTCGAGCCCCTGTCCTGCCATGCACTGAACGACATCGTGATCCAGAAATTCGAGACGGGGCGCATGGTCGAGTTCGAGACCTGGATCGGCGGCGTCTTCGTCAACACGCACGGCGGTGACGGTCTGGTCGTGGCCACGTCGACCGGCTCGACGGCCTACGCACTGTCCTGCGGCGGCCCCATCATCCACCCGCGCCTCGACGCCCTGGTGCTGGCGCCGATCTCGCCACACACATTGTCCGACAGGCCCATCGTCGTTGGCCGCGACAGCGAGATCGAGCTGCGTCTCGCCAAACGCTCGCCCACCCGCGCACAGGTTACCTTCGACGGTACGGTGCTCGGGGACCTCGATCATGGCGGCCGGCTGACGGTCGGCGCCGCGCGGCAAAGCGTAACGCTGCTGCACCCGCCCGGGCACGACTTCTTCCGCATCCTGCGCTCCAAGCTGCACTGGGGTCGCAGCGCCCGCTACCCGGACGAAGGTGATACACCGTGCTGACTCACCTGCAGGTGAAGGACTTTGCAATCATCGACGGCGTCGAGGTGGAGTTCCAGGGTGGCCTGACGGCACTGACCGGCGAAACCGGCGCAGGCAAGTCGATCCTGGTGGATGCCGTGATCCTGGCGCTGGGCGGTCGGGCTACCTCGGACATGGTCCGCCACGGCGCCGAACGCGCCGAGATCACCGCGACCTTCGACGTTGCCGAGAACACCGCGGCCTGTGCCTGGCTTGCCGAGCAATCGCTCGAGCACGACGGCGAGGTGATCCTGCGCCGCGTCGTCGGCGCCGATGGCCGCTCGCGGCTATACGTCAACGGCCAGACCCTGCCCGCCCAGGTCGTTCGCGAGATCGGCGCGCTGCTGATCGACATCCACGGCCAGCAGGAATTCCTGTCGCTGGTCCGCCGCGACGCCCAGCGCCAGCTGGTCGACGAACACGGCGAGCTCGAGGCGCTGCTCGCCCCCGTCAAAGCCGGCGCCGAGGAATGGCGCGAGCTTTCGCGCGAGCACGACGCGCTGGCGGCGGCCGCGCAGGAACGCGGTTCGCGGCTGGAACTGCTGCGTTACCAGGTCGGTGAACTGGAAGCGCTGGCGCTGAAGCCCGGCGAGGTGGAAGCGCTGGCCGAAGAACAGGGCAGGCTGGCCAACGGCGGCAAGCTGGCCGAGGCCGCCCGCGATGCGCTGGCGCTGGCCTACGATTCCGAGAACGCGGATGCGCATGCAACCGTCAGTCGCGCCGCGAGCCAGCTGCGCCATGCGATCGGGCTGGACTCGCGACTGAGCGAACCCCTCAGGCTGCTCGAGGAGGCCGGGATCGCCATCAAGGAGGCGGCAGGCGAGCTGGCCGGGTATCTGGACTTGCTGGACGTGGATCCGCAGCGGCAGGACTGGGTCGAGCGCCGCATGGCCGCCATCGAGGAACTGGCGCGCAAGCATCGCGTGCCGACCACCGAGCTCCCCGCGCAGCTGGATTCGCTGAGCACGGAACTCGGCCAGCTGGAGAATTCCGAGATCGTCCTGGCGGGCCTGCAGCGGCGCCTGGCGGAGGCCCGCAAGCGCTACGACGCGGCAGCCGCAAGCCTGTCCGTGGCCCGTCGGCAGGGCGCCAGGAAGCTCGCCGGTTCCGTGACCGGGCTGATGGCCCTGCTGGGCATGCCGGGCGGCAAGTTCGAGATCGCGGTCGTTTCAGAGCCTGATGGTGACCCCGCACCCGGTGGCGTCGACCGCGTCGAATTCCTGGTCAGCGCCAACCCCGGGCAACCGGTCCGGCCCGTGGCCAAGGTCGCCTCCGGTGGCGAGCTCTCGCGCATCAGCCTTGCCGTGCAGGTGGCGGCAGCGCACGGATCGGCGCGAACCTGCATGATCTTTGACGAGGTAGATGCCGGCGTCGGTGGCGCGGTAGCCGAGATGGTCGGCAGGCAGCTCGCCGAGCTCGGCGGGCGTGGCCAGGTACTGTGCGTGACCCACCTCGCCCAGGTCGCCAGCCAGGCCGACCACCAGGTGCGGGTGGCCAAGCTGACCGACGGCCGCACGAGCAGGATGACCGTGGCAGAGCTGAACCAGGCGGAGCGCGTCGAGGAACTGGCGCGAATGCTCGGCGGCGTGGAAATTACGCGCAAGACACGCGATCACGCGCGCGAGATGCTCAAGGCCGCCGCGGCCGCCCGGACCGGCTGATCAGCTGCCGGAGCCCACCTTGGGTTTGCGGTTCGGGCAATCCTTGCGCCGGCACCGGCCGTAAAGGATCAGGTTGTGTTCCGCGATGTCGAAGCCGAGCCGGGACGCCACGTCCAGCTGCAGTTTCTCGATGCCGCAGTCCATGAACTCCTCGACCTTGCCGCAATCCACGCAGACGATGTGGTCGTGGTGCTCGCCCTGGTTGATCTCGAAGACGGACGTGCCGCCCTCGAAATGATGCCGGGTCACCAGCTCCGCCTGCTCGAACTGGGTGAGGACCCGGTAGACGGTCGCCAGGCCGATTTCCTCGCCCTGGTCGATCAACCGCCGGTAGATGTCCTCGGCGGACATGTGGTGCCCGCCTCCGCTGGCCAGGATCTCCAGTATCTTGACCCTCGGCAGCGTGACCTTCAGGCCGGCCTTCCGGATTTCTTCGCTGTCCATTTATAGTGCCTGTTCGGTTCCTGGCGGAGCATCGGCTATGATGTGCCCCGCATTATCCCCCAGGAACCCGCTACATGCGACCCGTAAGAAGCCATCGCCTGCGAATCGTCGCCGCTATCGCCGTCGCCTGCCTGCTCGGGGCCTGCGTCTATCGGCTCGATACGCAGCAGGGCAACCTGCTCGACCAGGACCAGGTCGATGCGGTGACGACGGGCATGACGCGCAGCCAGGTCCGGTTCCTGCTCGGCACGCCCATGGTCGCCGATCCCTTCTCGCAGGATCGCTGGGATTACGTCTATTACTTCCGTCGGGGCGCGAATGGCGCCACCCGCAGTTCCCATGTCATCGTCTGGTTCGAGGGCGACATCGTCACCAAGATCGAGCGCCCCGAAATGATCAAGGAGAAGAACGCGGGCAAGGCCGGCTGATGCGGTGCGGATCCGGCGTCTAGGGGTAGATCCGGTTCCAGTCGCGCTGCATGTCGATCAGCAGCCAGCCCCGCTTTGCCGCTTCATCCAGCCCCCGGTCCAGGCGGCCGACCGACGACTTCCGGTCGTAGGCATATTCCCGCTCAGCGTCGGTGTGGTGCACCAGCGCGCCCAGGCGCAGGCCCGGCCCCGCGGTCGTCCACTCCAGCATCTGGAAGTCGCCGTCGGAGTTGCCGAAGGCCGCGATCGGCCGCCGGCCGATGAACTTGTGAATCCCGACCGGCTTGCCTTCCTTGTCGTTGATGAAGTCGATCTCGGCGAGCCGGACCATGACAGGCGCGCCGCTTTGCAGCTCGTATTTCGTCCTGATCGAACTGCCGATGACCTGTTCCGGCGGAACGCCATAGACCCGTTCGGCGAAGGCGCGCAGGAACTCGACTCCGCCACCGGAGACGATATAGGTCTTGAAGCCATTGGCGCGCAGGTAGTCCAGCAACTCGAGCATGGGCTGGTAGACCATCTCGTCGTAGCGCCTGCCCGTCTGCGGATGTCGCGCGGTGGCCACCCAGTCCTTCACCAGTCGATCGAACTCCTCGCTGGTGTTGCCGGCGTGCGAGGCCATCACGAGCTCGATCAGCCCGTGCTCACCCGCCGCGGCCAGGCCGGCCATGTCCCCCGACAGCGCCGACTTGAACGGTTCCTGGTCCTTCCACTCCGGATGCTGCGGCGCGAGGGCCTGGACCCTGTCGATCGCGAAGGCCAGCTGGAAGTACATCGGCTTCTCCGACCAGAGCGTGCCGTCGTTATCGAACACGGCGATGCGTTCGGCCGGCGCAACGTAGTCCCTGCTGGTGGGCGTCGTCGTGGCATTCACGAAGTCGACGATCGCGCTCCGGGCGGCCCCGTCGTTCCAGGAAGGCAGCGAATCGCCGGATGCCGCGCCGGCTGGCCCCGCCAGCAGCATGCCGAGTGCGACCAGGGCGCTCAGCGTCCAGGCTCTCGCATGCGCCGTCATCTTTGCCTCATCCATGTTGGCTCCTCCTTCACTCACTTGTGGCCGGCGCTATCCACCCATAATACGGATTGGCCGGGTCCGCCCTGCGCAACCGGCCCAGGCTCGCGCCTGCGGCGGCGCGATCGCCCTCCAGCGACGCCTGCAGCGCCCGGAAAAGGAGCCCCAACTCACCGCGATGCCTCGTGACCTCGGCCTGGAATTGCGCGTCCGCCCCGACCAGTGGCGGATCGGTCGTCACCGACACGACGGCGGGCAGTACCCGTGCCATCTCGCCCGGACGCAGCCACGGCGCAACCTCGATGCGCGGACGATCGTCAGTGACGGGCGGCGCGCTGCCGACGAAATCCATGAGGCCGTCGCGGTCGGTCACCCAGGTGGCGAGCAGGGCCGCCGGCGAAGCGATCCCGACCGCAGCGAGCGCCGTGCCGACGCCCGGCCGTGCGAATCGCTCGCTGATCGTGGCGACATCCAGCGTCATTGGCGTCGTCGAACCGACCAGCAGCATCTCGTGCACTTCGGTCGTCCACAAGCTTACGTAGGGAAACGCGTCGGTAAAGCTGCGCACCAGCGATCGTGAATCCTCGAGGTTCTGCGTCGGCAAGGGCCACCATTGCGCCAGCATCCCGCCCGGCGCCAGGCGTCGCTTCGCCAGTTCGTAGAATTCACGGGAATACAGGTTGACCACCCCGGCCGCCGACGGCGGCGGCGGCTCGAGCGTAATGAGATCCCAGGACTCGGCGTTGCGCAGCAGTTCCTGGCGCCCGTCGGCCAGGCGGATCTCGACCCGGTCGTCCCGGGTGACGCCGAAGTTGCCCTGGAAGCGCTCCGCGGCCTCGACCACCTCGGGCAGGAGCTCGACGCAGACGCGGCGCTGCAGGTCGGGATCGGCCAGCAGCGCACCGCAAGTGATGCCCGTACCCAGTGCAATGACCATGGCGGAGCGAGGTTGCCCGGTGTGAATCAACAGCGGCAGCAGTGCCTGCAGCCGCATGTAGCGCAGCGATGCCAGCGAATCGCCTGAATTGGAGACGCCGGAGACATACAGGCGCCGGAACGGGCCAGCGGGCGTCTGCTGTGCCAGTACCGCAACGGCTCCGCCGGCGCCTTCCTTGTAGAAGTCGAGGTTGCCGCCACGAACCTCCGCCAGCAGCGTACCGAGCTTGTCCCGGGGGAGCTGGGTTGCCGCCAGCACGCTCGCAGCCAGGAGCGCCATGCTGACAGCGATCGACCAACCGTTGCGGCCCGGCGAAGCGCTGACCGCCAGCGCGCCCACGGCGCAGGAGAGGACGACGAGCAGGAACAGGGTGCCTGCCAGTCCGAACCCTGGAACCAGGACGAAGCCGACCAGCAGCGTGCCCGCGATGGCGCCGGCCATGTTCCAGCCCGCAACCCGGCCGACCGAGCGGCCGGCTGCAGCGGCGTCACCCGTCAGCCGCACGGCCGCCGGAAACGCGGCGCCAAGACAGACGGTAGCCGGCAGGACGATGACAATCGCTGCCAGCAGGAACCGCGCGTACATGCCCAGTGCATGCGAACCGCTCAAGCGGGCCACCCAGGCGCCGAGCGCATCCTGGCCTGCGGGCAACCAGACGCCCAGGACAGCGAAGGCCAGGATCGCGAGCAGGCCGGCCAGCGCAATCAGGAAGCCGAAGGCCGCCCAGCGATCGGCGATCCGGTCGGCGACCCGCGCCCAGGCCGCGCTGCCCAGTGCGAGTCCGGCCAGATAGACGGCCAGCACGACCGCGAACGCCGCCCCCCGCGTGCTGGTGAAGGGCGCGACGATCTGCGACCACAGCACCTCGTAGCCCATCGCGATGCCGCCCGCGCAGGCATACAGCGTCAGACCGAGGAGGACCCCTGAGGCGCGGTCACCGCCCTGGCGTGTCGCCTCGCCGGATGTCTCGCCCGATTCGCCGGTCCCGGTACCACGCTCGAGCGCAACGGCAATGGCGGCAGTGACCAGGCAGGCGAGCGCAGCGGCCACGCCCGCCCCCCTCACGCCCAGGAGCGGGACCAGCGCAAACGGCGCCAGCAGGGCGCCGAGGATCGCGCCAGCGGTATTCCAGGCGTAGAGCGAGCCGATGTCGCGCCCCAGACCCTGCTCCGCCGGTCGCAGCCAGCGGGTTGCGGCCGGCAGCGTGCCGCCCATGAAGAACGCGGGAATCGCCACCAGCAGCCACGGCAGCAACCAGGCCAGCGGGCCGGCGTGGACCTGCAGTGACACGAACGCGGCGGGCGCAAAGGGCATGAGCAGGGTGGTGCCCGCTCCAGACACGGCCACGAGCGCTTCAAGCGACGCGTACCAGCGCAACGGCCGGCGCGCCCGATCCACGGCCGCGCCCAGCACGGCCGCGCCCGCGGCCAGGCCTGCGAAAAAGGCAGCCACGCCAATCGAGACCGCCAGCACCTCGATGCCCACCACCAGCGTGAGTTGCTTGACCCACAGCGTCTGGAAGGCGAGCGCGGTTGCCCCGGAGAGGAAAAGAAGAAGCCGGGCAACCGCCGCTACGTCTGGACGTACTGCGACAGTTGCCCGGCCTGGATCAGACCGCCGCGCGACCATCAGCGTCGCGCCGGTCGATATCCCGATTGCACCAGGCGTCTAGTTGGAACCACCCTTGGCGCCGGCCTGGATCTTGTCCATGGCGTCGCCCAGGCTGAAGCTGCCGGGCTTCTGGCGCGGCGGGAACTCCTGCAAGGTCTGCAGGAAACCGCCAACGATCGCCTGTGCCGGAACCAGCACGAAGGCGCGCTCCAGTCGCCACCTCGGATAGTCGATGCCCTCGTGGTCCGCACGTTCGAAGGGATCGGTGCGCAGGTTGAAGAGCTTCGGGAAACGCAGCTCCACCATCGGGTCCTGCCAGACTTCGTAGCCGTGCGCACGCTGTTCCATGAACACCAGCTTCCACTGGTCGTAGCGCAGTCCCGCGACGTCGCCATCATCGGTCCAGTAGAAGAACTCGTGCCGCGGACCGGCCTGGGTCTCACCCCGGAAGTACGAGCTGAAATCATAGCCGTCCAGGTGCACCTTGTAGGTCTCGCCGCCCGCCTTGACGCCCTTGAGCAGCGAGTCCTTGATGCCCGGCTGCCCGGCTCCGTTCAGCAACGTCGGCAACCAGTCCTCGTGCGAGATGATGTCGTTGTAGACGCTTCCTGGCTTGATCGTTCCCGGCCAGCGCACGACCAGCGGGACGCGGTAGCCGCCTTCCCAGTTGGTATTCTTCTCGCCGCGGAAAGGCGTGGTGCCACCGTCCGGCCAGCTCATCGCCTCGGCGCCGTTGTCGGTGCTCCAGATGACGATGGTGTTATCGGCGATACCGAGGTCGTCCAGCTCCTTGAGAAGCTCGCCGATCATGGCATCGTGCTCGACCATGCCGTCCGGGTACACGCCGAGGCCGGTCTTGCCTTGCGAGGCGGCCTTCAGGTGCGTCCAGATGTGCATCCGCGAGGTATTGAACCAGGCAAAGAACGGCTTCCCGGCCTTGGCGTTACGCGCGATGAATTCCTTGGTGGCGGCCAGCACTTCCTCGTCGATCGTCTCCATGCGCTTCTTGGTCAGCGGCCCGGTATCGACGCATTCCTGCTTGCCCCAGGCGCCGAAGCGAGGATCGTCCGGCAGCTTGCTGACGGTATCGGTCGCCTTGCACTTGAAGACGCCGCGCGGACCGAACTTCGCCTTGAACTCGGGGTTCTTCGGGTAGTCCGCATTCTCCGGCTCCTCCTCCGCATTCAGGTGATAGAAGTTGCCGAGGAACTCGTCAAAGCCGTGCACCGTAGGGAAATGCTCATTGCGGTCACCGAGGTGGTTCTTGCCGAACTGCCCCGTGGCATAGCCCTGTGCCTTCAGCAACGTCGCGATCGTCGGGTCCTTGTCCGAGAGGCCTTCCGGCGCGCCCGGCAGGCCGACCTTCAGCAGGCCGGTGCGGATGGGCGACTGGCCGGTGATGAACGCGGCGCGACCGGCCGTGCAGCTCTGCTGCGCGTAGGCGTCCGTGAACATGGCGCCTTCGTGGGCGATGCGGTCGATGTTGGGCGTCTTGTAGCCCATCATCCCCTGGTTGTAGGCGCTGACGTTCCAGTAGCCGACGTCGTCGCCGAACATCACGAGAATGTTCGGCTTCTTGGCCTGCTGCGCCTGGGCCGGTGCGGCAGCGCAGAAGGCCAGGGTCACGAGCGCCAGCAGCGCCCCGGAAAATGGATTCAAACGCATTCGGAGAACTCCTTCCTCAATGCTTCGCGAAGGCAGGTAAACGTAATTCATGCCCGGTCCGGGCATTACGGATATGTATTTTCCGTGAGAGTTTAGGGAATCCACCTACATTCGTCCAATGCAGGAACTGTTCATATTTTATACGCTAGGCGTATGCCACTGGATCTTCGCCAGCTTCGCCACTTCGCCGAAGTCGCCCGGTGCCGCAATTATGCGCAGGCGGCCCAGTCACTGGGGCTGTCCCAGCCAACCTTGACACGCAGTGTCCAGGCGCTGGAGCGTCAACTCGGCACCCGACTGCTGGATCGCGGCCGCCAGGGCGCGGAACCCACGCCGGTGGGACTGGAACTGCTGCGGCGGGCCCGGGCGCTGCTACATGACGCCGACGAGACGGAACGCGAGATCGGCTGGCTGCTGGGGCTGGATACCGGACTGCTGCGCATCGGTGCGGGCGCCTACCCCGCCGAAATCTCGATCGGAACAGCCGTGGCCCGGCTCATCAGCGACCACCCCGGCCTGCACGTCGATGTGGCCGTCGATGACTGGAGCGAACTGATCGATCACGTTGTGACCGGGCAGATTGACCTGGCCGTCGCGGAGTTGGCCAGTGCCGAGAAGGACGAACGGCTCTCGGTGGAGCCGCTCCCCCAGCATCACGGCTGGTTCATCTGCCGCGCGGGCCATCCACTCGCGTCAGCTGGAGACAAGCTGACGCTGGCCGACGTGCAGAAATTTCCGATCGCCAACACCTCGGTCCCGCCCAGGCTGGAGAAACTGCTGCGCTCGAGTGGAATCGAGGGGCTGGCCGAGGCGCGCAGGATTCGCGTGGACACGTTCGCCCTCATGCTCAGGATCATCCGCGAAACCGATACGATTGGCCTGGCAAGCCGGCGCATGGTGCATGACGAGATAAAGGCGGGACGACTGGTCATCCTGCCCCTCAACGTACCATGGCTGCTTACCCGTTACGGCATCATTCAACTGGCCCGCCGCACACCCTCACCGGCTGCCGCGGCCTTCATCAAGTTGCTGCGCGACGTCGAGGGTGAAATCGCCGCCACGGGCGACTCCGCCTAGCGGGATTTACGGCCGGCCCGGCCGGCGGGCCCCATGCCTGCGCCTTCGCGGGCCAGCCGGCGTCGGCGCAACTTGGGGTCCTGTGGCAACGGCCGCAGGATCTCCACTCGGTCCCCTTCCTCGAGGAGCCGCTGCCTGTCGACCTGCCTGCCGTAGATGGCCAGGGCCAGCCGGGACGCATCCAGATCGCCGCGGCCCTCCAGCAGCCCGGCGAGCGTCACCGCCTGCCACGCCGTCGTTCCCTCGGCAACGTCCAGCGACACAAGCTGCTGCCGGGCGGACTCGGCCAGCACGACCGTGACACGCATGGCAACCCCGTCAGCCATACATCTGCCGCGCGCGCCGTCCGAAGGCATCGACCAGCTGGTTGCAGATCCCTTCGAAAACGGGACCCAGGACGATGCCGGTCAACGAACCGAGCGTCTCGAAAGACATGCTCAGTTCCACCCGGCTGCCGGCGTCCCCGATACCGACAAAGTCCCAGCGGCCCTCCAGTTCCTTGAACGGGCCCTCCAGCAGGTGCATTTCCAGGAACTGGCCGGCAACCAGCCGGTTGCGCGTCGTGAACTGTGCGCTGGCACGGCCGCGCGCCAACCCCAGCCTTGCGGTAACGTCCTCGCCGTCGCGCGAAAGCACCTCGGCGGCCGTGCACCAGGGCAGGAATTCGGGATAACGCTCGACGTCCGCGACCAGGTCGTACATCTGGGTCGCGCTGTAGGGGACGATCGCGCTTCGCTTCACTTGACGCAAGGCAGGTCTCCGTTCGCCGGCGGATTGTCGGCCAAGCGTGGTGAACCGACAACCCGTCCCAGCCTATACAATGCCCCCTCAACCAGGATCGCGCGGCATGGCTGAAGACAAGACGAAGCCCGGGACGATTGCCCTCAACAAGAAGGCCCGGCACGAATTTTTCATCGACGAGCGCTTCGAGGCCGGCATCGCTTTGCAGGGCTGGGAGGTCAAGGCGCTGCGAGCCGGCAGGCTGCAGCTGAAGGAAGGCTACGTCCTGCTCAAGGGCGGCGAGGCATTCCTGTTCGGCGCGCACATCTCGCCCTTGTCGACGACATCAACCCATGTGATTGCGGACCCCACGCGTCTACGCAAGCTGTTGCTGCACCGGCGCCAGATCGACAGCCTGGTCGGCGCGGTCGAGCGCAAGGGTCACACCATCGTACCGCTCGCCATGTACTGGAAGAACGGCAGGGCCAAGCTGGAAATCGGCGTGGCGCGCGGCAAGAAGCAGCACGACAAGCGCGCCGACTCCCGCGACCGCGACTGGCAGCGGGAGAAGGGGCGCCTGCTCAAGCAGCGGCGCTGAACGGCAGCCTCAGGCTGCCTCCCGCCGCTCGCGGGACCGCTTCAGGCTCCAGCGCTGCGCCGTTTCGGCCACACGCCGGCCGAAGACGCGAGCCGTTTCCAGGTCCCCGGGCAGCGGTCCCTCTTCCGGGCTCGAATCCGAGGGCGACTGCGCCATGGCGCCGGAGAACGAACCCAGCCAGTTGATGTCGTTGCGCTGCGCCGATTTCTTGTTGGAGGGCATCAGGCCGGTCCCGACCCAGAGCATGCTGTGCTGCATGGCCAGGGTCATGAAGTAGTGCAGCGTCGCCAGCTTGTCGCCGTTGATGGTCGCCGAGTTGGTGAAGCCGGCGGCAATCTTGTCCTTCCAGCCCTGGGCGCCCCATACCTTCGAACTGACGTCCGCGAAACGCTTGAATTGCCAGGACGGGCCGCCCATGTAGGTGGGAGAACCGAAGACGATTGCGTCAGCGCCGGCGAGCCGCTCCCAGCCGCCTTCCGGAAGGTGGCCCTCCATGTCGATCTCCACCAGTTCCGCCTCGGCTCCCGCCACGCTCGCGGCGCCGTCGCGCACAGCCTGCGCCTGCTGGCGCGTGTGCCCGTAACCGCTGTGATAAAGCACTGCAATCTGCGTCATGAAAACGTCTCCCGGTTGAAAATTCTGGTGGCCGCGGCGCGCCATGGGCCGCCGCAGCCGGATGTCACGGCAGGTCGAAGACGAGCACTTCGGCCGAGCGGCCGGACTCGATGCGCAACCCGTTCTCGTCCACGAGGCGCAGCGCATCGCCAGCGCCGAGCAACTCGCCATTGACCTGCACCGTGCCGCGCGCGACGTGCACGTAGGCACGACGGCCCGGCCCGATCGGCAGGGTCGCGCTCTCCGGGCCATCGAACAGCCCCGCATACACGCGAGCATCCTGGTGAATCGTGGTGGAACCGTCGGCCCCGTCCGGCGAGGCCACCAGCCGCAGCCGGCCCCGTTTCGTTTCCGTCTCGAAGCGAACCTGCTCGTAGCCGGGGTCGATGCCACGCAGGTTCGGCTCGATCCAGATCTGCAGGAAATGCACCGGCGCGCTACGCGAGCCGTTGAACTCCGAATGCATCACGCCGCGACCGGCGCTCATGCGCTGCACGTCACCCGGGGTCATCACCGAGCCGTTACCCATGCTGTCCTTGTGTTCGAGCGCGCCGTCGAGCACGTAGCTGATGATTTCCATGTCGCGATGGCCGTGGGTCCCGAAACCCTGCCCGGGCGCGACACGGTCCTCATTGAGGACCCGCAGCGGCCCGAAACCCATGTGCTCGGGATCGTGGTAATCGGCGAAGGAGAAGCTGTGGAAGGAGTCGAGCCAACCGTGGTTGGCGTGGCCCCGCTCACCCGCCCTGCGCAAGCTCATCATGGCTTTCTCCACTGACTCGAAACGATGACTCACTGTATTGATCCCTTTTGGAACAATAAACCGTATTTTTGGATGGCTTTCTTCCATATTCGGTATTATTAGTGGCATGGACCGCAAAGACCCCAGTCTCGACGACCTGCAACTGTTTTGCGCCGTGGCGCGCGAACGCAGCTTTACCCGGGTCTCCGAGTCCCTCGGGGTCCCGCTGGCCACTCTCAGCCGGCGGGTGGCGAACCTGGAGCGGCAGCTCGACGCGCAGCTGCTTCGACGCAGTACGCGTCGCGTGGAGCCGACCGATGCCGGGGCCCTGCTGCTGGAGCGCGCAGAAGGGCCACTTCGCGACCTGGCCGAGGCGCTGGCCTGCCTGGCGGAGGAATCGGGCACGCCGCGCGGGCGCCTGCGGGTCACCATGCCCGCGGACCTGGCACGCTACTGGCTGGCGACGCCGCTGGCCTCCTTCGCGTCGCGACACCCGGAGATCCGCCTGGAACTGGACCTGTCCTCGCGCGTCGTGGATCTCGTGGCCGAAGGCTTCGACCTGGCCATTCGTGCCGGCCGGCCGGCCGATGAATCGCTGATCGCCAGGCGCCTGGCCAATATGCCGACGGCGCTGTTCGCGAGCCCGTCCTACCTGGCCGGCTTGCCGCCGCTGCGACACCCGCGCGACCTCGATGCCGTCAATGCACTGGTCATCACGGGCCGCAGCAGCGACCGCAGCTGGGCACTGAAGCACGGCCGCGAGCGGGTCATGGTGGCGCCACATGGCAACGTCGAGGTCAATGACATGACCACGCTGATCGGACTGGCTGCAGCCGGCGCTGGCGTGGCGCTGTTGCCAGAGCCGAAGGTCGGCGAGCAGGCCGCCGAGGGCGCGCTGGCCCGGGTGCTTCCCGGCTGGTCTGGTCCGGAGGCGCCTATCTATGCCGTCTATGCCTCGCGCCGCATGCCACTGCGCATGCGTCTTTTCCTGGATCACCTGCGAGAATGGACGGCGCAGGGGCCGCCGTCGGCCACTGCCTCCCCCTGATCGAGCGGAACTGACCCCAGGACCATGATCCAACTACGCTCCATGACGATGGCCCGCGGCAGCCGCCCGTTGCTCGAGAACGTCGACCTGCAGCTTCACGACGGCTGGCGGGTAGGCGTCATCGGCGCAAACGGCAGCGGCAAGTCGAGCCTGTTTGCACTGCTGCGCGGCGAGCTGCAACCGGACCGCGGCGAGTGCGAGGTGCCGGCCGGCTGGCGCATCGCCACCGTGCTGCAGGAGACGCCCGCGCTCCCCGCAGCGGCCATCGAGTACGTCCTCGACGGCGACGAGCAGCTGCGTGCCGTGGAACACGCCCTCGCCCGCGCGCACGAGGCGCACGACGGCCTGCGCATCGGCGAACTCCACGCCGAGCTCGAGGCGCTGGGCGGCTACCAGGCACGCGCCCGCGCCGCCGCCCTGCTGGCCGGCCTCGGCTTCAGCAACCCGGATCTGGACCGGCCCGTCGCCGAATTCTCCGGTGGCTGGCGCATGCGCCTGAACCTGGCACGCGCGTTGATTGCCCGTGCCGACCTGACGCTGCTCGACGAACCGACCAACCACCTGGACCTGGATGCCATCGTCTGGCTCGAACGCTGGCTGGCCGAGTACCCGGGAACGCTGCTGATCGTTTCTCACGATCGTGAATTCCTCGACGGCTGCGTAACCCACATCGCCCATCTGGCCGATTGCCAGCTGAAGCTGTATACGGGCAACTACTCCTCTTTCGAGGAGCAGCGAGCCGCGCAGCTGGCGATCCAGCAGGCGATGTTCACCCGACAGCAGCGCGAAATCG
>Ga0316195_10000206_pt1 | contig 21278 bp, 15 predicted proteins | sample Phised1_MG_FD_204937 | JGI IMG/M metagenome (GOLD analysis project Ga0316195, IMG submission 204937) | Coastal sediment microbial communities from Maine, United States - Phippsburg sediment 1 | ecosystem: Environmental > Aquatic > Marine > Coastal > Sediment | place: USA: Maine | collected...
GTTTTCTTCGGTTTGTCGGCAAACGCTGGCAATGTAATCGCCAGCACGCTTACGATCAGAAAAATCCTGAAAGTGACGCCGGCGATCATCGTGACGCTCCACCGGCGGACGTGTCGCTCGTCGCCATATCGTAAATTGCTGCCAGGGCGAAACGCGCTTGTACGGTGTAGGTTTCCAGGCGCTGACGCTGCGCTTGCAGTTCTTCTACAGCGATACCTTCCATGAAGCCGCGCTGCCGCAACATCGCGGTCTCGACACGTGCCTTCAGGGAATCTATCGACGGACTCAGACCTTCGACACGGCCATTAAATTTGGCAAAAACAAGAGGCTCGTCAAGCATCTTCTGGTCAATTTGACGACGGGACCTTTGCGTCTCGACCAGCGCTTCGCCAGTCTGCCGCAGGTTTGCCTTTATTTTCGAAAGGCGCGCCTTGAATTCCTTATCGAGAGTCCACCGCAACGTACCTTTCAGCAACTTCACCTTGTTTCGAACATCAGCGGCTTCAGGAATATCGGACTGCAACGCCGCGTTCCGTTCGATAGCACTAATCTCGCCCCACAATTCGAACTCACGTTCAGTCGCCAGCGCAAGTACGTTGCCGCTTTCCTCGATACTCCGGACACGAGCATCAAGATCGAGCTTGCGCTGGACCATATTATCGAGGTCTGCGGCGGCAAGGTTTTCTTCTATAAATGGCAGACGTTCGTTATACGCCAGCTCGCGAGTCGAGAGCATATTTCGGTACACATCTACGCTGCGCTGCCAATCGTCAAGGTTTCGCCACAGGTAATGCAGGTCGCGAAAATTCTTGAGTCCTTCCTGGAATTTATTGGTCGCCAGAAGGTGATAGAGATAGCGGGATTCAGGACCTGCCGGCAATTCCTGCAATTTCCAGTTCCAACCCGTAGTTGCTTCCTGTCCATCCGCAACCAGCGAATTCATAAGTTCGCCACTTTGAATTTTCTCAATGGCCTCGCCAATTCGGCCGGTCTCTTCGTCAAAGGCTTCGATTGCATTCAGATAATGGTCCGCCGCCTGGCTGATCGAATCGAGCTGCCCCAGCGCATACGGAATCGCCAGCATCGATTCCTGGACTGCGGAATCCAGGAGATCACGATTTCGCAATTCCATCCATGGAACGAGAGCACGCCGATAGTTATTGGCTTCTGCGTCAGCCCAGCCAGCTCCCAGCAACGCCTTGTTGGAAAAAGGCCCCTCCAGCCTGACCCGACTGAGCGGCTCCCTGGCTGCCTGCGGCTGACCGTCCTGCAGGAAAGCGTAGCCCAGCGCCAGGTTGGCCTTGTCGCGCAGCGCATTCATTTCTTCATTACGCGGATCGAGGCCACCGAGTTCATTGAGGATAGCCGCAGCCTCATTGATCCGGCCACTACGGACCATTGCGACGCCAAGATTGAATTTGGCGTAATTTGCCCAGGCGTCGCGCCTCGGCCAGTCCTGCAGAACTGCGATTGCCTGGTCCTGCTGACCATTATCGATATACAGCTGCGCCTGCATCATATGGCGCTCGGCCTCAAGCTCTTCGGGCAATTCGTCATCAATATTATTCAGCGCGGTTTGCGCCTCAACCAGGTAGCCACGTTGTTGCCAGATCTTGGCCAGGAAAAACCAGGTTCGATTGCGGATTTCCGGATCGACATTATCGGCCAACAGCCTCTCGAATATTTCGGCCGCTTGTTTGTGGTGTCCGTACGAAAGATAGAGCCCGCCCAGCAAAATTTCCGATTCATCAAGGTGATTTTCGACCTGCGACTGTTTTTGCGCAGCAAGCAGACGAACTATCGCTGGAAAGTATTCTTCCTGGTAGAAGTAAAACAATACTTCACCGAAGTGGGCATCTTTAACGATGATTGGTTCGGACTTACCGTCGGCAGCAAGCGCTCCCACTGACGGAATAGCCAGCGCGAGTAATAATGCAATTGCTTTGAGACAGCGAGTGATCAAGGATCACTCCCATTCCTTGATAACGAACTCCGGCTGCTGCTTCGATACCCGGTCAGTGATCTCCAGCTCCACGTATTTGGCGCCAATACCCTTTTCAATGTTGATAGTGGCGCCACGACGATAATCCCTGACGTGCGGACCTTCACCTGTGAAAACAGCAACCAGCTCATGCTGGCCGACCTTGAGATTTTCCATATGCAAACGATGCACGCCACCGCGAACGAGCGCGTTGACCTCGCGCTGCGTATAGAGGTAGTTGCTGACTTCTTTGCCATCGATCTTCAGATTCACCGAGTCGAGTGCAAAATATTCGCCGACATCCATGGAAACAAAGAATGCAACTTGCGAATTGGCCGGAAACAGGAGCTCTTCCTCCAGCAGGAAGAGGTCCCGGTTCAGGTCCAGTACCTCTTTCTTCAGCGACTGAACGTCTTCATCCAGGCTCCTGAATTCGGCTCTCGCCGTTGCTTCGTCAGCTTCGAGAGATTGCACGTCACCAAGCGCGGCATCGGAGTCGATCGGGGCAGCGTCCTGTGCGTTTGCCGCCATGATCCCGGCAAGCCACAACAAGCCCGTGATGAGAATAAACCGCTTAGATGTCACCTTATTTTCTCCTGCCTCTGTTCCTGCCGACGCGGTATGGAAAATGCATCAGTGCTCGGGCTATCGACCACTTGCGCGCTGGCGAGGGAATGCTACTCGCGCAACAGCGAGCGAATTTCAGTCAAATACTTTTCTTCGTAACCAGGCTTGTAACCGTGATGTACGTGTCGAACATTGCCTGCACGGTCTACCAGCACCGTGACCGGCATTGCCTGGACGTCGTATAACTGGCTGACTTCTTTGCGCTCGTCGAAAAGGACCGGGAAATTGACCCCAAGTTCCTTGATCATTTGCATCGCACGGCGCGAATCATCGTCAATATTGACACCCAGCAGGTTGAAACCTACGCGTTGATAACGACTGTAAAGATCGTCGAGTAACGGCATTTCCTGGCGACATGGCCCGCACCATGTTGCCCAGAAATTAATCATGACAACATCGCCGCGATGTTCGCTCAGCCGCAAATTTTCGCCGGCAGCGCTTTTCAGAACAAAATCGGGCGCTGGCTGGCCTTCGAGCGACGACGCTGCCAGGCCAGTGGCCGCAAATACTGAAAAAGCCGCTCCTAGCAATACAGATTTAAGTCCTTTCATGGTCTCTTCCTTTTTCATGGCCGGCCGCTCCTGATCAAGCGTGCAGGCACCTTGACGCTCTGCTTTCGGAGCGCGTTCGAAACGTCGGTTTCCTCATGTCCGTCTGATCAGGGAATAGCCAGACGCCGCGTGGCGTCTGGAATCCTGCTACCGCCCATAAGTAACTCTCGACGCCAGTAACTAAGGTGCCATACTGACGGCTGCAACCCTTCTGGGCCGTGATGATTGTCACAAATGGCTTTTCCGGTCTGAACATAATTGTGGTCGATGTGTTCCGGTCGGCGCCAGCAACACACCATAGTGAGACCGTATTACGTTAACTCTCTGCCGCGTCAATCATAGTGGCGGCGACGCCTAAATACCATATTCCATCACGCGGGCGGCGCGAAAATGATCGCTCTTGTCCGGTCAGCGCATCAGGCCCAATGATAGACGTATATTTATGAATTTAAAGGAAAAAACCGTCTCTATTCGGCGACAGGGCGCACCTCATTGGTCGTTCGAGAGCGTGTAGCATATCCACATTACTCGGGCGGTCGGAGGCCATCCGAGTAATACATCTCGCCGGACGCGTCGATAACGATCCCTTCGTAATCGGGTAGGGACGAAATCAGGCGCAGACCGCGATCGACACCCATGACAAAAACCGAGGTCGACAGCGCATCGGTCATCACTGCATCAGGACCGATAATCGTCGCCGAGTGCACCTCGCCAGCCGGCGTGCCCGTCGCAGGTACAATGATGTGGTGGTAACGCTCGCCGTCTTCCTCGAAGAACCGCTCGTAGTCGCCTGAGGTCGAGATAGCTTCATTCTCGAGCGGAATGGTGACCGCAACTTGCGTGTCATCACGCGGGTTTTGCACCCCCACCATCCAGGGTGAGCCGCGGCGGTCGCCGAGGAGTCGGGTATCGCCCCCTGCTGTGACTCGCGCGTTTTTCACGCCCATTTTCCTGGCGATCTCGATACCGCGTTCAACGGCGTAACCCTTGGCAATTCCCCCGAGATTGATGCGCACCCCGTCGTGACTGAAAGAGATAGTCCCGTCCTCGTCATTTAATTTCACAAAGTGGAAATCGATCAGGGGAAGCTCCGCCGCTATCGTTTCATTGTCGGGGTGCAGTCCCTTGCGAAAATCGTAGTGCTGGCCAACGCTGTCGTAGGTGATATCAAACGCACCGTCTGTCAGCACGGAGATTTCCAGCGCACGTCGAATCAGACCCATCAATTCGTCACCGGCCACTACCGGATGCGTCGCGGCTTCTCTGTTGATCTCCGACATCCGGCTTTCTTCGATGTACGTACTCATCAATCGATCGAGTCGGGCTACCTCGTCGAAAATGGCGTCAGCCGCCTGCCGCGCTTTCAGCGGATCGTCATGCCAGAGAAAGACACTGATTTCCGTGCCCATTTGGGCGCGAGCTTCGGCGACCCACTCAGCGTGGGAAGATCTTGAATTTAATGACATTACCAGGGCGACGAGTGCTAGTGAAAAGACCAGCAAGGGTTTATGCTTGCTCTCACTGCTATTTGCCAGGGAGGTGCACTGTAATGTCATTCCTGATTTTCCTTGCTGTAATTGTCGCAATAATCTTTTATGCGATTGGTATCTACAATAGCCTGATCAACGCGAGAAATCGTGTCAAAAACGGGTTCGCCCAGATTGACGTCCAGCTGACGCGGCGCCACGACCTGATTCCCAATCTGGTCGAGGCCGTGAAAGGCTATATGAAACACGAGCGCGAGACACTCGACGCGGTCGTCAAAGCCAGGAACTCGGCGGTATCCAGTCTCGACGCGGCCAAGGCTGACCCATCCAACGCGGCGGCGATCCAGCAACTCGGCCAATCCGAAGGCGCGCTCGGCGCTGCCCTTGGACGACTATTTGCCCTTTCTGAAGCCTATCCAGACCTGAAAGCCAACCAGAATATGATGCAATTTCAGGAAGAACTGACCACGACCGAGAACAAGGTTGCATTCTCTCGCCAGGCTTTCAACGACTTCGTTCTGGCTTACAACAACCTGGCCGAGAATTTTCCGAACAGTATTATTGCCGGGATGTTCAAGTTTGAACTCGCCAGCTTCCTCGAAATCGAAGCGCCCGAGATGCGCGCCGTTCCAGAAGTCAATTTTACCGCTTAAGCCGATTCGGGCTCGCGATCCGTCGCGAGCCCGGGCATGCCGCGCTATATGAATTTTTTTGCTGCACAGGACCGGGCGAAAAAGGCGACTCGCTGGCTGGTCGTAGTCTATATCGTTGCGACTCTGCTGATTGTCGCCGGGGTTACCGCGATTGTCGCTGCGACCTTTTTTCAGAATGGTATCGCCACAAATCCTGCCGCTCTGGGCATGACCGCAGCCGTCACGACGTTGTTCATTCTGGGATCCACGCTTTACAAGACGGCCATACTCTCCAGCGGTGGCGGACGCGTTGCAAAGGACATGGGCGGAACACTCATTCCGGCCAATTCGCAGGACCCCCTCCACCGCCGACTCCGCAACGTTGTCGAGGAAATGTCCATCGCCTCCGGTTTACCGGTGCCCGAAATTTATGTCCTTGAAGCTGAGCAGGGAATTAACGCTTTTGCCGCCGGTTTCAAGCCTGGCGACGCGGCAGTCGCCGTCACCCGCGGCACGCTGGAACTGCTGAATCGGGAGGAGCTGCAGGGCGTTATCGCGCACGAATTCAGTCATATACTGAACGGCGACATGCGACTGAATATACGCATGATGGGCATATTGTTTGGCATCATGGTGGTCGGCCTCATTGGTCGCACAATATTGCGCGGCACCCATTACGGCGGCATCTCCTTCGGCCGCCGCAGCAAAAATGCCGGAGGCATCATGCTGGTCGGGCTCGGCTTTACCCTCCTCGGCTGGATTGGCGTTTTCCTCGCACGAGTCATCAAGGCCGCCGTATCTCGACAGCGAGAGTTCCTTGCGGACGCTTCCGCCGTGCAGTTCACCCGCCAGACGGAAGGAATTGCAAACGCATTGAAAAAGATTGGCGGGTACTCGCAGCACTCTTACATTCGAGCAGCCGACCCGGAAGAAGTCAGTCATATGCTTTTTGCCGGAGGCCTGCCAATGATGACCTCCCTGTTGGCAACGCATCCTCCGCTAACCGAACGCATACAGGCCCTGGATCCTTCATTTCGCGCTGTCGATTACCCGCAGATCGGCGACGAGGGCGGCGCTCCAGCCGGCCGGAACGAGCAAGTTGCCGGGTTTACAGCGCCGGTACCGAATATTCCGCGCTCCACTGAGGTAAGGGTCGACAGCACTTTGGCGAATACCGTTGGCAGGCCGGCACCGGAACACGTTGGGTTCGCACAGGCGCTGCGTGGTTCTATTCCCGCACCACTCTACAAAGCGGCGCACTCTCCGAGCGGAGCCTACCTGCTGACCCTGGCGCTGGTTGTCGACGCGCAAAATGCGGAACGCCAGCTGAGCATTATCGAAGGGCAAATGGGCGATACACGTGCTTTGCAGGTGAAAGAATACGTCGATGCGCTGGCGCAGATCAGCCCGATCTATCGTCTGCCGTTGCTCGAAATTTCATTTCCCGAACTAAAAAAGCACCCGGCGCCCAAGCTCGACTACTTGCTGAAACTTGTGCGGCGACTTATAGAGGACGACGGCAGGATCGACATTCGTGAATTCTGTGCCTACCAGATTATCGCTCGCCATCTCGCGCAGGCAGCGGCGCCGGGCAAGGGTCCGGCGCGCAATCGAGTGTCGAAAACCGCTGCGCGTGACGCGGCGATCGACCTTCTGCGCGTAGTAGCGGACCAGGGCCACACCGATGACGAGTCGCGCCAACGGGCGTTTAAAGCCGGACTGGGCGTATTCGGCGACTGGGCGAAAGCGGGAACAGCCGATCGAAAACCCGAAAAATCGATTGCGAGACTGGAAGAAGCCCTTGATATTCTTAGTAAAATCAATTCCGCCGGTCGCCAGAGCCTGATAGACGCTGTAACCAAGACCATTGTTAATGACGGCCATTTGACAGTGCCCGAAGCGGAGCTGTTGCGCGCCATCTGTGCGACGCTGGATTGCCCACTTCCCCCAATAATTTCAGTGGTTTAAAAAAATCGGTTTCCCGGTGAGTCCGCGCCGCAAATCGCGTATTATATCGATCAGGTGTCCGGCAACGGGTGCCTGTCTCTGATTTATTAAAGAGCTGAAGCCTTGGGCGGCAACAGCGACTGACCCCGACTCTCATAACTTTTGGGAATAGAATCATGCGTTTACGCCAAATCACTTTCGCTATTGTCTTTTGTATTTTCGCGGCGAGCATCACCTACGCGGCAACTAAAGAGGAACGCCGCGTGCTGGATGCCACGGATACCCTCGATCAATTACTCAGAATCCCGGAACAAGGGGTGCCTCCCCTCCTGCTGTCGCGCGCTTCGGCGGTGGCGGTAGTACCACGCGTCATTAAGGTCGGATTCGGCCTTGGTGCGCGGCGCGGCAAAGGCGTCCTGGTCGTTCGCCAGGAAGACGGCTCCTGGAGCAACCCGGCGTTTATTACATTGACGGGCGGCAGTTTTGGATTTCAGGCCGGCGCACAGTCCAGCGACATCATCCTGGTCTTCAAGACGCGCGCCAGCATCGACAGCATCGCGCAGGGCAAGTTAACGCTCGGCGCTGACGCCTCGGTTGCCGCCGGTCCGGTTGGCCGATCTGCTGCTGCAGCAACCGACCTGACCTTCAAATCCGAGGTGTTTTCGTATTCCAGAAGTCGAGGCTTGTTCGCCGGCGTAGCACTTGAAGGGGCCGGCTTAACCATGGACAGGCAGGCGAATGCGGCTTTCTACGGATCTGCCCAGATCACACCGGAACAAATTTTTGCCAGCTCAGGTAATGCGGCGCCGGAGGAAGCCAATATGTTTGTCCAGGTCCTGTCGACCGGGACGAACCAGCTGCCGACACGACCAAGCAATGCAGCTGTCCGATCGATCGAACAGCCGCAGCCGCGCGAGCAGAATGATTCCAGTGTTCGTACCTACGGTATGAACAGCAATCCTGATGAGGATTTGAAAGACTAGATAACAGGGCAGTTAGCCCCGTGTGAGCGGTCGGACCCTGGTCTGACCGCTCTTTTTTATTCTTGAGACTGTTGCCGACGCCGGAGTTCTTCCCGCACAGCTTCCAGATCAGTGCCCGGCGGCAACTCGTCTTCCTGCCCGATTTCCTCAGGCGTTTGCGTTCCTGCTTCGACTGCAACCGCGGGCGCATTGCTCGTCGCTGCTGGAGCTGCGTAGGCGCCTGTCGGCTGATTCATTTCCGCGCTGCCGTTATCGGCCGGTATTTCCTCGAAAATCCCCAGGTATTCCGCTTCTTCCTGCCGCCGACGTTCGTCCTCGGCGCGTCGTCGCGCTGCAGCGGCCGCTTCCTGAGTTTTCCTCAGCGCCTGGCGTTTACGCTCCGACTGCTCTTCCATGGCGGCGCGCCGCTCTTGCTCCTCGGCCCGCTGGACCCGATTAACCGCATCCCGTGCATTGACGCACTCCGGCTCGTACTTCATTTCCGTGCGATTTTGCGCGCAGCGAACCATGGTCGCCTCAAGCAGGCGAGGGTTTTCCATCAACTCACCCACGGATATCGGCGGCGGCTCCTCACCGCACGCTGCGATCACGGTTAAACTGACCAGACAAATTGTGGCGCGTACAATTTTCATCGCTACTCAATTGGCATCTATAACAAGGCCGCAGCCCACGCATCGTGGACCTGACAGTCATTCTAGCATCGGCTACCCCGCAAACTTTGTGGCCGAGTTCGCAATTCGAGCTGTCAACGGTGCCCCTCGCTGGACGTTATTAACGGAACAGATGCGGATGAATTCGACCCGGATGTCGAATTACCGGCCAAGGAGGCGAAAATGAAAATTCTTTTATTATTCATAGCTTTATGTTCTTTTCAATGCGCATGCTCGAGTCAACGCTCGTTGCCCGGTGATCGGCCAGATCTGCTGGGCTTCAGCGACCTAACCAGCGAGATCACCGTTGCCATCGAGGAAATCACTGCGAAAGCCGACCCCGCTCTATCCACAAACATTCCACCAGGTACACCGTAGAAGAAATTCGTTCGTAGCGACTCTGCCAATTGATATAGTGACGGCGTGCCTGATTCCAGTCAGTTTTCACTACTAAAAGAACGTCGTTTCGCGCCGTTTTTTGCTACCCAATTCCTCGGTGCCTTCAACGACAATGTTTTCCGTAATGGCCTGATCATAGCCATTACGTTTCAGGGAGTGAATGTTTTAGGTCTGAGCGCGGGTGGATTGGCGAACGTTGCCGGCGCGTTGTTTATCCTGCCATTTTTTCTTTTTTCCGCAACGTCGGGACAGCTGGCAGACAAATACGAAAAATCTCGGCTGATGCGCAGCATCAAGTTGTTAGAAATCTGTCTGATGGTGCTGGCCGCCTATGCCTTTACCCGTCAAAGTTATGCGGTCCTGTTGTTCGTGCTCTTCCTTATGGGAACTCAGTCGACACTATTCGGCCCGGTTAAATATGCCTACTTGCCGCAGCAACTCGAAACCGGCGAATTGATCGGCGGCAATGCACTGGTCGAATCCGGCACCTACATGGCTATCATATTCGGATTGGTCGTGGGCGGCATTTCGGTTTCGATAGATCCCGAGAAGCAATACGTGCTGGCATCCTGCCTCATCGCTACTTCCGTATTCGGTTATCTCGCAAGCCGGCGAATTCCGGAAACTCGGGCGGTCGATGCAAACCTGAAAATCAACTGGAACCCATGGACAGAAACCTGGCATATCGTTGGCTTCGCACGCGAGAACCGTACTGTGTTTCTTTCCATCCTGGGCATCTCGTGGTTCTGGTTCTTCGGTTCCGCGATGACGCTACAGATTCCTGCGTACACGCTGGATGTGCTTAACGGCAACGAAGCGATTACGACCGTCCTGCTGGTCGCTTTTGCGGTTGGTGTCGGCATCGGCTCATTGCTCTGCGAGCGCCTGTCTGGTCACCGTATAGAGCTGGGGCTGGTGCCTTTCGGCTCACTTGGCTTGAGCTTTTTCGCCATTGATTTGTATTTTGCGCAACCCGCTATGTACGTCGAAAAAGTCACAACCTTCGCTGAGTTTATTGCTCGGCCCGGCAGTCTGCACATCCTTGCCGACGTGACGATGCTTGGTGCATTTGGTGGCCTTTACAGCGTGCCGCTTTACGCGATGATTCAGGAACGCGCAAACCGACAACACCTGTCCCGAATAATTGCTGCAAACAATATTATCAATTCGGTATTCATGGTCACCGCTGCATTGCTTGCACTCACATTGTTGAATGCGGGCTTGTCGATTCCTGAATTCTTTGCCGCGCTTGGCGTTCTCAATATTGCTGTCGCGATATACATATACACACTGTTGCCTGAATTCCTGATGCGATTTCTTGCCTGGATTATTAGCAGCATCCTCTATCGAATTCGGACCACCGGTTTGGAAAACATCCCGCCATCGGGTCCAGCAATCATTGTCTGCAATCATGTGAGTTTCGTGGATGCAATCGTGCTCGGTGGTTCCATTCAGCGACCCGTTCGTTTCGTGATGTGGTATCGCATATTTGAAATACCTTTGCTCCGTTTCATCTTCCGGACTGCAAAGGCAATTCCGATCGCATCGGCAAAGGAAGATAAGCAACTGCTGGACAGTGCATTCGAACAGATCGATGCCGAACTCGAATCGGGAAATATTGTGTGTATCTTTCCGGAAGGCGCAATTACCCGTGACGGCAACGTGCAGCGGTTTCGATCGGGTATCGAGAAGATAATCAGTCGTCGACCGGTTCCGGTAATTCCTGTCAGCCTTGGTGGATTATGGGGGAGCTGGTTTAGCCGGCACCGCAGCGGTCGACTTCGGCGAGTACCGGGAAAACTTTTTGCGCGGGTCGACGTTCGCGCCGGCGATGCGGTTCAAGCATCCGACGTTACCGCCGAAAAACTCGAACTGCTCGTTAGAACCCTTCGTGGACAAACCCGCTAGGCGGAAGACCAAGCAGCCGTTCGGCCCAGTCATTCAACAACTCGGTTCTGCCCCCAAACAATGCCGGGCCCGACGAATAGCTGAAATGCAGTTCGATCAGTGCGGGTACACCGGTGTCGCGGGCAAGAATCAGTACCCGGTCGCCTGACGCGCCGGTATTGCCCGCATCGTTATTTGCGCGCGTGGTGTCGAAAGTCATTCGTGAACCGCTTAGCGCTTTTGGTGCGCGCATCGAATCGGTAGCCAGCAAGCCGCCCGGCGTGATAACAGCTCTGTGCAGCCAGCGTCCGGTGCGGAAAATGACTCTGGATTCATTGGGGCTGAACGCCATATCGTTGACAGTTGATGGCAAAGTCAGAACGTCCGAACCGACGTTTCCGCTTTCCGGATCGAGCACTCGCACCTGGTTTAGTGAATCGACCAGCACTATTTGCTGCCTGCGCGGCGCCACGGCGACGCGTTGAATAGCCTCAGTTCCCTGCCAAAGCGTGCGGAGATGCCAGTTGCCGGTACGGTCGGCATAGAGATTGCGAAGCGCGCCGGTTTCTCCACCAAGAAACAACTGGTCGTCCGCAGCAAATGCCAGATCCGCATGAACGCCGCCGAGATCCACACTGGTAATTTCTGCACCGGTCTCGGTATTCATCAACCAGACGCGTTGCCCGCCGACGACAGCCAGCACTCTCGCCGACGGAGAAAACGCCATTCGCTGGATCTTGCTGACCGACGCCCGACCATAGAACGGTCTGGGCAATCCGCTGCGTGCATCCCACAGACGTATCGTTCCGTCCGCGCCAGCGCTTGTAACCACAGTGCCGTCCGGACTGAAAGCCAGCGACATCACCGCATCCTGGTGGCCGAGGAAACTGATATCTTCACCGCCCGACGGAAGCGCGCCTGCGGGATCAAGCGTCTCAATATGAACGTGACCCGATCGATCGCCGAAAGCAATGCGCTCGCCGCCCGGAGCTACCGCCGACACGATCGTTCCCGACTGCCGCCAGGCTGCCTGCTGGTCACCAGCATCATGCGACGCCAATGCCGGCAAGGTCGCCGACGCTACATGCGGCATTGCCCAGAAGCGCGTGCTGTCGCCGGCTGCCGCGGTCAGCACCAGGTCTTCGTTTCCGCCGAATGCAATAATCTTGGAAGGTCCGGCCCGCATGCCCGGATCAATTAGCGGACCGATTGGCGCGCCATCCACGCTGCGATAGGTCTGCAGGCCCGAATGCAGGTTGCCTGCAATGAACCGGGCACCTGACGGGGAAAAAGTAAGATGCCACTCACCGCTTCCCGAGTCCTCGAAAACCGGCGAGTCCGCCGACGCGGTCCGCCAAACGGCAACACCCTGGTCACCCAGTACGGCGCCCAGCGCCTCGCCATTCGCGGAAAGGAGAATTGCCGTTGGTTGATACGCCAGTGCGGCCTGTGATTTTTGCTGGCCGTCGCGCAGATCCCAAATGCGGACCGCGTGATCGTAATCTGCGACAGCAAGGTGCGTCGCCGCAGCGTCAATTGCGTGTAACGCGGGGACTCCGGCCACGCTCAGTTCTGCTATCACCTCACCGCTCTCGAGCGACCAGACTTCGAAGAGCGTATCAGGGTCGCTTTGGTAGGTAACCAGCAGATGCTGACCGTCGCCGCTCAAATTGGTGTCTGACACCGAAGCACCGAGTTCGAGCATACGATCCCGACGCCCGTCCGTTGTCCGCCAAAGGCTGACCGTGCTCTGCGACAGCGTCACCAGGTGTTCAGCATTTGCGCTCAGGCCCAGGACCTGCTCGTTGGCGGGAACTGCGATCGTCCGAGCCGCCTGGGCGAATTGCAGATTCCAGAGGCGCGCGCTGTCACTCTGTGACGCCCTGGCAATCGCGTAGTGACCATCCGGCCCGAACCACAGGTTCTCTGACGCCCGCTCTACAGGATCGGGCACATCAAGACCGCGTTCGAAACTCTCGACCACAACCTGAGAGTTGAGATTCAGACTCCAACTCATCAAGTGGCCGGCAACACCGTTGGACTCGTCGCGCAGACTGAGGCTCCAGGTGCCGTTGAGAGACTCGCCAATTAACGGTGCAAGCTGGCTCCGAGCAACCCGGATCTCCTGATTTGCTGCCGAGGAGGTCTCAGAAAATGTCAGCTCGGCAGCTCGTCCGGAAGGCGCGATTAACTTCATGCGGATATCGTCCAGCCGCGCGTGGCTCACATTAACGGTCAAGCCGATCCTACCGACGTTGCCTTCACGATCCACAATGACCCGCCTCACCAGCGGCGTCACTTCCAGCGCCGACATGGTCCAGGGCTCGCGAGGCGTCACTACGCCATCGACAACCGACCACTGCGAAATCTCGGCGCCCTTGTGAGAACTGAGCTGAACTTTTTCGGCATCGAAAACGAGACCGTCGGTATTCTGTGCCGGCACTGTGCCGATCAAATCGGTGTAGTCATCACCGATCAGCGCTGCGGCTCGTCGGCGACGCACCTGGGTTGCGACCTCGAGCGCTTCAAGCGACGCCAGCAGCGCCTCGTCGCGCTGCTCGTTGCGCATTGCCGTTTCTGCAGCACGATCCCAGAAGTCGGCGCGCATCCCTTCGGCGAGCGCCAGGCCGTCCGGAAGGATTTCGGAGTACTTTGAAATCTCCCGAATCCCGTTTCGATCAGTCGCCTGCCGGGCGCGGTTTTCCAGCACGGCACGGTACATTCGATTGGCAGCGTCGGTATGTCCGGGGAACGAACGGAAGTTCAGATAGGCATCAGAAACCGTTGCAAGATCATAAGACTGGTCGGTCATAACCCGCAAATAGGGTCGTGGCAGCAACTGCGTATAAATGAACGGAATGGCAATCAGGAAAAATACCAGCAGCAACGCGATCGCCGGTCCTCGCCAGTGAAAAGGAAGATTTTCGTTTGCCCAGCGTGCCGTAAAAACAGCTTCATACAGCCGGTTGCGAACGCGGAGCTTGCCGTCGTCCGTGTCGGTTACCAGTCCCAAGGCAAGCAGTCGTCGCTGCGCTGGTTTCTCCGGATCGTACTCGATCGTAATGCCTTTCCGGATCTGCCCATACGTTGTCAATAATGCTTCATAGGTCTTCTTGTCGGACACAGCCGCACGATGCAGGTGGCTCATCTGTGGTTCGCTGGAAATAGCGGCTCGACCGGCAAGCTGCTGCATCGCAAGGCGATCAACGGCCTCCGCGGCATCGCCCTCAACCTGCTCCCTGGCAACTGCACGAGCGAGCTTCTGACTCAGATATGGCTGGCCACTGGTCCAGTAGTAGATCCTGTCCAGCGCGATATCCGCATCGTCCATCGACAAATTCAACTCGCTTGCGAAAACCGCAAGGTCCTCCCTGGTAAAGTCATTCAAGCGCACTTCCGTCGATACGCCGAAGGGAGACAATTGCGGGTCACTGAGCAGGCTGTGAGGATCGCATTCGCCAAACATCGCAAACGCGAGGCGCCTGAACTCAGGCTCGGTGATGCGTGAGTTGTGCGCGGCGCGAATGCTGGCCAGGAGATGTTCTGAAAACGAATGTTCTGCGATACATTGCACTTCGTCGATAAAGACAACAATCCGTTCCGGAATATTTTGCAGGACTATCTGAACGTAGAATTCCACGAGTCGCTGCCGATTGCTGAGAATCGAGTGATCCTGCCACCATGACTGCAGATCGATCTTCAGGCGTAGCTGTCGCGACAAGCGATAGGCGATGCTGTAGTACCAGCGGCCCGCGTCCGAGCCCCCATCACGCTCACCAATCTGCTCAAGATCAAGGACGGCAACTTTAAATCCATTATTGCGCAACCTGGCAGCGGTTGCAGATATCAGGCTGGTCTTACCAGAGCGATCGGGAGCAACGACATACGCATATTCACCGGCGACCAGCGTTTCATACAAAATATCGTCCGCAGGGCGTTTGACGTAGCCAGGACGAACCGTGTGCAGCGGCGTTCCGACATTGAAAAACTCGCCGGTCTTGTCCAGTGACACTTTCGGATTTTTCTCTGAATCTTCTGTCATCGTCTGCGGTATTCTTACTCGGGCATCGTCCTGACCGGTGTCGCCTGTCCTGTCCCGACATTCAATGCGGGAGAACCATATTTTGCAAGTGCCACGTTCTAAGTTGTTGAAAAAAGACGTATTTGGACAAACGGTTCTCGTCGAAACCGCGGCCGGCCCAGTTATTTGCCGCGACGCCAGGGCGGGCAGCATCCCGTTGCGCTGGCTGGCACGGCGGCTGCTCGCAAGAGAAGCCCGCGCGCTGGCGGTGCTTGATGGTCTGAACGGCATTCCCGAGCTGCATGAGGTGGGTACCTACTCGCTTACGCGGCAGTTCCTGGACGGCAAACCGATGCAGGAAGCAAAGCCTGCTGACCTTGAATATTTTCACGCGGCAGCCAAGCTGCTGCGACAAATACACCGACGCTGCATCGTGCACAATGACCTCGCCAAAGAACCGAATTTCATTGTGGCGCTGGACGGAAGGCCAGCAATTATCGATTTCCAGCTATCCTGGTTCGCGCCACGACGCGGGCGCCTGTTCAGAATTCTCGCCAGGGAGGACGTTCGCCATCTCTTGAAACACAAGCGGACGTATTGCCCGGCGCACCTCACAAAACGAGAAAAGCTCATCCTGCAGAACCCCTCCCTGCTGGCCAGGCTGTGGATGACGACTGGCAAGCCGGTCTACCTGTTCGTTACCCGGCGCCTGATGGGCTGGAAGGATAGAGAAGGCGCCGGCGACAGGTTATGATATGGCCGGATTTGATGACGCATTCGGAGTTCAGGATACTGTGACCTATTGCCACCGACACAACCTGGTACGAAAAGATCTGGCAAATGTCGAACGAAAATTCGGTATTCGTGTCACCCTGCCGCCCGGAGATACGTTTTCCCGAGTGTTCGGCAGTGACTGGCAGAACCTTCACTGGTATCCCACTGCGCAGGAACGCGACATCGCGTTCGACAAGATGTCAAAACGACACGGCTATTACAGGAATACCGATACGCCAACTCAGGTGCTCGAAAAGATCTCCCGTTAACGGTCCGGATTGCCGAAGAACAGATAGAAGCTGTTGCTGCCGCCTTCGGCAAACCCGGCCGCTAGATACAGCGGCCCGAGGAATGTATCTATCCCGGCGAATACGCTGCCGTTGGTTATCACTGAATCAAAACTCATAGCCGAGCGACTTTGCCAGGCATTACCGGTTTCCAATGAAGCACCGAGATACAGGGGCGTGTCGAAAGCACTGCCGGCTGCACTGAACAACTCCCTGTAGTAGACAAGGCGAAGCAGCCCGGTGTGCGGACCGCTGATCTCGCCACGGCTCAATCCTGACAGCCTCAAAAAGCCGCCGAGCGGGAAGTAATTCTGGACCAGGTCGTCTGAATCGAATGTTGTTGCATACTCCAGGCCCAGTTGAACCGTATTCCTGTTGTCCTGGCCCCATGACCAAACAGTATCAAACTGAGCAGAAACCGTATCGAAATGATTGTCGGCGCCAAAACCGGTGCGAGACATCAGCCAGTCGATGTTGGCCCACGATCCTGTTTTCGGAATCTGCGCATCATCCCGCGTGTCGACTCCCAGTTCCGCTGTAATACCGCCCGCGTCAAAGTTAATGTTTGGCAGCAGCGGGTCGCCGATATTCAGTCGCGCCTCGCCAACGCCGCGAAACGCACCGAGCCGCAGCTCTGCCCACCTGCCGATGGTTCTGCCCAAATCCAGTCCGAGCACTGCATCGGACACGCGATACGTAGCTACCGCGTCAGATCCTACAAATGCGTTTAAGTTGGTTTGCTCAAGGTTGACGGAGGACGCAACGAAATATCTCGAATCAAAACTCAGCGGCTGGTAGAACTCCGACGTGAAGCGTGGCTCGGTTCCAATCTGGAAGTCATTCCGCCATTCCGCACCCAGTGGATTGATACCGGTTTTCGTCAATCGGGCGGCGACATTGATTGCCGTCGAGCCATTGAAGTCGTCCTCGAGCGATAGACCCATTTTCAGGAAATTCGGCCCCCAGCTTTTGACCGTGGTATTGAATTCGACGCCGGTTTTACCGTCTTCCCGAATCACCCGGTAACCTACATTTTCGTAGGCACTCAGGCCGTAAAGCCTGGCAACATCCCGTTCCAGCGACTTGACATCAATCGGGTCGCCGACCCTGGTCTCGAGGCGAGCCGTTAGAACACTGTCAGAGAGCGTGCTGTCGTCAACAATGCGGACAAATTGTATGGTGTCGGCGGGCTTGCTGCGGCGGCGACGATCTGCGAGGTAGCTGTTGTACTCCTGCGCAGACAGGGACAGGTCGGCCAGTCGACTGGCTAATCCCATGGCCGCGACCCGGCCCGGCTCAATAACCTCTGCAATTTGCGCAAAATTCGTCGACCCATACTCTTCAAGGTGGGGCCGAATCAAAATGTCGTCATCGCCAAGTTCGGACAGCTGGCGTAAGGTTTCCTTGCGAATCAGAATGGTCAGCATTTGTTCCGAAATCGCGAGCGCGGACCCGAGGTCCTCGGGCGCATAGAGCGGAAATTCGACGTCGACGGCAATAACGATGTCGACATTCATGTCGCGAATTACGTCGACCGGCACGTTGTTAACCAGACCGCCGTCCACCAGCGTCCGTCCATCAACCTCGACCGGCGCAAATATGCCGGGGGCTGACATGCTTGCGCGCACAGCCACGGCAAGATCGCCTTCCGACATGACGACCATTTCTCCAGTGGCAATATCCGCGGCAATCGCACGAAACGGCGTCGGCAGATCGTCAAAAACCACCGCATCTGATACATGGAGCAGCTGCTCGCGAAGGATGAGCTGCAGTTTCTGGCCCTGGATCAGGCCTTTGGGAACCTGCACGCTGGTCCCTTTGACGCCAAATTCAATTTTTGCCGGAAACGCCGCGTCGTCCTGCTTGCGGCGGTAGGAAAGTTCCTCGCGCCTCGGCGAGTCGCTGAAAGCATCCTCCCAGTCGATCGTCCGAACCAGCTTCTCCAGCTCTGCGGGCGTCATGCCAGACGCATACAAACCGCCGACAACAGCGCCCATGCTCGTGCCGGCGATAGCGTCGATTGGCACGCGCAGGCGCTCTAGTTCCTGCAAGACACCGATGTGCGCAGCGCCACGCGCACCGCCGCCGCCCAGCACCAGTCCGATTCGCGGTCGATCGCGTTCAGCGGGCGCGGGAATTTCCTGAGCGTAAAGCGGAGCCTCGGAGGCGCAACAAAGCAGAACTATGAGGGCTGGCAGAGACCGGGATAATCGCAAATTCATGGGCTACTCGCGGTAAACAGATGAAACCATAGACTGTGCGCTATATTATTGCCCAGCAGCACCGCCTAGTTCTGAACTTCCTGCAAACCACAAGTTAGATAACTGATGGCTGAACCAAAATGTCCGGATTGCGGCGCAACCGGTATAGAAAATGTCGTCTCGACCCCCAGCAAGGAGCAATCGAGGGAGCGTCGTGCCTGGTTTTACGTCGCGCATTGTGACGCCTGCGGTCACGTGTATGGCATCTTTACAAAACATGTTTTTGGCCAGAGCGGCCCGCAGCTAATCGTAGAGGGCCGGAAATAGGCCCCGGGTTTGCGACTACTTCCCAATGCCCTCAGGCCTGAATTTCGCGTTGTAAGTCTCAAGCGCCACCAGTTGACGGCTGGCCTCCACCGCATCCCAGCGCAGATATTGCGCGGCAATTCGTGCAAGTTCCGGGGACATCGCGGCGCCCTGGTCAGGCATCAGTCCGACCATCATCCGACGATAGACAATATCAATCAGCGTCTTCGCACATTCGTTGCGAATTGCGTGTACGACTTCGGCGGCCAGTACTGTCTGCGCCGCATCAAGGTAAGCAACCGCCTTGTCTGCCAGGGCAATGTCCAGAATTCTGGTCGCGCGACTTCCATAGATTGAAATCAGCCGGCTAACGCAGGGCGACGGCAGTGACGAAACAGCGGCAAGACGTTCTGCTGTTGTCTCAAGAGCAACCGCCCCGGGTAATAATTCGCTGCGTGTGCGACACGGTCCCTTGCCGGAACTAATGTACCTCGCCGCTTTGTTAACGGTTTGCTCCGCAAGACTCCTGAACGTGGTCAGTTTCCCGCCGATTATCGAAATCAGACCGCGCGCCTCGTTCCGGTGGGCATAGATGATGTGCTTGCGCGTAATCGCGGATTCCGGGCCATGCTCCCTTTTTGGCAATGGTCGTACGCCGGCGTAAGCGAAATGGATGCTGGACCTGGTCAGGTTGGCCGAGGGAAATACGCGGTTGGTTTCACTGAGCAGATAGTCGATTTCCTCATTGTCAGGCGCGACGTTTCCTGGATCTCCCTCGCAACGTATATCCGTCGTTCCGATAAGGTACTGGTCATTCCAGGGAATAATAAAGAACGGCCTGCCATCTGCCTGTGCCTCTACATAGAGTGCTGCCGTTGGCGCGCCGGAAAATGTACCAACGATGATATGGCTGCCCTTCGTGCCCCCCATGAACGTTGGCATCTCGCGATTAACTGCAGCCAGCACCATGTCGACCCAGGGTCCCGCCGCGTTGACGATGACCGATGCACTTATTTCGTGTTCCTGACCGCTCAGCGAGTCGAGATACCGGAGTCCACGAACGGCCCCCTCGTTCACGTTTATGCCAATAACGCGGCAATAGTTTTTCACAATGGCGCCCGCTTCTTTTGCAGAGATGATATTTTCGACCACCAGTCTTTCGGCAAAAGTCACCTGGGCATCAAAGTACTGGGCACCCCCAAGTAATCCTGCTTCGCGCAATCCGGGCTCGGCACCTGACAACTCGCTCCTGTCCAGCATGCGATGCCGCGGAATTTTTTTGCCAATCGAAAGGAGATCGTAGGCAATCATGCCAAGACGAATGATGAATCGACCGCGCCGGCCTCCCTTATAGACAGGAATGATCAGCCGCAAGCGCTGCACAAGATGAGGAGCGACCTGGCGAAGCCGGCGCCGTTCATGCAGGGACTCAAAAACCAGCGGCAGTTCCCCGTACTCGAGATAGCGAAGCCCACCATGAATCAGGCGGCTCGAATAGCTGGTTGTGCCGCTGCCAAAATCGTCCATCTCGAGCAGAATCACGCGATAGCCACGCAGTGCCGCGTCGCGGGCGATACCGGCGCCGTTGATGCCGCCTCCGATGACCGCGATGTCGAAGTCGCTTTGCATCGGACTAGACTGGCCGGACTTGGCCGCTGCCGCGCACAATGTACTTATAACTCGTGAGCTGTTCCGCGCCTACCGGTCCGCGCGCATGAATCCTGCCCGTCGCAATACCAATTTCTGCGCCCATGCCAAACTCACCGCCGTCCGCGAATTGCGTGGATGCGTTGTGCATCAGGATGGCACTGTCAACGCATTTGAAAAACGTATCGGCCGCTATCGAATCGCTTGCGACGATGGACTCGGTATGCCCGGAACCGTAGCGACGAATATGCTCTACGGCGCCCTCAATGCTGGCGACGACCCGGACCGAAATGATTGCCTCAAGGTACTCGGTCGACCAATCGGCCTCCGTCGCCGGAAGCGTGCCTGGGACCAGGCTCTGTACCGCATCGTCTCCACGGATCTCGCATCCCGCATCTCTCAAGGCAGCACAAACGTCGGGCAATAATCGCTCTGCAGCATCCCGATCCACCAGCAACGTTTCCGCGGCACCGCAGATGCCTGTGCGCCGCATTTTCGCGTTCAACGTAATTTCGCGCGCCATGTCGACATCGGCAGATTTGTGCAAGTAGACGTGACAAATGCCTTCAAGGTGCCCGATTACCGGTACACGGGCCTCCTCCTGCACACGCTGAATCAGGTTTTTGCCGCCGCGCGGGATGACAACGTCAATGCAGCGGGACATTGAAGACAAAAGGTAGCCAACCGCCAGGCGATCCGTGGTTGGCACCATTTGCACGGCGGTAGAACCGATTCCCGCCGATTCCAGGCCATCGACCAGGCAGGAGAAAATCGCCCGGCTGGACCGGTAACTCTCCGAACCGCCGCGCAAGATCACGGCGTTGCCGGATTTAACGCATAGCGCCGCAGCGTCCGCAGTCACGTTCGGACGGCTCTCATAAATGATGCCAATGACACC
>Ga0316195_10000207_pt1 | contig 21248 bp, 21 predicted proteins | sample Phised1_MG_FD_204937 | JGI IMG/M metagenome (GOLD analysis project Ga0316195, IMG submission 204937) | Coastal sediment microbial communities from Maine, United States - Phippsburg sediment 1 | ecosystem: Environmental > Aquatic > Marine > Coastal > Sediment | place: USA: Maine | collected...
ACCAGCTCAACGCCGAGGCCGAGGTGGCGGCTCAGAAAGCTCGTGAAGCGGCGGCCAAGCGTTCCAAGCGAAGGGTGCGTCGCTGGCAGTGGAAGTCTCCCGACGAAATCCGGGCCGAGATATGGCATGTTCCCGAGAATGAGGTCCAGGAGGCGACAGAGACGGCTCTGTTGCGTATCTGCACGTCCGAGATGCCAGGGTCAGTCAACGACTGCGTGGGGATTTGGCAGGTGATAGGGAATATTCGCTCGCGGACCTGCGACCGGAGCTATACGAATCTCATCACGGAATGTGACGAGCATGGTGAGACGGCTCTGTCGGCTATGAGGCGGGCTTCTAGATACGTGGTGGGTGTGGCTCCGCCGAAACACCGGCGGCACCGGTGGATATCCAGGCTAAAATTGGATTGCGAGCGGCCAGAAAACTTTCCTCGGGACCAGCAGTTCTGGGAGCGGCACCATCGGCATGATTGTGAACAGACGGTGAGGCTTGTCCGGGCCTTGGTAGCCGGTGAGCAGAGAACCATCACGAGGGCGCCTATCATTGCCTGGGGTGGCAAGTGCGAGGTCAAGGGAGGGGCCTGTGATGACCCGCTGGCATGTGCGAGGGGATTGGCCAGGGTTCCTGGTCTCCAGACCGGGAACGGGTTCTGGTGTCGCGTGGGAGCCAGGAGGTGTCGGCAGGAGGCTGACCCCATATGCGTGAAGCTCGGGTATGGCGAGGTCCACAAACAGCAAAAGGCTTCGGCCCAGGCTGGCGATGGTCGGGACGGTGACCCGGGGGCCTGACTCTTGTTGGCAAGTTGTTTTTACGATATGAATTGGCCATGCTGTACTTCCAGGCCGATGAAGTCCTCGTAAACGAAAAAAAACGATTCTGTCGACTTTGCTTGGACCGCAAGGCGTCGTGGCGGACCAAGCTGAAAAACGGCCACGACCAGGACCATGCGGAGGATTGTGAGGTGGGGTCTGTTTGTGCGTGGTGTCTTCTCTATTCGGGGAAGACAGTCTGGGGGCACGATAATCGAAGGGAGCTTCAGGAAGTGGGCCGGGCGGCGGTGGAGCAGGCGGCGAGGTATCAGAAGAGCGTCCCGGAACTTGATGAGCGCGGGCGTCTTGACCCTGTGTCTGCCGAGCGGTTCGTCAGAGGGGTTCTCTTCACCAGTCGCGTGTTGGTCGGCAGGCTCGTAACGAGGGCAGCGAATTGGACATCCGAGAGCAATACCAGCGACCACAAGTCGGTCAAGTAGTCCGGCTGGACAATGGACAGACAGCGGCGGTGGTCACCGTGATGCAGGCCAACGCGGTCCTGAAGATGATGACCGAGGCCCAGGCGATAGCGTTGGCGACGAGAGCCAGGGCGCGATTTGGCCACCGTTGGAGAGAAATCTACTATCATGCTGATGTGATGTACCCTTCGGGGCAGATGGACACGGTGGACCCCTCGAAGGTGAAAGAAGTATTAGACCCTCCTTGACTATCTCTTTCCATGATATAATGTTCCCTCGATGGGCTCGAAGACCTCGACACTTGCGTCCCTAGTGGCGCAGCAGCGGGACAAGGGGCAAAAGGCGAGGGCGCGAAAAGTGCAGCGTCGCCACCAAAGAAGCCCTGTGAAATGGCTCGAAAGAGAGTGGAAGGCATTGATGTCAAGACACTTTCCCGAGTCGTCGATAGAATGGACCGGGGCCGAGTCTTCGTTGGTAAAAAAGCTGGTTGACGAGCGCGGGTTTGACGAAGTGCTAAAATTATTCAACCACTTTTTTGAGACGTGGGGCGGAAGGAAGGTGTCTCGCAGTGGGACACCTGGGGTCAAGCTCTTGTGGGTCATGAGGGGGCAGTTGGACGCGGAGCTGGCGGGCCGGCTGAAGGCTCCAGAATTGCGCGAGACAAGGATGAATTCCGGAGAGTTCTCCGAGGAGGCAGCCAGCGTCAGCCCAAGCCATGGATGGGGGGATTTTGAAGAGTCTGCTGATGAATCCTACGAGGGAGGGGGCCATGGCTGGTAGGCTAGAAGTAGGCAGAGCGATGCGAATCGTTGGGCAAAGAATCAAGCTCACGAAGGCTCACATGGAGCTGATGGGTATTCCCCGTCGGTTCTGGAACGTGCATTTCGATGAAATCCCCGAGTGCGAGGGCAAGGTTTATTTGCGTTCGTACATGAGGGACATCGAGACCATGCTGGACCGTGGAGTTGGGTTGCTCCTGTGGGGAGCCAATGGGCATGGCAAGACGTCGGCGGCGATTATCGCGGCCATGGAAGCCAGGCGGAGAGGGGCGTCTGTCCTGTTCGCCCAGGCAGAGACCTTGAGACAAGCTGTTATCGAGAAGACGATGTTCTCGACAGACAAGACGCTTGTGGAGAGGGCGAGGGAAGTTGACTTTCTGGTGCTCGACGACCTGGGAAAGGAGCACAGAGGAGAGTCAGCCTTTTCGGAGCGGTTTTTTGAGAACCTGCTGCGGGAGAGGTGCGCTCAAAAACGAGTGACTTTCATCACTACGAATCTTCCGATAAGCACGACGGGCAAGTCTGGCGAGCCGTCGTTGCGAAATCGCTACATCGCTTCCATGCTGGAGGTGATGAGAGAAGCCATGTACCCTGTGCATTTGAAGGCGCACAACTGGCGTGACCGGGCGCAGGAAGACATGGCGGCTCGGCTCACTGGATAAACTCAGGCCATGACCATCCTGAGACCCTGAATATGGGGGTGTAGGGGGATATTTGCCGTGGACCTAGACGCAGCCGCCATTGGCTTGGCGACCAAGAACGAGACTGGCTTTCGTAAAGCAAAGGAATTACTGAACGATGTTTTGCTGCGCAAGCCGGGAAAGAGGGCCTGGGCATTTGTCCAGGAGTATTACAAGGAACACGGCCAGCTACCCCCGCCGTCCGTCGTCAAAGAACAGACTGGATTTCGTGCCGAGGCCGAGGAAGGTACTGCCATTGATTGGGTGGTGGACCAGCTCTTGGACCGCCACAAATTCCGTTCAATAGAACATGGCCTATCCGCTGGGCTGGAGGCCCTGGAGCAGGGAAACAAGGCTCTGGCGGAGGAGGAGGTCCATAAGCTCTCAGAGCATCTCCGAGGGCTGTCTCTCAGCAAGGGGCGTATCCATACCCTGGCCGACGTGGCTCCGGAGGTCCTGGCGCTGTACGAGCGGGCGAAGCGCGGGGAGACGGGCATCGAGTTCCCCTGGCCGACGATGACCCGGACGACGATGGGGATGTGGCCCGGCACCCTCACTATGTTCGTTGCTCGACCCAGCGTTGGGAAGAGCTGGACGATGGTCCTGGTCTGCATGTGTGCGGCTTTCGAGCAGAAGTTGAAGGTGCTCCTGGTCAGCCCGGAGATGAACCGGGTGGAACTGGGAGAGCGGTTCGTGGTGAAGCACGGAAGCTACAACTACAGCAACGTGGTCTCGGGGCAGCTCGGCATCTACGCGGAGCCACATTTTATCAACACGGTCGATGAGCTTGGAAAATCACAAGAGGCAAAAAGTCTCTACATCTTGGACGACGAGGACAAGCTAGAGCCGAGTTTCATCGAGGAGGCCATTGACGCGACGGAGGCCGACCTGGTGGGGATTGATTCGGCCTACATGCTGAAGGTCGCGCAAGGGGGCGTGAAGAGCGGGGCAGGCTCACGCGGCGACCGTCAGGAGCGTATGGTCGCAACGGTTGATTGGATGCGCTCCACGTCCAGGCGGAAGCAAAAGGCTATCTGTGCCATCAGCCAGTTGGCCAGGACAGGACGTGTCAAAAAAAGTGCGAAGGAAACGCTTAAGAAAGGGCTTGGGACAGGGGGGCTCGAAGACACCTTGGCCTTTTCGGATGCGCTCTATCAAGATTGCCACAATCTTTACGCTCTCTATCAGGACGAGGACATGAAGCTGGACCGCCAGATGTTGTTCGTGCCGCTGAAGGCCCGGCGGCAGGCGGCCTGGTCGGCGGTGGTGACCCGGTGGGACATGGAGGAGATGGATTTCGAGGAGCTGGGCACTAGCGTTCTCATGGAAAACTCGGAAGAGGAGGAGTTTGACGACAAGGGCCACGATTTCATTTACTAAGTGACATGCCTCCGAAAAACCAAAAGAGCTGGAAGAAGCTGCAAGAGGGTGACCTGGTTGACCTCGGCAAGTATGGTTCCGGTGTCGTGAAGGGGTGGCTTTCTTCGTCTATCATCACCGTGAAGCTGGACGAGGGGAGTATCATCCACGCTCATTACTCCATAGCAAAAGAGCGCGACGAGGAGTGCAAGTGACTTGCACAATGGAAGGCGAAGGCGATGGGAGTTCACTGGTGGGAGATTGTCGGGCTGATAGGCATGACCTTGGTTTTGTCTGTGGGGCGTATTTTTGCGCCGCTGAGGGCGTGGCTGCTTGGATTTGAGAACCCTTTCAATGTTTTGCGTCTAGGAGGGGAGCTTCTTTCTTGCTCGATGTGCTGTGGCGTCTGGGTTGGCTTCCTGTGGGGGTTCTTCGTCGAGGGGTTCGCGGTGTCTCATGCCCTGGCGTTGGGCGGCGTTATCAGCATTTCGTCGCTGGTGGTCGATGAGGTGGTGGGCGTCGTGGCGCTGTACCGTTTGAAAGGCAGGCAGCGAATGGGTCTGCCTGAGAGGGGTGGCAAGCCTCTTCAGCGGGCACCTGTGCGGCAAGGCGAGCGGCCGGCGGACCTCATGCGGCAAGCTCGACAGCAGCGGTCGGGGATGCGAGGTATGACGGAGGAAGAGGCGGACGCCTTGGCTGATGCTCGGGAGGAGGCAAATGACTCGTTGGTGCTGGGCGAGCTGCCCCAACGATGAAGTCGTCGAATGGACTCCCGAGTTGATTGCTCATTTGTTCAGGACGAAGGAGAAGGTGGTGGTGGAGATAGAAGCGGGGCCCGGCTTGATAGACGGGATGAATGTCATCAGTCGCGGGGCGAAGATGGACGGGTTTCCTGTCCAACCCATGCACGACTTTGTTTATGTTGCTGATTTGGGTCAGCCGAATTTGAGCCAGGGGGGTGTGTGGCTGCCTGATGAGGCGTTCAAGTTTGCGCGGTACAAGCATCTCAACGAGCGATATGGCATCGTCTGTGCTATCGGGCCCGGGAGATTGCGGTGGAACCGGAAGCATCGACGGGACATGCTGGACCCCGAGCTTCCGGGACTGCTCGAAGAGGGGTTGGAGCTGGGCAGTACGGTGATGTTCAACCGGCGGTTTGGGTCGCGGTTGGGCCTGATGTTCCAGCCGCCTGAATTCTCCCACCCTCTCTACATCCGAATTCTTGACCCCCAGAAGACGCTCTGCCTGGTGGAGGACTTCGAGCCCTGGTGGGATATCGAGCATGGGGTACTCCATCCTGACCTCGTGATGAGTGGCTGAGTGACTCCTCACCGGCTGCAGTCCATTCTGATGGCTCTCGGCGCTCGGAATGTTTCGCTGGGCAACAACCGGGTGACGTGCTCGTGTTTGCTGGCCCAGTGGACACATTCGGGGGGGCGTGATAGCCGGCCGTCGATGGTCGTCTTCGCCGAGGGGCGTCATGGCGACCCTATCTATTCATGCCAGGGCTGTCATCGCCAGGGGGCGCTCCGGGACCTGGTGTGTTTCCTCTGGTACAAGACGCGACGCAACTTGATGTTCGCCATTGAAGCTCTGGACGGGACCGAGGGCGTGTCGCTGGACCAGCTCAAGGGGGAGCCGTTCGATGAAGCACTGCCGGTCAAGAACCCAATTCTGCGCGAGAAGGCCAACCGGGCGGCGCGGCTGATTCAGGACGGGGGAGCCCATGAGATTTACCGGCGGAAGCGGCAGGAGAATGACGCACCGTGGCACGACAAGTACGCGGTGGCGGCGAGCGACAAGGTGCCGGAGATACCGTGGTCGGAGTACGAGGGCCACCTGACAGACGAGCCCCACCCCTATGCGGCGCAGCGCGGGGTCAGCGTGGAGACCTGGCAGACCTGGGAGCTGGGAGTGGACCCGAAGATGCGACGGGTGCTGTTTCCCATGCGGGACCATAGGGGGCGCTTGGTGGCCATTAGCGGGCGTCTCTATGAGGAGGAGGTCTGTCTGAGGTGCCGGGGGAAGATGATAACGACCCAGGCCGAGGGGAAGAAGCGGACGCTGTGCGGTCAGTGTGGCAAGGCCCCCCCACCGAAATATCTCCACAGCAAGGGATTCAAGCGGAACGTCTTTTTGTATGGGGAGCACTTGCTCCCGCATGACAGCGGGGTGAAGCTCTACGTCGTGGAGGGGCACCTGGATACTCTTCTCATGTGGCAGGCCGGGTACCGTCCAGTGGTGGCGACGCTGGGGACGAAGGTGGGGGAGAGCCAGGTCGAGCGTATCGTCCACTACGCTTCGGTCCCCGGGCGCCCCTTGCGGGTGGTCCTGGTGGTGCATGATGGTGACGATGCGGGGAGGGAGATGGGGACTCGTCTCAAGTCGATGGTGGCTGGGCGTGTGCCCGTGTTTTCTCGGCCGGCGCCAGACGGGTCAGACCCGGCCCAGATGTCCCCACTTGAGCTGAGGTCGTTACTCGGGCCGCCTGTTAGAGAACCTGTTGACACACCGCTTTTCATGCCTTAGCTTGTAGAAGAGGTGCAGCGGTGCTGCACGTTTGAGGTGCTCCACGAGAGCAAGGAGGAGATTGAATGGGTTGGTTCAATACCGGGTACGAATCCACAGAAAACGCCTATGACTTCGATTCAGGAGCGAGGGGGCCTCGGCGGTTTTGGATGCCGGCGGACACGGAGAAGAGGGTCCTGTTTCTGGACGACAATCCAGTGACCTACTGGGAGCACAACTTCCGGCACGGGGGAAACTGGCGCAACTGGGAGCCGTGCAAGCATAGGAACAAGATAAGCGACACCTGTGCGGTGTGCGAGCGGTATCCCGACCGCAAGCCGTCGTTTATCGGCATTCACTCGGTCATCAATCTGACCCCATGGACAAGCCAGAAGGGCTTCGAGTTTTGCTACGGTCGCGAGCTGTTCGTGGCCAAGCTGGGCGGCAAAGACAAGCCGGGCGTACTGAAGAAGCTGGAGCGGCTGAAGAAACAGCACGGCGGCCTGAATGGGTGCATCTTCGACATCTATCGCAGCGGAGGCAAGACCGAGAGCGTAGGCGACGAATTCACCTTCATCGAGAAGATTGACCCGAAAAAAATCGTGGCATACGGCAAGCAGCAACTGAAGGAGTGGGTCGTTAGGGTCAACGAGAACATCGAGGACCCGGAAAACTACGTGACCTTGGACAAATTGTGGGAGCGTGCGCCGTGGGAGCCTTTCGATTACAATGAGATTTTGGAAGTTCGTTCCAACGAAGAGCTGCGAGCGATGTTTGGAGCGGCAGGGGCCGCTGAGGATGAGTCTGGCGACGGAAACTCTCGCTTGGACGATGACATCCCTTACTGACGAAATGCTTATTGTTTCATCAGTCTTTAGATAGCAGACACGAGTTCCCCCCGTCCGTGGCCTACGCTGACCTGTCCCCCCCAGGCAGACATGGTGGCGGGCGGGGGGATTTTTTTTGGGAGAGGCAGTATGCGCCCACGAGTTTCTGGAATGGTTTGGTTGCGAAAGGATGAGCTAACTCCTTCTATAGTTTCCTTTTTTCGCAAAGAGCTAACAATCGTCCCGCGCAAGGCTTGGGGGTATGATGACGTGCCGGCCGAGCCGATTCGTTGTTACCAGGAGACCCCTTTCGAGATTGGCGTGCCCCGTGCCTTTTGGTTCGGTACAGCGACCAAAGAGTATGAGTACGATTGGGACGTTTGGTTCGGTCATGACTGGCAAGACCCCCCAGAGTGTCTTTTGAGGCATGAGGGGAACTATGCGGAGCAGGGGAAGGTCGTCAGTCTGTTTGCCGACAGGTTCTTGCGGGCCAGTCCGCAGTGCCCGGAGAGCGAAGAGCCCAGCGACCGGGAGGCCGGCATGCTGATGGGGGGCGTCTTCCAGGCTGCAACGGGGGCTGGGAAGACTGCTACCACCCTGAGTCTCATTCACCAGCTACAGACGTCTGCCCTGGTCGTCGTCCACAAGGACTTTCTCCTGACTCAGTGGGTGGAGCAGGCGGAGAAATGGCTGCCCGGGGTGCGGGTAGGCGTTGTGCGCGAGAAGAAATGTGACTTCGAGGACAAGCATATCGTGGTCGCAATGGCCCAGAGCTTGGCTTTGGAGACGGGCGACCGCTACCCCAAGGAGCTGTACGACTGGCCTGGCTTGCTCGTGTTTGACGAATGTCATCGTGTGTCAGCGCCGACTTGGGCGCCGACTCCACCGAAGTTCTCTGCTGCCTGGCGGTTGGGTCTGACGGCCACGCCTCGACGCAAGGATGGTGCCGACAACGTGTTCTGGTGGCACATTGGCCCCATTGCCTACAAGGCCAAGACCGAGACGCCGAAGCCTTCTGTCCGGATGGTGAAGGTCAAGCCGTCGGTGCCGGACGTGGCCAGGCGTGACGACGTGAAAGCCCCGCTCGTCATCAATATTTTGGCCCGGCTGAAGCGTCGCAACCAGGTTTTGGTCGCTGAGATGGTCAAGGCGCTCAAGGCCCCAGCCAAGCGCAAGTTGTTCGTGTTGTCTGAACGGCTGGAGCACCTTCGTCTCCTGGAGTCGTTGCTGAGGGAGGCCTGGGAGGCCCAGGGGGGCGGGGAGCTGACGACGGGGTTCTACACTGGCGAGTGGTTCACCGGCGAGGTGAAGCCGAAGCTGGCCCACCGGACGTGGCCCATGAAAGACGGGGGCCGGGAGCGAGCTATCGAGGCCATCTACAGGTCTATGGCCAGGAAGTGGTCATCCTTTTTTGATTTGTCGCCGTTGGGCGAAGAGGTCGTGGAGGAGCTGAAGCCTCGGGTTATCACGAACGAGGAGACCAAGGAGAAGGTCCACAGTCTTGTCTTGAAATGGGGGGACATGGCGGCCATCCAGGGCATCGTGACGGACTCTGCAGAGGACAGGGAGCCGGTCCATGTGGTGCTGGAGGACTTGGAGGACCGTCACCTGTACGAGATGGCCAGCTATTTCAATATCTCGCAGAAGAAGATGGAAAAGAAGCGGCGGCAGACCAGGGAGGAGCTTCGAGAGGCAGAGCGGGCCCGGGTTATTTTCGCGACCTACCAGATGACGGCCGAGGGGGTGGATATCCCGGCGGTGGACACGGAGTTTCTGGTCACGCCTATCGCGGACGTGGAGCAGGCGGTGGGGCGTGTCCGTCGGTTCTGTCCGCCCGAGCCGGAGAAGTGTGCTCACCTATGCCCCTGGAGGGCTGGAGAGTGCCAGGGCAAGCCTGGGCCCATAGTGTGCGACCTCGTGGACGTGGGGATACCCCTGGCGTCGAGGAGGGAGCGATACAGGCGTGAATTCTACGAATCGCTGGGGGCCACTGTAGCAGGGTAGGGTGTGGGCGCATTCTTGACAATGCCATCCTAGATGTTAGTTTGACTGCAGGAGGGCAAAATGATGGTAGAAAAGGCGAGCCCGCGAAAAAGCTATTATGCCAAGTGGTATGGCCAGAATAAAGAGCGTATCTCACAAAAGCGCAAGGAGGCCTACGCCCAAGACCCGGAGTATCGCGAAAAGGTGCTGAGCCAGTCCGCTCAAAATCGGGCTCGGCGTCGTCGCGTGCCTCGGGTGAAGGTGCCGCGCCACCAGGTCCCGAAAAAGTACAAGACGGGAGATGGTGGTCACGTCGTTCTGTACAGCATCGGCTTTTTCTCGATTTTCATCGGCCGGTCGGTCCAGTCGATTACTGAGTGGGAAAAGGCGGGGATGCTGCCCAAGACGCCCTATATTCAGGGGACGCGAAAGTTCCGGTTCTACACGCAGAGAATGATGGAAGTGGTCCGGGACATCGTTGGCGAAAAACTGCGCCTGTATCCGGTCGACCCACTGATGCACGAAAAGATAACAGAAGCATGGAGAGAGTCTGGTGTGCCGGTGGACTGCGAGGATGGTCTGGAGGAGGCCGTTCGGCTGACTCGCTCCGTGCCGGAAAAAGCGGACAGCTAGTGTTGACTATCTCTTTTTGATGCATAAGATGGCAAAAGGAGGTAGTCATGGCGAAAGAGGCTGCTGTTGCTTTTATTGATGGCCGGTTCCTTCATCGGGGCAAGGAGTACAAGGCCACGGCCAAGGAAGAAATTGTGCAGGTTCACAATTTTGACCGCCCGGTTGCCCGGGTGAAGCGCGGGTACGGGCTCACGCTGAATCTGGGCAACTATGAGTCGGCCCGGTTCGATGTGTCTATTGAGGTGCCCTGCTACCTCGAAGACGTGGACCTGGCCGACCAGTTCGCTCGGGATTGGGTCGAGGAGCGGTGCGAGGCTGAAGTCGCCGAGGTTCGGGGTCTCGGCGGCGGCGAGAAACTTGGATACTGAAATGCCGGAAAAGATAGGCCTGGCGACCGCCAAGGCTGCTTTGCGCAAAAAATACGGGGACAAAGTGGTCGGGGCAGCGGGGCGCGTTGCGACTCGTGACGTCCGGGTGTCATCGGGGTCGCTGCTGCTGGACATGGCCCTGGGGGGCTCCCTTGACGGGGGGTTCGGGGTGGTCGTCGGTCGTCCCCATGCGTTCTGGGGGGACAAGTCGGGGGGGAAAACCACTACGTCAATGCGAATTGCTGGCATTTTCCAGGGGATGTGTCGCAACTGCTGGAGGCCGGCAAGGAACGTTCAGGCCGTCCCGCCGACGGAGAAGGAGCTGGAGGCAGACCCCGAAGCCAGGTGGAGCGCGACGGGGGAGTGTGACTGCTATGCCAGGGGGCTGATGGACCACGATTGGACACCGTCACCGAAGGAGCCCAACGAGAAGGCAAAGGCGTATGCGGAGCGTGTGACGGCCGAAAAGGAAGCGTTCCTGGCCAATTCCTACGAAGAGACGGTCGTCGTGTGGGTTGACGCTGAGTTTGCCTTCGAGGAGCGGTATTTCGCAAATTTCGGAGACCCCCGACGGTTGATGCTGGTCCGGCCCGAGGTCGGAGAAGACGCGGTGGACGTGGCCCATGTGCTGGCGTCCAGTGGATGCGTCGACCTGATGGTGCTCGATAGCCTGGCTCATTTCGCGCCGAAGGATGAGGTGGAGGCCAGCGCCCACGATTGGCAGCAGGGGCTCCAGGCCCGTATCGTGAACAAGGGTGTGCGGAAGTTCATTTCCAGCGCGCATCGGGCACACCAGTCCGGGCGGCGGTTGACTCAAATCTGGATAAATCAGACCAGGATGAAAATAGGCGTCCTGTTCGGTGACCCGTCGGTCAAGCCGGCGGGCATGGGCCAGGACTTCGGGGCGCACATAGAGATTCGGTTTCGCGGCTCCAAAGGGGAATACAGCACGGAGCAGTATGGGGACAAAAGTAAAAAGGAATTCATCACTTCCATGGTCAGCGAGCGATTCAACTTCGAGGTGGTGAAAAACCGGAGCTGTGCGACGAAGGGGCGCAAGGGGTTCTACGAACAGACGGCGGACGGCAAAATCATGGAAGACGGAGCCTACTTCAAAATGGCCCAGAAGTATCTACTCCAGGCGAACGGCAAAGGGTTCGAGGGAGGGGGGTACCAGTTCCCGACACAGAAGGCGCTCATGGAAGCTATCCAGAATGACCCAGAGGTGAGGGCGGGCTTCCGTGCAGCCATCCTTGCCCGATTCGTTCCGGGGGCGTGATGGCCCTTCCTCGCTTCATGCAGGAGGAGGTTGACGGGCGGGCGGCCCGCAACCGCAAGCCCCGGAAGCATGAACGCGACACGGCGCGGGCCTTGGGCGGTCGCGTCCAGCCGGGCAGCGGGGCCAAACAGGGGTTCAAAGGGGACGTGCGTGATGTCTCTACGCCGTTGGTCGAGTTTTTGCTAGAGTGCAAGCGGACCGAGGACCAGTCCATACGGATACAAGCCAGGTGGCTGAACAAAATCACGACTGAGGCGGGCCCGGACCGCGAGCCGGCCCTGGCGATTCAGTTTGAGCCTTCGGTGTTGCAGCGCCTGGCCGGCCCGGACCAGATGACGGCGGAAGCCGATTGGGTGGCTGTTCCCCGGAGCGTGTTCAGGCGTTTGCTTGATTCGGCGAACGCACAGGAGTTGCAGTGGGTATCGGAAGTTTGATTCGGAAAGGTCGCACTTCGGCGAAGCCTACGTCGGCCACCAAAAAGAAGCGCGAGCCCCAATGGGTTGCGACTCTCGTGGCCGAGTCACTGGTCAGCACGCGGGAGGTGCAGGTCTCGCCGGGGATGTGGCTGTCGCCGTCGGTCCTGTCGAGCTGGTGCCCGCGAGCGTGGGTGATGGCCTATCGCATGGGGGTGCCCCTGTTGGACGAGCTGGGGCCCGATAACCGATGGTGGATGGACGGGGGGACGGCTCTGCACAGGATGTTTCAGGAGCAGTGGCTGGCGCCCACGGGGGTCATCAAGGGGGGGTGGCGTTGTCCGGCCTGTGCCCGCGTCATGGGCATTGACCTGGAGGATGACGTGCTGGTCCGGTCTCATGGCAACGACATCGTGGCCAAGGTGACAGTGGGGGCGGCTATATCACACCCCGGGAGCTGTCTATTTTGTGGATACAAGCCGAATTGGCACGCTTCGTTTTCGTATGTGGAGCCGTTGCTTTACGACAGCGAGTTGCTTGTTTGCGGGTGGACTGACGGGCTCCTCGACTGGGGAGATGACGACCAGGAGCTGTGGGACCTGAAGACGAAGGTGTCGTCCGATAGCATGGGATGGATTCGCGAGGCCCCTGACGGCCATCACGTCTGCCAGCTCAACTGGTACATGGGTATGGCGGGCGTGGAATACGGACGAATCGTGTATTTCGATAGTTCGGCGAAACACTTAGCAGGTGCATTTGTTGAGCATTTGGTGGAGTATGACCCCCAACTGATGGCGAAGGAGAAGGAGAAGGTCATTGCCTTCCGCGAAGCGGCCGAAAACCCCGAATCCAGCCTCCCAGCCTGCCCAAATGGCGGCGAAACTAGGTTCGGACCTTGCACTTGTCGAGAGTTATCGCGCTCCTGGAAGGATTATAGGGCTCGACCTTGAGCCGGTGAACACAGGGGTGATGGTCTTGACTGACCGAGGTCTCGTACTGCGGTCAGCAACGTTCAATTATCCGCTCGTTTCAAAAAAAGGACAGCCTCCGGTCTCTGAGAGGGACCGGGTGGACCGTATCCTTCACCTTGCCAACGACATCATAGGAATCATCAGAAAGTTCCGAGTGAGGTACGTGGCCATGGAGGGGAAGGGGGCTTCTTACGGGTCCCGGGGGCAAGCCCAGACATTCCAACGCGGGGGTCTGGCCTACGTCGTCATGACGCAGATATGGCTTGCCTGTCACCTGTTCCCCGAGGTGGTCGCGGCCAGCACGGCCCGCAAGGTTGTGCTGGGGTATGGCCATGCGAAAAAGCCGGACGTCATGGCGGCCCTGACTGCCAACCGTGTCGAGCTAGGCTCGGACCATGAGGCGGACGCTTACGTCGTGGCTCGTTGGATGTTTGAGCAGGTGAAGGAGGGTAAAAAATGAGGGTGGCCAAGCGGGGCGGTGGGTATCGAGACATGGACGCGAAGGTCGATAAGGCAGTGAACATGGTCAATCTGGAGGGGCGGGCAAATCTTGTCTCCCTGTCCGGGGCGCCAGGCGGGGTTGAGCTACTCACGTCGGACGAGACGGAGGCTAACAAGGTCCACCTGAAGATTGTCGAGCTGAAGAGACGCTACCAGGAGACCCAGTTCGAGCTGGCGGCGCTCCTGTGGCGCGTCAATGAGGAGCGGCTGTTCACGGCCAAGAGCTTGGGGGGCTACGGTTCGTTTGGCGAGTACGTCGAGTCTGAGCTGGAGTTTTCGATTCGCAAGGCCCACATGCTGATAACGATGCACTGGTGGTACAGCATCGAGCAGCATGGCGACCAGAAGCTGTTACAGGGGGCCCGGGAGATAGGCTGGACGAAGGCCTATCACCTGGTCAAGGTGATAGACCCGACCAACGCTGACCAGTGGTTGATGCTGGCAAAGAAGTCGACCGAGCGGAGCTTGGCTCAGCAGGTTCGGGCGGCGCTCAACGCGGCCGGCAAGACGAAGGGGCGGCGAGTCCGGGCGACCAAGCCGACGATGAACCCGTTGCCTGGCATGAATCCAGATGACCCGGAGCCCGAGACTCCCACGACAGAAGAGGCTGATGCCCGAGGGTTCGTGGTCCAGGACCTGTCGGACAAGCCAGACGCCTCCGAAGGCGTTCCCCCTCCCAGCGAAGAGCAGGTGAGTGAGGTGATGGCTCAAGACGAGAAGTGGACGACGTGGTCGGCTCGCATTCCAAAAGAGAGCAAGGGCGTTGTCGACGAGGCAATTGAGCTGGCAAAAAAGCTAGCAAAAACGCAAAACTCGGGCTGGGCGCTCAGTTTGATGGCCCAGCATTTCCTATCGTTCAGCCACGACAAAAAGACAGTGATGATAGGCGAGTGGCTGGCGACATTTGAGCGAAACACCGGCCTGAAAGTCATTGCGGTGGACCCCCAGGACGAGCAGGTTGTGTATGGCCAGGAGTTGCTGAAGAGCGTGGAGGAGGAGGAGAAATGAACGTGAGGCGAGAGACGGCGGCGAACATGTTTGCTCAGGCCAGAAAGCTGTTGGCGGGGTGGGAGCGGTCTTTGCGCAATCCCCCGACTGTCCCCGGGCAGGTAGACGGGCGCGGGGTGCCTGTGGGCGACGATTATGAGGTCCCCGAGGGGGCGAGCGTGCTGGAGACGCTTGGTAACGAAGAGACTGTCAAGCTACGGGCAGAGCTTGCCGCAATTGCTTCGACTCTGGAGGGACTTGCAGGGACGTGATAGTCTGGCCTTCTAGTGGAGGTCAGACAACCAATGAAAACTGCAAGCCAGTTTGCCGAAGAAATCAGCGCCATCGCTGCGGACCTTTCAATCGTCCCCGGGGAGCCGGTGGCCGAAGAAATCGCAGACTGGCGGGGGCCCCTGCAAGGTATCCAGGTCGACCTCCGCCGCATGATTCAGCAAGACATCGACAAGTTCATGGAGTCGGCCCAGAAGATAGTCCAGCGGGCCGAGGAGTCGGGCTGGTCCAAGCTCGTCATTCAGAACGAGGTCAAGCGGTGGTCGGGCGACGTCAACCGCGTCTATGCCAAGTTCAAGAATGCGACTCAAGGGTTCACGGACCTGGTCAAGATGATGGGAATCCCGACCCGTCGTCACAGTACCAAGGGCAAGGCCCCGGGCAAGGGGCGCGGCAAGATGGACTGGGGGAGTCTCTCCCAACCCCAGCTCAAGAAAGAGGTGAAGGACCAGCTCAATCGTCTGAGCCATGGCATTCACAGCCTGGCCGACGACGGGGCCTACATGCTTCACCAAATCGACCGGATTCTGAAGTACAAGGCGCCGAAAGACGAGACCATCGTCGAGGAGATTGGGGCCCTGTTCCAGGACTTCGTCGACTTCCGCAACGCCTTCGGGTCGAAGGTGTGGGGCCCGTACAAGGGTCTGATGGGGCGGCTGGACTCAATCAAGGCCCCGCCGCTGAAGGCCCAGGGCCAGGAGTACCGCAAGACGATGCGCAAGCGTCCCATGAAGACCATGCCCCCCACGCCGCAGTTCCCCGCGTCGATGGTGGCCAGCCGGCTACCGGTGGACTGTCCGGAGCTTCGGGAGGCCATTGCCAGGGACGAGGAGCGGGCCAGGCGGGCGGTCATGGGCATCACTTCGGACGAGGGGCAGGGGCTTGTCGAGTCCATCGAGCGCGAGCTGCTGGGCGAGGCCGACGAGCTGGAACAGGCGTCTCTCTTCGAGGAACCCATGGAGGAGGCCGAGGCCAGCAAGATGAAGGCGAAGGGGTACAAGTTCAAAATCCTGCTCAAGGACAAGCCTCCCCTGTACGCCAAGACCGAGAAGGGGGCCAAGGAAGTCCAGGCGGACTACCCGGGCTCGAAGGTCGTGGCCAACGAGAGCGGCGAGATTGACGACCCCGAGCTGGTGGAGTCGGTCGAGGGCGTGGACCTGCTGGAGAGCTTCGAGGACTTCGACGAGCTGTTGTATGGCGAAGGCGAGGAGCCCGAGCCGCGCCCTTTTGACGAGGCGGGCCCGGAGGAGGAGCTGAGTGAGCGGCAGAAGACGACGACGGCGGCCATTGGGCAGGAGTTTTATCCGGGGACGACGAAGCCTGTGATGACCCGTCAGGGGGCATTCAAGCTGAGCGACAAGGAATTGCAGATGTTCTCCAAGGAGGGCATCACGCCGGACAAGATGTTGTTTTCGGGCCAGCAGAAGGTCTTCATGGACATCCCCCGGGACAAACTGCCAGAGGTCATCGGAGCGGTGGATATCCCGGATGCACAGGATGAGTTGAATCGGAACCCCAAGGGGGCGATTCAAAAATTCATGCTGAACATTGGCAAGGTGTCTCCCAAAGCAGGCAAAATGTTGCGTGCAGTGCCTGAAAATGCGGCGTTGTATTTTTATCTTTATGCCATGCGGGTGAGTGGCCGGGACATGGCCAACATTCTTTTGAAGCGGTACCTCACGACGCACCAGGCGTTCAAACCGGTCAAGCGTGAGGACGTTGAGGAGCCCGAGGAGACCTCCCTGGAGGAGATGTCCTCCATCGTCAAGACCATCTACCAGCAGTTTGGTGGCGGCCGGGCCATGGCGATGATAGGCGGTCAGGTGCATGACGTGGACGCCAACACGCTGGGCATCAAGTGGCCCAACAAAAAGCGCAGCAAGGGCAACTACGTCGAAATCCGGTACAACGCCGGCAAGGACCTGTACGACATGGAATTTTTCAACGTGTCTGTTCAGGCGAAGAAGTCGGTCAAAAAGTACAAAGACGTCGGCTGGGAGCAACTTGCTGATATCTTTGAGAGACAGACTGGCTGGTACGTCCGCATGTAGCCACCCTCAAAGTGCAAGCCGCTTGCACACTCTCGCACAACCCGTTCTTGACGCATAAAGAGGCACTGTCCACAATTGGGGCATGGGTGATGTGACCCCTATCCGACGGGGCAGAATGACGTTGGACGAAAGAGTCTCGACGCTTCCCATCGTGGAGGACGTCGATGAAATGCTGCGCGAGGGTATGACGGCGGCCGACGTGGCGAAGCATATCCAGGAGACGTTTGAGCTGTTGCAAGACGTGTCGGGCGAGACACTGCAAAAGGCGCTCCAGCGGCGGCGCAAGGCGCTCCCCCCTCCCCCACCGTCGCCGGAAGATTGGCCGGCCGTCTACAGCCCGGAAGAGGATAGCAGCGAGGCGCGGACGCCAGGCAAGCTGGCGAGGGCTCAGTACCAGCGGGCGGTCATGGGTATCGACCTCTTGCTGGAGACGGAGGGCTTGTACCTGGCCCAGCGGGACCGCATAGACAGGATGATGCGAGCCGAGTCGCGGTCAGGGACTCACTACGAAGAGATGCCCCGAGAGATGGGGGCGGCCCTGGACATGCTCAAGACTCATGCGAAGCTGCAGGAGCAGTTCGGACCGGCGACGGCTCGGTTGAAAATGAATCTCGAAATTCAAGGTGGCGCAACGACAGGGCTCGGCCAGAAGGTATCATCGACAATGCAGAACCCTGGAAGCCGGCACAAAGTATTGAGTTTCTTCAAAAAACTGTCTCAGGTCGCTGACCTACCGCCCGCAATTATTGACGGGGAGGCTGAGCCTGTCGGTGGTGTCTGATGGCCATCGAGTTCGTCAATGGCCGGCCTCGGTCTGTTCGCACAGAGGACGAGCTGGCTCAGGAGCTGGAGGACGCTCTTGAGGCGATGTCTCCCGAGGAGCAGGAAGCGGTCTTTCACTACCTGCAAAGAATGGAGCAGGGCGAGAGAGACGTGCTCGATTCGTTCGTGCGAGCGGACTATTCGGAAGAGCCGGTCGACCCGCTGACATTCCTTCAGGACGAATACTATCTGGGCGAGGTGGGCAACAATATGTGGCCCAAGCTGCAACAGGACTTCGTCGAGTTGTTTCAAGGAGGGTATTCCGAGGCAATCCTAAGTGGCTCAATTGGCTGGGGAAAATCGTTTTTTGCCACTTGTGGTCTGGCTTACGTTTTGTACCAGATGTCCTGCCTGGTCAATCCCCAGCAGGCCTATGGGCTGTCACCAGGGACCAGCCTGGCCATTGCGGTCATGAGCGCGACGAGGGAGGCGGCCCGGCGCGTGCCCCTCGCTGAGCTGGGTAACAAGCTCCAGCTCTCCCCCTATTTCAAGGAGCGGTGCCCGTTCAAAATCGCCACGACGATGTATGAGATTCGCTTCCCCACGAAAAAGATGATGGTGATAGCGGGCTCGACCAGTAGCGCGGCCATCGGTACGAACGTGTTCGCTGGGTTCGTGGACGAGATGGCATTCATGGGGGCCAAGCGGCAGGCTGACACGATGGGCCGGATGGTGTCGGTCGACAAGTCGGAGGTTCTGACCAAGGCCATCGTCAGACGAATGAAGAGCCGGTTCATGAAGGCGGGCAAGCTGCCTGGGCTGATGTTCCTGGTCAGCTCGAAGGAGCGGCCGGTGGCGTACATCGAGCAGAAGATAGAGGAAGCCCGGGAGACAAATGACCCCTCTGTCTTTATCAGGGAATACAGCACCTGGGACGTCCGGCCCAAGGAGGATTTCACGGGGAAGACCTTCCAGGTGGCGGTGGGTAACGAGACCGTCCGGAGCAAGCTCGACCCCACCCCGGAAGACATCGCCTGGTACGCTGAGACCCAGCTTCGTATCATCGACGTTCCCGAAGAGTACCGGCCGGACTTTGAGAGCGACTTAGAGGGGGGGCTCCGTGACATCGCTGGTATTGCAACCGAGTCGGTCAGCCTGTTCATTCACCGGCGCGAGAAAATAATCGAATCCACTGACACGCGGCTCAAGAGCCCCCTTGACGTTGAGGAGTGGATGAGCGGCGACCCGCTGGAGTTTTGGTGGGAGCGGGTAGCGGTTCCTTTTGAGCGTCCAATCCCGGGTGGCTTCACAGAAAAGGCCTGGCGTCCTCTCAGGCACCCTGGGGCTCCTCGGTACGTTCACATTGACGTGTCATTGGTTGGCGACTGTGCGGGGCTGTGCATTGCTCACACGGCGGGGCACGTCGAGGTAGTCCGGCGGGACTTCCATGGCGAGACCTACTCCGAGGTGGCCCCGGTCATTGAGACGGACTTGCTTCTCAGAATTCACCCGCCGCCCGGTGACGAGATATTCTTGGGGGACCTCAGAGGTATCGTCTACGAATTTCAAAGCCATGGTTTCGTTGTGTCTTATGCGAGTTTAGATGGCTGGCAGTCGGCTGATACCAGGCAGCAGTTCCGGCACCGTGGTATCGAGTCGGACGTGCTTTCGGTCGATAAGACGGTGGTCCCTTACGAGTCGATGAAGACGGCGCTGTACGAGGGCCGGCTCAGATTGCAGCCCCATGAAGCTGTGCAGAAGGAGCTGCGGGAGCTACAGCGGATACAAAAGACAAAGGGCATCATTCCGAAGTTCATGGTGGACCACCCCCCTCGTGGCAAGAAAGACGTTTCGGACGCCTTGGCCGGCGTGGTTCACAGTCTGATGGTCCGTCAGCCCGGTATGCCGATTGTCCCGATGATGAGCGAGCGCAATGCAATGGGCGAGCAACGACAGGACGATTCCTGGGTAACGGGCGGTAAGGTAATGGTCCCACCTTCGGCTAGCGTCAGGGGGGCGTCACGCGGTATGGTGGGCCAAAAGGTATCGCAAAAACAACCGATGCCGTTCGTGAGGGGTTAGCGTGGCTTCACTCTGGGAAGGCTTCACAACCAGTGTCAGCTCGGCACTGAGGTCGTATTTTTCGCGGACCCCTCAGCGTCAAGCAGCCGAGCTTCAGCGCGGGGGTATCCCGGCGGTCTCCCTGGCGGGGATGCCGTACAACCTGGTCACTCAGTTTGGCTACGACGCACTGGCCAACTATCTGCGAATCGACCAGGACTTGCAGCAGCGGTACACGGACGTGGAAGAGATGGACGAGTATCCCGAGATTTCGGTGGGGCTCGACATCTACGCGGACGACGCGACCAGTCCGGACCTGGACCGGGAGCAGTCTATCTGGGCGGTCAGCCAGGACAAGAAAGTCGCTGACGAGCTGAACCACATGCTCCACAAACAGCTCCTGGTGGAGGATGACTCCTGGGGCGTGGTCCGGACCCTGTGCAAGTACGGGTCGGTGTTTGGCGAGGCACTGGTGACGGACCAGGGGCTGGTGGGCATCAACTACCTTCCCCCGCCGACGGTTCGGCGCGTGGAGGGACCTCGGGGCCAGCTTCTCGGTTTCATCCAAGACATCAGGGGGGAGTTCAATATCAGCCTGGAGGACTTCTACACTCTGGCGGCGCAGCAGCAGATGTCCAGGGAGGGCAACGGGGCAGATATTCCGTCGGCGATGGGGAGGCCGCCGGGCGAGCTGACCGTCTTCGAGGACTGGGAGCTGATTCACTGGCGGCTGCGTGGGAAGCACCTGCGGTCGGTCTACGGCAATGGGGTGGTCGACCCGGCCCGATGGATATGGAAGCGGCTGGCGCTATTGGAAGACGCTTTGCTTATCTACAAGCTGGAGCGAGCCCCGGCCCGATACGCTTTCTACATCGACGTAGGCGAGCTGGACGCCGAGCGCGGTTTGGCCTTCGTCAATCGGGTCAAGAACAGCTTTACCCGCCAGAAGTTCGTGAACCCCAACACGGGCAAGCTGGACATGCGGTTCAACCCCTTGCCAGTTGCTGCCTCGACTCCGGTCCCTCAGTTGGACGGACGGAGCATCACCATCGAGCAGATGGCGAGGGAGTATGACAAGGGCGCGAAGCATTGGGTCTACTCTGTTGACCGGCAGACGGGTCATGTTGTCCCCGGGGAGGTCCTGTGGGTCGGCAAGACGAGGGAGAAGGCCAAGACGGTCCGGGTGACGTTCGACGATGGTAACTGGGCTGACATGGCGCCTGACCATCCTGTGATGCGTCGTGACTGTACCTATGCCAATGCGGAGGACCTGAAGCCTGGCGACCGCGTGATGCCTCTTTATCGTCGCACCTCAAGCAAGGCCAAGGGCGACTCCATGGAGGGGTATGAGCTGGTCTATGACCCAGAGGACCAGGTATCGAGGTACACCCATCGGGTCGTGACGGGTGTGCTGGGGCGTCATGCGCCGGGGATGGTCGTTCATCATCAGGATTTCGACAAGAGGAACAACGACCCATCGAATTTGTTGGACATGGCGTTAGAGGAGCACCTCCGATTACATCTCGATGCAGGGCATTCAGGTGGACGTGCGGTTGCGGAGAAACGG
>Ga0316195_10000209_pt1 | contig 21142 bp, 32 predicted proteins | sample Phised1_MG_FD_204937 | JGI IMG/M metagenome (GOLD analysis project Ga0316195, IMG submission 204937) | Coastal sediment microbial communities from Maine, United States - Phippsburg sediment 1 | ecosystem: Environmental > Aquatic > Marine > Coastal > Sediment | place: USA: Maine | collected...
GAATTCGAGGTCTTTTGACAAACAGGGCAATTACAGCCTGGGCGTTGCGGAGCAGATTATTTTCCCGGAAATCAATTATGACGAGATCGATGCCATTCGCGGTCTGGATGTGATCATTACGACGTCGGCGCGAAATGCAAATGAAGGCAGAGCGCTGCTTGAAGCGTTCAACTTTCCTTTCAAGAAGCAGGCGTAATTGAGATACGTACCTGTTGGCATGGCAGACATTGCCAGTCGGTACAAAAAATTGACTAAAGAGTAATTATAGATATGGCCAAGAAGTCCATGATGGAGCGAGAGCTGAAGCGCGAAAAACTCGCCAGGCAACATGCTGCAAAGCGTTCGAAGCTCAAGAAGATGATTCGGGATTTGAATACGAGCGATGAGCAGCGAGCTGTTGCCGTTGCAAAGCTTGCTGCGTTGCCACGGGACTCAAGTCCGTCGCGTCAGCGTGCGCGCTGTGCGATTACCGGGCGGCCACACGGCGTGTATCGCAAGTTCGGACTTGCGCGTAACAAATTGCGGGAAGCTGCAATGCGCGGCGAGATTCCCGGCCTGACCAAGGCCAGTTGGTAAGCGGAGATACGATTATGAGTATGACTGATCCCATTGCCGACATGCTGACCCGCATTCGTAATGGCCTAAAGGCACGCAAAGTCAGCGTTGCCATGCCGGCATCGAAGGAAAAGGAAGCAATTGCCGCTGTGCTGCAGGACGAAGGCTATATCACGTCCTTTGCGACTTCAGGTGACGGAGCGACAAAAACGCTTACTGTTGAGCTTAAATATTATGAAGGCGCTCCGGTTATAGAAACCGTCAAGCGTATTAGCAAGCCAGGCCTGCGCGTATACCGTGGCAAGGAAGATTTGCCGAAGGTGCTGGGCGGTCTGGGCATTGCCATCGTTTCCACGTCGGCCGGCGTCATGAGTGATCGTCAGGCCAGGGCGAAGGGCGTTGGCGGCGAGGTGATCTGCGTCGTTTCATAACGGCCAGACAGGATTGAGACACGATTATGTCCAGAGTTGGTAAAGAACCCGTTGAGTTGCCCAAAGGCGTCGAATTCAGCCAGTCCGGTACGACCATTTCCGTTAAGGGAAGTAAAGGTCAACTGTCGATGGAGTTGAATTCCGAGGTGGTGATCAGCCAGGAAGAAAACGTCCTGACTGTGAGCCCGCGTTCGGGTTCCCGTTTTGCTGTCGCAATTGGCGGTACGACCCGTGCATTGCTGGCGAACATGGTACGCGGCGTCAGTGAAGGCTTTGAGAAGAAACTGGACCTGGTAGGCGTCGGTTATCGCGCTCAGGCACAGGGCAACAAGCTCAACCTGACGCTCGGCTTTTCTCACCCGGTGGTCTATGACGTGCCGGAAGGCATTTCGGTCGAAACACCCAGCCAAACCGAAGTGCTTGTCAAGGGAACAGATAAACAGAAAGTTGGCCAGGTGGCGGCTGAGATTCGTCGCTACCGTCCGCCGGAACCGTACAAAGGCAAAGGCGTTCGCTACTCCGATGAGCGGGTAGTGCTTAAAGAAGCGAAGAAGAAGTAATCAGGTCAGAACATGAAACTCGACAAAAAACAAAATCGACTTCGCCGTGCCCGCAAAGCGCGCGCGAAAATTCACGAGCTCGCGGTCAACCGATTGAGCGTTCACCGTACGCCGCGCCACATCTACGCGCAGATTATCGCACCGGATGGCGGCACTGTGATTGCGGCGGCGTCGACGCTGGAAAAGGACGTGCGCAAAGGCACGAAAAGCACCGGCAATGCCGAGGCTGCGGCGGTCGTTGGTGCACGCATAGCGGAAAAAGCCAAGGCGGCCGGCGTCGATACGGTTGCGTTCGACCGATCGGGGTTCCGCTATCACGGCCGAGTCAAGGCGCTGGCCGATGCGGCTCGCGAAGCAGGATTGAAATTCTAAACAGCGGCAGCGTCTGGCGCTTCCCGGGAATGAGAAATGGCAAGAAATGATCAACAACAGAACTCTGACGACCTGATTGAAAAGCTGGTTGCCGTCAACCGTGTCGCGAAAGTAGTGAAAGGTGGCCGCCAGTTCGGATTCACCGCACTGACTGTCGTCGGCGACGGTAACGGACATGTTGGCTTCGGTTATGGAAAAGCGCGCGAAGTGCCGATTGCTATCCAGAAAGCAATGCAGTCTGCGCGCAAGAACATGATCAAGGTGAACCTGACCAACGAAACCCTGCAATACGCAAAGAAGGGTCGTCATGGTGCTACTTACGTTTACATGCAGCCGGCCTCGGAAGGTACCGGTGTCATCGCCGGTGGCGCTATGCGTGCAGTATTCGAATGTGCCGGCGTCAGGAACGTTCTCGCCAAGAGTTACGGCTCACGCAACCCGATTAACGTCGTTCGCGCGACCATTGGTGCACTGAAAGGCATACACTCGCCGCGCCAGATCGCGGCGAAGCGTGGCAAAAAGATCAAGGAAATCCTGGCTCTGTAAGCCGGCCCGGACCTGAGAAGAGATTAAAGAGATGGCAACGCCAAAACAGTTGAAAGTGACATTGCTGAAAAGCCGCTACGGCAGGCTGAAAAGCCATAAAGCATGCGTTGCGGGCCTTGGGCTGAGAAAGATACGTCAGAGCGTGACGGTGCTCGATACGCCAGAGAATCGCGGCATGATCAACAAGGTTTCATACCTCGTATCGGTAGAGGAAGTCTGAGATGCGTCTCAATGACATAGCGCCAGCCAAGGGCGCCAAAAAAGCAGGCAAGCGACTGGGTCGCGGACATTCTGCCGGCCAGGGCAAGACCAGTGGTCGGGGCCAGAAGGGTCAGCATGCGCGTTCCGGCGGTTACCACAAAGTTGGTTTCGAAGGCGGTCAGATGCCGCTGCAGCGCCGCTTGCCGAAAGTTGGGTTTACGTCGCGAATGGCGAAGAACACGGCGGAATTGCGCTTGCATGAACTTGCAATCCCGACCGACGACATCATCGATATGGACTGCCTGAAGAAGCTGCACCTGGTGCCGGCAAACGTCAGCAAGGTCAAGGTGATCAAGTCAGGTGAAATTGAGAAGGCCGTCAAGCTGAAAGGACTGGCGGTAACCAAAGGCGCTCGCGCTGCAATTGAAGCAGCTGGCGGCTCGGTGGAATAGCGAACCAGGACGTAGTGAAAGGGTGATCCGAATGATGCCCGATCAACCACGATTGACCAGAGTGACATTCAGGAAATTGCCCGAACACGACAATTTTTGAAATCAACGAGAAGACAAGAGACGAAATAGAGTGGCGAAGAAGCCCACAATGAACCCGGCTGATGCTGCGAAAGCAGGCGGTAAGCTGGCTGAGCTGAAATCACGGTTCCTGTTCCTGATCGGAGCACTTATCGTATTTCGCGCTGGTACGTTTATTCCCGTGCCCGGCGTGGATCCGGCTGCGCTCGCGTCCTTTTTTGATCAGCAAGCCGGCAACATGCTCGCGTTGTTTAACTTGTTCTCAGGTGGCGCCCTGGCGCGCTTCGGGATTTTCGCGCTCGGCATCATGCCCTATATCTCGGCGTCCATTATCATGCAGATGGCGAGTCACCTGGTTGAACCGCTGCAGCAGCTCAGAAAAGAAGGTGAGTCCGGCCGCCGCAAGATTATTCAGTACACGCGCTACGGTACTGTAGCGCTCGCGTCGTTCCAGTCAGTCGCTGCGGCATCATGGCTGCAGAGCCAGCCTGGCGTCGTCGTCAATCCGGGTCCGGCGTTCCTGATCACCGCCTGCATAACCCTGGTGACGGGTACGATGTTCCTGATGTGGCTGGGCGAGCAGATCACCGAGCGCGGCATTGGTAACGGTATTTCGATGATTATTCTCGCCGGAATCGTGGCCGGATTGCCTGCCGCCGTCGCCGGTACGGCCGAGCTGGTGCGCAACGGTGAAATGTCTCCGGCAACTGCCATTATGCTGCTGCTTGTCGGCATCGCGGCGACCACGTTTGTCGTTTACATGGAGCGCGCCCAACGTCGTATCACGGTCAATTACGCGAGACGACAGCAGGGCCGAAAACAGTACGCGGCGCAAAGCACGCATTTGCCGTTCAAGATCAACATGTCCGGTGTCATTCCGCCTATTTTCGCGTCCAGTATCCTCATGTTCCCGGCCACGGTTGCGCAGTTTTTCGGGCAATCGGCTCAGCCTGGCACGTTCCAGAGAATGCTGCAGACAGTTGGCGCGAACCTTGGACCCGGGCAGCCCGTTTACGTCATCTTGTACGCCGTGCTTATCATTTTCTTCTGTTTCTTTTATACGGCGATCCAGTACAACTCCAAGGACACTGCCGACAATTTGAAACGGTCAGGTGCATTTGTTCCGGGAATTCGCCCGGGTGCACATACAGCGGAATACATTGATCGCGTTCTGACTCGGTTGACGTTTTGGGGCGCACTCTATATTGCCGGCGTCTGTTTGCTGCCGGAGATCTTCCGTATGTTTTATCCGAGCGTGCCGTTCAATTTCGGCGGCACCTCGTTGTTGATTCTCGTCGTTGTAACGATGGACTTCATGTCGCAGATGCAGGCTCATGCGATGAGCCATCAGTACGAAGGCATGATGCAGAAGGCCAACCTGCGCAATTATGGCCGCAGCGGTGGGATTCGCTGAAACAAGCGGAATTTTGGAGACGACTATGAAAGTCAGGGCATCAGTTAGAAAAATGTGCAGGAATTGCAAAGTCATCCGACGCAACCGGGTTGTGCGGGTGATCTGCACCGACAAACGTCATAAGCAGCGCCAGGGTTAACTGGCGGCTGATATTAAAAGGTAATTGAAGTGGCTCGAATAGCAGGCATAAACATACCGGTCAACAAGCATGTCGTGATCGCGTTGACCTCGATCTACGGAATCGGCAATACGCGCGCAAAGCAGATTTGTAAGGCGGCTGGCGTTGCACCGGAGACACAGGTAAAGGATCTCGCGGAACCCGAAGTTGTCGAGTTGCGAAATGCGGTTGCAAATTTCGTTGTTGAAGGCGATCTGCGGCGTGAGCTCTCCATGAATATCAAGCGACTGATGGATCTCGGTTGCTATCGTGGCATTCGACACCGACGTGGATTGCCGCTTCGTGGTCAGCGTACCAGGACCAATGCACGTACGCGCAAGGGCCCGCGCAGACCGGTCAAGAGGTAATGCGGATCACTGTTGAATTGCGGCGCTTGTTGTCGCGATTCAGGAGATCCGGGTTTGTTGTAGTTGAGCGGTAACGAGAAAAGTCGTCAGCACACAAACAGAATAGTTTATTAAGGAGCCAGCTTTGGCAGAGACAAAGAAAAAGAAGGTTAAAAAGCATGTAGTTGACGCAATTGCGCACATCCATGCTTCCTTCAACAATACGATAATCACGATAACCGATCGTCAGGGTAACGCGCTTTCATGGGCGACTGCCGGCGGTTGCGGTTTCCGTGGCTCGCGTAAATCAACCCCGTTTGCAGCACAGGTGGCGTCGGAGAAGGCGGCCCGTGCGGCGTTGGAGTTCGGTGTCAAGAATGTGGACGTTCGCGTTTGTGGACCGGGCCCTGGCAGGGAATCGGCAGTGCGGGCTTTGAACGCTGTCGGATTTCGTATACAGCACATTGAAGACGTGACACCAATTCCTCACAACGGCTGTCGTCCCCCAAAGAAACGCCGTGTATAGAGACTAAGTAATGGCAAGATATCTTGGACCAAAATGTAAACTGTCCCGCCGAGAAGGTACGGATCTGTTCCTGAAGAGTGGCATACGGCCGCTCGAATCGAAGTGCAAACTCGAGGTTCCCCCGGGTGGTGCGGCTCAACGTCGCCCGCGCCTGTCGGACTACGGTACGCAGCTTCGTGAAAAGCAGAAACTCCGCCGTATGTACGGTGTACTGGAGCGACAGTTTCGCAACTATTATAAAAAGGCTGCCCAGCTGAAGGGATCGACGGGTGAGAATCTGTTGCGCCTGCTGGAAGGTCGTCTGGACAATGTTGTCTACCGTATGGGCTTCGCCTCGACACGCGCGGAAGCTCGCCAGCTCGTCAGCCATAAGGGCATCGAGGTAAACGGTCGTGTAGTCAATATTCCTTCCGCTCAGGTGAATGCCGGTGACGCTATCGGCATTCGCGAAAAAGCAAAAAAGCAGCTTCGTATTCAAAGCGCGCTGGAAATAGCCTCTCAGGTAGGTTTGCCGGAGTGGGTTGATGTGGATGCGAAGAAGATGGCTGGAACGTTGAAGTCATTGCCGGATCGTGAAGACATTCTTCCGGATATCAACGAAAACCTCGTCGTCGAGCTTTACTCGAAATAGTCAGGAGTTACACCCATGCAGGAATCTGTTAACGAGTTTCTGAAACCGCGAGTTGTGAAAGTCGCGCCCGTGAATGACCTTCATGCGAAGGTTACGATTGAGCCCTTCGAACGCGGTTACGGCCACACGCTCGGCAACGCGCTGCGGCGTATTCTCCTTTCGTCAATGCCCGGTGCGGCAATTACGGAAGCGGAGATCGAAGGCGTGCTCCATGAGTACACGAGTATTGAAGGCGTTCAGGAAGATGTCGTTGATATTTTGTTGAACCTCAAGCAGGTTGCGGTCCGCATGCACACCCGCGACGTGGCCGAATTGAGAATTTCGAAGAAAGGCCCGGGCGTTGTGACGGGAGCTGATATTCAGCTCGACCACGACGTCGAAGTCATGAATCCGGAAATTGTTATTGCCACCCTCACCAAGGAGGGCGAGCTGAATGTCGTTCTGAAGGTGGAGCGCGGTCGTGGCTACCGTGCCGCGGCGCAACGTCCGGCGTTTGAAGAACAGACAGGCCCGATTGGTCGTCTGCAGCTCGATGCATCATTCAGCCCCGTCAATCGCGTAACCTACGATGTTGAAGCGGCTCGAGTTGAGCAGCGTACGGATCTGGACAAGCTGATCATCGATATCGAGACTAACGGAACGATCGACCCCGAAGAGGCGATCCGGCGTGCCGGCAGCATTCTGAAAGACCAGCTGTCCGTCTTTGTTGACCTGCAAGGGAAAGACGAAGGTGTAGGTGCTGCGACCGAACACCAGGTGGATCCGATTTTGCTGCGTCCGGTCGATGAGCTCGAGCTGACGGTTCGTTCCGCAAACTGCCTGAAAGCCGAGAACATCATGTACATCGGCGACCTGGTGCAGCGTACGGAAGTTGAACTGCTGCGGACACCGAACCTTGGTAAGAAGTCGCTGACGGAAATCAAGGAAGTACTGGAAGGCCACGGCCTGGGACTCGGCATGCGGCTCGACAATTGGCCGCCGGCCAGTCTGCGTCCGGAACACGAACTCGGTTTGTAAACCGGAGTCATTGGGTCGAACAGCAAATTCGCTGTTAAACCCGGCAAAGAATCAATCAGGGTCGAATTCACAGTTCATCCCTGATTTTTAGGAAGGTTAGAACAATGCGCCACAGAAAATCCGGTCGTAAGTTTGGCCGCAACAGCCCACATCGCAAAGCCATGTTTCGCAACATGGCAACGTCGCTGGTGCACCACGAAACGATTAAAACCACCTTGCCGAAGGCCAAAGAACTTCGTCGAGTTATCGAGCCGTTGATTACTCTCGCGAAGGTAGATGGTGTTGCCAATCGTCGCCTGGCGTTTGATCGGCTGCGAGACAAGGCGGCTGTCGGCAAGCTGTTCACTGATCTTGGTCCTCGCTTCAAGGAACGTCCCGGCGGTTACCTGCGAATACTCAAGATGGGACCGCGCCCGGGTGACGCCGCGCCTATGGCGCTGGTGCAGCTGGTTGATGGACCCGTGAGTGACGCGGCGGAGTCAGCAGGCGACAAATAACGACGCACCCTCGTTACTACATCAGAGCCGGGCAGATGCCCGGCTTTTTTGTTGCCGTATTCAAATCCCCAGCGGTGAATTTCCAACTTGACATAAAGTTGGTGTTGGTCGTTGTATGGGTCTTCGGGCCCACATACCGTTGGCAGTATTGCCCTCGCGGGGGCCATTTCAGCACCTGTGCGGACCTATAACCATCTGATTATAAAGGCTAAAAGTGGGACTTTCCGGTCTTGTGAGCGGCCTCACAGCCTTCTCAGGTTGTTGCCTCTACAGTGTTGTTGACTGCCACGGAGATGTCCCATTAGCAAAGAAGAGTCATTTGATGACTGCATGATCCTCGAACGGGACGCGTTCGATCCGGACGCCGTGTTCCTGAGCGACATCGTTGAGGACAACGTGCTGCCGCGTCTGACCCTCGCAGTGGACGGCCTGACGGACGGCAGTCGGAAACAACGCCGCAGCCTCGAAATGCCTTCGGACGATACGGCTATGAACCAGATCATCAAGCCGTCAACAACCATGCCCGTGCCGATCCTGGATCCGGATATTCTCGAGGTCTATGGCTGGGAGTCATCTCTGTGGCGGAAGATTCGGGGTTACCTCGGCTTCTAGAACGAATCGTTCCCGGAACCAGCTTCCCGCTCCGTCAATAATTCAATTCCCGCCAAACCGCTTGATAGTAGCGGTTTTTGCTGTCGCGTCGGAACGCGGTTTAGCGAAAAACGGACGTCCGGGTCTCTCCGCGTGGCAACGCCGGGGACAATCCTGAATAGACCGTTCAGTCTGGCCGCCGGCAGAGCGACCCTGACCTGCCATGGCACATGGCGCCAGTAACCGTCCCGGCTTTCGCGCGCAAGGCGTACCCTGAACCGGTCCATTGTCGTGAGTCGCGAGCGTCCACAGTTGGGACAGGCTGACGCCATTTGTTTAGACTTCGAGAATGAACTTCAAAGGCAAAACCGTCGTTATCACCGGTGGATCCGAAGGCGTCGGCGCTGCTACTGCCCGCGCCTTCGCCGCAGCGGGTGCGAACCTCGTCCTTGCCGCTCGAGGCAGAAAGAAACTCGAGGCCATCGCAGAAGAACTCCGCAAAATCACTCGCGTAGAGATCGTTGCAATGGATGTGTCGGATCCTGATGCCTGCGTAACCCTTTTCAGGAAAGCACAGTTCGAATTCGACGGCATTCACGTCCTCGTCAACAACGCAGGATTTCATAAGCGCGGCGCGGTAGAAACATTATCAGCCGAGGACCTCGGCAGGATGATCGATGTCAATCTCAAGGCGCCGATAGTGCTTTGCCGCTTGGCTCTTCCATTTCTGCGCGAGGCGGGTCAAGGGGCGATAGTTAACGTTGCGTCGCTTGCCGGCAGAACACCCGTTCCCGGTGCGGCGACTTACTCCGCCAGCAAGTTCGGTCTGCGCGCTTTTACGTTCGCGCTGGCGGAAGAACTTCAGGGTTCGAATATCAAACTGGCGGTGGTGTCACCCGGGCCGATTGATACTGGTTTTATGATGTCCAATATCGACACAGTCACAGACCTGACCTTTTCGCAACCATTGAGTACGGCCGAAGAGGTCGCCAGTGAAATTCTCGACCTTTGCGGCAACACAAAACGCGAACGGTCAATGCCGCCGATCAGTGGATTGCTTACGACACTAACGTACCTGGTACCCGGCATCGGTCGGCTCATGCGACCAGTTCTCGAAAAGAAAGGGCGTCGCGTAAAGCGTCAGCTCAAGGCGAAAATGCACAAGCCAGCGAGGGATGACGAGTCGTGAAGTGGCAGCTGGCGCAGACTAACATCGGCGTCGCCAGATATGCCTACGACGACCCGGAATTCGCCGGTTTTGTCAGCGAGCTCGACCGGATAAACGCCCTCGCGGATCGGGCGGCAGGGTTTGTTTGGCGATATGTGCAGGAGGATGAACACGAGGCCGGGCGACAGGTATTTGCCGATGAAAATGTGTTGTTTAATATGTCGCTGTGGGAGTCCAGGAAAGCCCTGATGAACTACGTTTACCATTCCGACCACGTCAATATACTGAGAAAACGGGCGGAGTGGTTTATTCCGCAAAATCGGCCCACACTTGCCCTGTGGTGGCAACGGGCCGGCACTATTCCTACGGTCGTCGAAGCAAGGCATCGCCTGGACCGGCTGGCGCAGGCGGGACCCACAGAGGACGCATTTACATTCCGGCACTTTTTTGCGGCGCCGGCAGTCGAGGAGAATATCGGTGACGGATGAATTGCAGACCATTCCTGGCATCGGACCCAGTATGGCGCAGGATCTTCGTGATCTTGGTATCTACAAGATCAGCGATCTCGAGGGCCAGAACCCGGAGATGATGTTCAAGCGACTGCGACTGATTCACGACATCGAAATGGACCGCTGCGTGCTATACGTGTTTCGTTGTGCGGTCTATTACGCGACAGAATCCAGTCACGATCCCGAGCTGCTCAAATGGTGGAACTGGAAGGATCGAACTCTCAACTAGGCGATGACGAAAACGCGTCGCGAGTCAGGTTTTCACAACCGTTTTCCAGCACCCGTACGTTGTCTTCGATGCGAATGCCCCCATAGGGACGCAGCCAGTCAATCCTGTCGCGGTTAAGCAGTGCTTCGCCCGGCGTTCCCGCAAGATCCTCAAGCAACATGTCAATTACGTAGAGGCCGGGCTCGATAGTCAGCACCTGGTCGGTTTCGAGCAGGCGCGTCAGGCGCAGATAGGGGTGACCGCTTGGCGGGTCGATAATCGTGCCGGTGTCGTCACCCTGGTGGCCGGCGACATCGTGTACCTGGATGCCAAGCAGGTGCCCGAGGCCGTGCGGATAAAACGCCGCTGTGACCCCGGTTTCAATGAGCGTTTCGGGGCTGCCGCGGGCCAAGCCGACATCGTCCAGGAGTTCGGCGATCTTTCGATGGCATTGCAGGTGCAGCTTCGAGAAATCCAGTCCGGCCCGCACCTCGGCGACCAGTTCCTGTTGTAGCTGCTCGAAGCGCGTGATCAGAGCAGCAAATTCGTCGTGTTCCTTGGCGTAGGTGCGCGTAATGTCACTGGCGTAGCCATTGACCCTCCCGCCGGCATCGATCAGAAAGGACCGGTATTGCCCTGGCTGGTCATGGGATTGGTGCTGATAATGCAGCACCGCGCCGTTTTCGTTGAGCGCAATGATATTGCCGTAGGGCAAGTCACTCTCGGTATGCCCAACGGCCCTGCAATACTCGAGGTGTATGTCGAATTCGGACATGCCGGCTCGGAACGCCATTTCGGCGGCGAGGTGGCCGATTACCGCGCGGCGCGAAGCGGCCCGCATGCACTCAAGTTCGTAGCCGGTTTTGACGCTGCGCTCGAAATGCAGGATGTTGAGCACGCTGCCCGGATTGGTTCGTTCGATGCCAAATACACAGGCATCATTGTCATCCTGACCGATGAAAACACATTTCTCGCGATCGTCGGGCAGGTGGCCGGCGACATCTTCCAGCGTGTGCACGATGCGAATGTCGATCTGACCTGTCCAGAATCCATCCGGGTTGGCGGGTGGCAGGTGCCAGTAATCCTTCTCCTGGTAGTAGACGAGGATCGGCCTGTCGCCGGGCGTGCAGACGATGTAGCAGTAGGGTGTGTTGGTCAGCGGCAACCAGCTGACGAAATGAGGATTGGCCTTGAACGGATAGTTGTAGTCGTCAAGAAAAACCGGCAATGGCGAGCCTGAGAAAACCACCGCGTGGCTGGCACCGGCTCGTTCGAGCGCTCGCTCGTAGCGTGCCTGCATGGTTGCAACGTGCGCCGGATAGAGTTCCGCAAGAATATCGTCGTCAATCGTCTCTCGTTGGCTGGCGAATGTGTTCATGTTTGCATCATAACCCTGCGCTTTGGCCTTCGCGAGGGACATTGGTAGTTTCATTCCAAGGGCAACCTAGGCATCATTTATGGTTTTCCAGAGTGGACCGGAGATATGTATGAAACGCGCCATTTCACTGGTTTTCGGGTTGCTCGTTAGCATGACGGCAGCCTCGCAGGGGTTCGACAGGCCCGTTGGCAAGCCGTTCGCCTCCCGCTCGGAGGTTATCGCCACGCATGGCATGGCGGCGACGAGCCAGCCCCTCGCGACCCAGATTGCGCTGGATATCCTCAAGAAGGGCGGCAGCGCGGTTGACGCGGCGATCGCGGCCAATGCAGCGCTGGGCCTCATGGAGCCGACTGGCTGCGGTATCGGCGGTGACCTTTTCGCCATCGTCTGGAACGCCGACAAAGGCGAGCTGACGGGCCTGAATGCGTCCGGGCGTTCCCCGCAGTCCCTGACGCTGCAGCATTTTCGTGACATCGGGATGGAGGCCATACCCTATCTTGGTCCGCTGGCCGTGAGCGTCCCGGGTGCCGTCGATGGCTGGTTCGAGCTGCACGGTCGTTACGGCCGGCTGCCGATGGCGGAGCTGTTGCAGCCGGCAATCGACTATGCCGAAGAGGGTTTCCCGGTTACCGAATTTATCGCCGATCTGTGGCAGGAAAACACCAGCAACCGGGAACAGTTTCCGGGTGTGAAAGAGATCTACATGCCGGGCGGAAAAGCACCGCAAACCGGCGATGTGTTCAGGAATCCCAACCTGGCCAATACGTACCGCATGATTGCCGCGGGTGGCAGGGACGCATTCTACAAGGGCGACATCGCGAAGAAGATTGACGCCTACATGGCGGAGCAGGGTGGCTTCCTCTCCTACGATGACCTGGCCAACCACAAGTCCGAGTGGGTAACGCCGATGTCGACCAACTATCGAGGTTACGATGTCTATGAGCTGCCACCCAATGGACAGGGCATTGTCGCATTGCAGATGCTCAATATCCTGGAGGGTTACGACATTCGCAGCATGGGCTTCGGCACGGCGCAGTACCTGCACACGCTGATCGAAGCGAAAAAAGTGGCCTACGAGGATCGCGCGAAATTTTATGCCGACCCTGATTTTTACGACGCACCAATTGATATGTTGTTGTCGAAGGAATATGCCGCGAAGCGACGCGCGCTGATTTCAGACAGAAAAGCGGCTATGACTTACCCGGCAGGCGACGCCATCCTCGAAAAAGGCGATACGATTTACCTCACCGTGGCGGACGCGGACGGCAACATGGTGTCGTTGATTCAGTCGAACTATGGCGACCTGGGTTCCGGCATGACGCCGGAGGAACTTGGCTTCCAGTTACAAAATCGCGGCCAGCTGTTCAGCCTGCAGGAAGGTCACGCCAACGTGTACGAACCGGGTAAACGACCGTTCCACACAATCATTCCGGCATTTGTCATGAAAGACGGCAAACCCTGGATCAGCTTTGGCGTTATGGGTGGCTCCATCCAGCCACAGGCGCACGCGCAAATCATCGTTAACCTCGTCGACTTCGACATGAATCTTCAGGAAGCAGGTGATGCGGCGCGCATGCGCCATGGTGGTTCGTCGCAACCGACCGACGAGAAGATGACCGACGGCGGGCGGGTATACCTTGAAAGCGGAATTTCTGCCGAGGTTCGTGCCGAGCTGAAGAAAATGGGACACAACATCGCCGATCGCCGTATCAGCATGGGCGGTTATCAGGCGATACTTCGCGATCAAACCACGGGCGTCTATTTCGGCGCCTCCGAGTCCAGAAAGGACGGCCAGGCAGCGGGCTACTAGGTTCGCCAAAGAAATCCCAATGACGCAAGAAATCTACCTTACCGGCATTACGACGACCGGCACCCCGCACATTGGCAACTACGTCGGCGCCATCCGGCCGGGTATTGCCGCGAGCAAGGATCACTCGAAAAGGAATTTCTATTTCCTGGCCGATTTCCATGCGCTCGCCAAAGCGGAAGATCCGGCGCGCATTCATCAATCGACGCTGGAGATCGCCGCTTCCTGGCTGGCGCTCGGCCTGGATACGGACAACGCCATTTTTTACCGCCAGTCGGATATCCCGGAGATACCGCAGCTGACCTGGATACTGACCAGCATGACCGCCAAGGGGCTGATGAACCGGGCCCATTCGTATAAGGCCGTGGTTCAGGCCAACGAAGAAAACGGATCAAAGGATCCTGACAAGGGGATCATGATGGCGTTATACAGCTACCCCATCCTGATGGCCGCCGATATCCTGATGTTCAAGTCAACGAAGGTTCCGGTCGGTCGCGACCAAAAGCAGCACGTCGAGATGACACGCGATATTGCGCAGCGCTTCAATCATCATTATGGCGACATACTTGTGCTGCCCGAGGCTGAAATCGATGGCAATACGGCTGTCCTCTCGGGCCTCGACGGCCGCAAAATGTCGAAGAGTTATAACAACACGATCCCGCTCTTTGCCGATGAAAAACCGCTTCGAAAACTGATCATGAAGATCAAGACGAACAGCCTGGAACCGGGCGAGCCCAAGGAAACCGAAGGCTCTACCCTCTATGAAATATACCGGGCTTTCGCAAGCGACGATGAAGTGTTGGAAATCGAGAAGCGCTACGCCGACGGTATCGCCTGGGGCGAGATGAAACAGCTGTTATTCGACTACATCAATGAACACATCAAGCCGGCGCGCGAAGAGTATAAACGCCTCATCGATGACCCGGCCGAAGTTGAGCGGGAACTAAAACGTGGCGCCGAGCGGGCGCGGGAACTGTCGGTACCGTATCTCGACGAGATACGCTATGCGGTTGGCATCCGCCAACTCGGATAACGGCATGCCGAAGGTTAATATCGCCGACAAGCTAAAGAAATTCGATGACCCCTGGTCGCCGAAACTGGTCGCTGAGCTCAACGAAAATTACGTGAAGCTTGCCAAAGGCCTGGGCGAGCTTGACTGGCATAGTCATGACAACGAAGACGAGTTTTTCCTTGTCATCAGCGGCCACCTCGATATTCATCTTCGCGACCAGGTGGTATCGCTCGATCCCGGTGAATTCTACGTTGTACAAAAACGGGTGGAGCACCGGCCGGTTGCCATCGATGGTGCCGAGATCATGCTGATTGAGCCGAAACAAACCTTGCATACCGGATCGAAAAAGACCGCTCAGACTGTCGCAATCGCGGACCAGGACTGGATCTGACGATCCCTTCAAGGTACCTATCGGTCGTTCGCCGGCTATTGTGAATACTGTCAGCAACCTGAGCCGATGTGTCGGCATGCATTGCATGCGATGTTTCGCGAAATCGGTATTGGCTGCTTACGCAAAGCGCGCCGGTTGCGGGCGTAACTGGAGGCTAACGCTATGTCACTAACCGGTGGGTGTTCCTGTGGCCGCATCCGATATGCGCTTGGTGCGCCGCTGAAACGCGCCCGAAGCTGTCACTGCTCGCGGTGCCGCAAGACCTTCAGCGGGGCCGGCTCAGCGTACGCCGAGATCGAGGCGGGAACGCTTTCGTGGACGCGCGGCGAAGAAAAGCTGGTTGCCTACGAAGCCATGCCGGGATGGGGCCTGCGTTTTTGCAGCGTTTGCGGTTCCACACTCTGTGGGACACACAACGGCAGGATTCACGGTGTGACGCTGGGTTGTGTAGACGGTGATCCGGGCGTGCAGATCGAAATGCACATATTCGTTGGTTCACGAGCACCGTGGGATCATATCGGCGGCGAAGCGCCACAGTATGATGCCGGACCCAATGACCCGTAGATTCAGGAGCACCACCGGAAAGTACCCTGGAAAGTCGGGCACCCCGGCTTGTTAAAATCCGGTGCGACCGGCAGCCAGTCAATTTGTCCATCGATTCTGGGCTGCACTGATCCGCGCGAGTATCATCAGCGCCCCGCACAGCGCCTGGTCCAGTTTATGCGTCGTGCGTAACGCAAGGAAAAATGCATACCATTGGTTTCGAACCCAAAGGTAAATGTCGCACAGGTTTCCTCGCGGAGACACAGCCCAGGCGCGCGCATCGCGAGGATGGCGGCAGAAGCGCCCGCAAGCGCGGCAACGCCGGACTATTTCCTGTTGCGTCCGGAAATCGAAAGGCCTATGGCTATACGCATGCCATCAAGATTGGTGATGACATCACGGTATCCGGCGCCGTAGGCATGAACGACGAGGGCAACCCAACCGACGTCGGCGATCTGGATCAGGTCCTCAAGCACTTTGGCTATACCTTTGACGATGTGATCGTCGACAATGTTTTTACGACTGACATGGAGAGGTTTCTCGAAGTCTCTGCGTATCGAAACTCGATTTACAGGAAGCGGTTTCCAACCGGAACCTGGCTCGAGGTCAAGGGCCTGGTCCTGCCCGAGTTCATGATCGAAATCGAGTTGGAGGCGCACAAGTCACGGTGGAGTCAGCTTTTTCGGTTGACCGGTGGCGAAATCCGTAACACCCCGGGATCGGTAGCTGGCCATCGCACAGGCCACGCCCTCCGGATCAGGTTCCGGATTCGCTGCCAGCCGATTCTCAATGTGCTTACTGCGTCGTTGTGCCAATGCAGCGCCGCGACTACACTCGTTGTCACTACCACTTTCGGAGAACGCTTTGTCGAGCCAGCCACTGGATGGAATTGAACAGGAATTGCGGTTGATGAATGTCAATATGGCGGAAGCGAATGACATCGCAACGCTGGCGGCATTCCCATCGATGCCGGCGGACCTCGACAACGATAGCAGGAAAGCGTTGCGTACGTTGCGTGACAAGATCATGAAACGTGCAGTGGCGCGCGCCGCTGTCTAGACTTCTGGTCGCCCACGCAGCTAGCGCGTGTTGCATTTGCGGTCGCGAATGATCAGATCTGACGGCGGGACTGTCCTGTTGTACGGAGTCGCATCGCGTCTCCTCAGGTCCGGATCGACAATTACACCCTTTTGCGACAGGTCGGATTCGGCCTTTGAGCGCTGCCGTCGCAAACCTTGCAGACCGCGCCTGGCTCAGCTGTAATGCAATGAACGGAAGGGAAAAATTGCGGGCAAAAGAGGTGAGATGTGAAAAAATTTATGTTTCTGCACTTCGGATTCGAAAAGCCAACCCCCGAAATCATGGCCGCCTGGAAAGCATGGTTCGAATCCGTCGCTCATGTGCAGGTTGATCAGGGTGGTTTTATGGGTGGCCGTGAAATTTCTCGCGATGGTACCAGGGATCTTGAATGGGACGCCAAATCGATTACCGGCTATAACATCATCGAAGCTGAAGACCTTGACGCGGCGGAAGACCTCGCCCGGAGCAATCCATTTATCGCAAGCATTCGAATCTATGAATTGAGACCGATGTAGGGGGCTTCGCTCGCCATCGTATTCCAGGCGAACGGGTGTCAACTCGGATCCAAAGGTTCTCCACTATGCCGCTGATTGATCGAGTCGTTGTCCTGCTGGTCTGGATCTATTTGCTGGCATTCGCGATCTTGCTGGGGAACGGCATACCGGCGCAAATTGCATCGCTGTCCATAAAGGCGGAAAGCATCTCGACCGGCATTGCGCTGGTTTTCCTGGCGGTACCGATCATCCTGTTTCTCGGGGTAGCGGGCAGCGGCTGGATAACGGAAGTCCCGACACTAAAATCCGGTATTCTTGTTAAGACGTTCGGTGAGGTGCGCGTTGCGGGCGTTATCCGTTCACTTCGCCCCGCCATGTTACTCATGAGCACTACAACCCTGGTCGGTCTGATGGGAATCGGTACGACCTTCCTGACAACACGGTCGCCCGTTGCTTATTGTTTTTCGTCGTACTTCCTCGCGGTTGGTTTGGGTCATATTTATGCCCTCTATTTACGAAAAAACGATTCAAAATGAGCGGACGCAGGCTGGTCCCGGCAAGCGAGGGAGTCGTCAGGCCAATGACTATTTTGAGAAACTGGCGCTTCGCGTCGTTGCTGGCCTGGCCGCTTGATCCGAGGCAGCCGATTCCATGACTGACTGATCGGGATGCCTGCTCACCGGCCTCCAGGAGACACGTTTGCCATTTACACCACTGCACCTCGGTCCCGGCGCGCTTTTGAAAGGCGTTGGAGGTGATCGTTTCAGCTTCCTGGTCTTTGGCGGGTCCCAGGTGCTTATCGACATCGAGCCGGGCTACCGCATGCTCGCCGGCGACCCCATCCTGCACGGGTCAAGTCACACGCTTTCGGGTGCGCTGGTCATTGGCGGAATTGCGACGCTGGCAGGCAAACCCATCAGCGAGTTCGTATTGCGCCGACTGGGCGCCGCCAGGCCGGGCATGACGTGGACGGCGGCGGCACTGGGTGCCTTCCTGGGAACGTATTCGCACTTGCTTCCAGATGCGATTATGCATTCGGACATGAAGCCCTGGGCACCGTTGACCAACAACAATCCGTTGTACGGCGCAATTTCGATTTCCGCCCTGCATATTGTCTGCGTAGTGCTTGGTATTGTTGGCGGCGTATTTTTCTGGTTTCGTCGCAATACGCGGCAAACCCGTTGACAACACACTAACGTCGCGGCCTCCACCTTGCTCGGGGTGCTGGTATGATAGCCGCATCGCACCAGGTCGCCGGGTCATCCGGTGCCGGTGAGCCAATCCATCAGGCGGCAATGTCGGAGTCAATTTACCGGCCAAAAACAATCTCCGCAGCCATGGCCTTGCTGTGTCTGAGCGGCGCCTATTCGATCATCATGGAAATCTGGTCGGCGTTCGTTATCTACGCCGACATCAGGGGATTGTCGTTTGTGCTTGGCGTTGTCGCCGGAATAACCCTGTTTTACGTATTTTACGGCTGGCTGCTCTACCTGACCTGGGGCGGCGCCAAAATCGCCCGGAATCTGCTCTTGGTGACAATCGTTCTTGGAATTGCTATTCACGTCTCGCTTGCCTGGGGCTCGATGGGCGAGCTGTTTGGCCCGCCAATGCTCGCTTTTTTTCTTGATAGCCTCAGGGTTGTCGCAGCTATCCTGTTGCTGGTGTCGCCCGCTGCCTACTGGCAATCGCGAAGGGTTTCCTGACATGAGTCGCCGCAACTCTTCCGCTGGTACCCGCCGGTTTTTCGCTGCCGGCAAATTTCTGCGGACGGTACTTTATCAATCGAGCCTGGTTGCCGGGGGCACTCCGGGTTACGCGGGCGGAGCGTATGGACCATGAATACCGGCGATGATACATCCGGTAGGCGTCGCCTGCAGATCTCGATCGCACGGGCAGAAATCGCGCTGGGGTTGCTGGTTTTCGTCTACGCCACCCTGTCTCCGATGCTCGGCCGCCTGTTGCCGGCATTGGAGCCTGATGCGCTCTATGGGCTCTGGCCACTGATCTTGATGTTTGGCGGACTGTGGCTGGTTGTCGCCGGCGGCGGCGTTCTCAGGTACGAGCGATGGTCGTTCCTGATGCATGTTCCGCTGCTCATCTGGATTATTTTTGTAGGGTATGTTTTTTTTCAAATGACCCCCGAGGTCTATTGATGCCTGAGCCTGTCGTCGAAATTCCGATAGCAGCGACCAGTCCAGGCGAGTAGGCGGCTGCCTTTGGATACGGGGACCATAGTTTTTGGCTGGGCTCTAAAGCTCGCTATCGGGACCGTCGTTTCGTTTTTTGCGCTGTTGTTTGCCAGTATGATCGCGTTTGTGGAAGCCAAGCACTCCGCTTTGTTTCGCGCGGCAATTGTTGTGCAAACCATCTACCAAACGCCGCACCTGTTGCTGGCACTTGGCCGCGATATACCGATCTGGAGTACCGCAGCGGCGAGCGTTTCGGCGTTCGCACTGCTAGTGCCGATGCTGGTTGCCTGGGCAGGTATCGATATTGCAAAGGCCATTTACGTTTCAATTTTGGCATTCATTTTATTCAGCGTTTTCGAAGTGCTGGTCTCTGTCAGCGCATGATGTCGAATTCGTTGCGCGACTTCGTTTTGTGTCATTATCTACCGGGGTAACATGATGTCCGATCTGCCCATCAGCCGATTTCCAATACCGGAAATCGAGGAGCTGCCTGGCGATATTCAGGAGCTGATTCTAGCCGTTCAGGAAAAGACCGGCTTCGTGCCGAATGTCTTCCTGGCGCTTGCCCATCGACCACCTGAGTTCAGGGCGTTTTTCGCATACCACGAGGCATTGATGGAAAAGGAGTGCGGACTGTCGAAAGGCGAGCGCGAAATGATCGTGGTCGCAACGTCCGGTCACAATCAATGCATTTATTGTGTGGTAGCCCACGGCGCCATATTAAGGATCCGCGAAAAAAACCCGCTGCTCGCCGAACAGATTGCAACCAATTATCGCAAGGCGGATATCACGGATCGGCAAAAAGCGATGCTTGATTTTGCGGTAAAGATCTCGGCACGGGCTTACGAAGTCGATGACCGCGATTTTGCCGAGCTTCGTGGCCATGGTTTCTCGGACGAGGATATCTGGGATATCGGCGCCGTTGCCGCGTTCTACGGGCTGTCGAACCGAATGGCAAATCTCGCGAATATCCGTGCCAATGACGAGTTCTATCTTCTGGGCAGAGTGCCTCGCGAGGACGCATAAAGTTCAGGGAATGGCATGGCGAAGAAATACCAGCCCAAGAGTAAATACGAGCTTACAACGCATATTGCCGTTGTTTTGCTGCTGCTGATTTTATTCCTGTCGGTCAGCTACTTTCTCTTTCTGGCAAAACCCGACGAGCAGGCCCGCCTGCTCGAGCTGGAAAGCAGGCTGCAGAGCAGCAGGACGCTTTGGCAGACGCGACGCCCGGAGCGGTTTCGCTACGTTGTTGATCGTAACTGCGATTGCTCGGCAGAAGACGAAATGCGCTTCATCGTCAGCGTATTCGATGGTCAGCGCGCGGCCGAGTACCCGATTCCGGTGGAATCAAGCACCGGTATAATGATAACGGTGCCGCCAAATCCGCTCTGGATCGACGACATATTCGAGCTGGTTGCCAGGGCCATCGAGGCAGGCGTTAAGGTCGATGTTCGCTATCATGGGCGTTACGGGTTTCCCGAATACGTCGAGCTTACCCAGGAAGGTATGAACGCACCCACTGAGCAATATGAAATCCGGGACTTTGAAATCATTCAATGACTGCACGACCGGCGAGGAAAAGAGTCATTGCAGGCGCGTCGCCATTGGCCAGGCCAGGAGTCCCGTGTTTCGATAACATATCGGATCTGACAATCGTGGAATGTTGCTGCCGTTTTATTGGTTTCTGGCGAACAGCGGGAGATCGAGCGACTGACACCGGGGTCGGGCGCGTGTCTGGCATTGCGGGATATTTCATTGTGTCAACCTTCGACTCGACGCCAGGGAATCCAGTATGCAAACACGCCTGTTGATGGGACTTAGCGCCGTTTTTATGGGCGCATTCGGCCTGGTCGCATCCTTTTTGCCGGCCGAGACCCTCGCGGCCCTGGGCATTCCGCCGGTTGCGGTCCTGCTCACCCTCGTGCAAGTCACGGGCGCTCTCTACCTGGCCTTTGCGATGCTGAACTGGATGGCTCGCGGTGTCC